>Ga0222714_10005795_pt1 | contig 11624 bp, 10 predicted proteins | sample C33_3DmetaG_FD_165048 | JGI IMG/M metagenome (GOLD analysis project Ga0222714, IMG submission 165048) | Estuarine water microbial communities from San Francisco Bay, California, United States - C33_3D | ecosystem: Environmental > Aquatic > Marine > Unclassified | place: USA: California... | reverse complement strand
ATATAAAGAAAAAGCAAGCGTAATGCTTGCTTTTTTTATGTCTCCTATAATGTACACACTCTATATCATCATCATGATACACCTAGCTATATACGCTTATCCCTACAACAATTAGTAGACACTTCGTGTCTTATCTTACTGCATTCATTCACTTCGTTTCACTACGCTCATTCATTTGTAAGATATGTTTTTATTTGTTTTATTAATTACGAAGTTATCACGATAGTGGAGCCATAGTTCACCCGTTACAGGGTGAACAAAAAATAAAGCGTCATCACGATGAGCTTCACCATCTCCAACCCGGGTGCTGTTAGGAAGCAGAGCGCCTTCTCTCCCCATACACTACCGTCACTTGTATTCGCTCGGAAGCTAATATAATCTAGTGGAGTTTGATTATATTAACCAGCGGGTTGCTTTTTCTCAGTGCCCGCATTCTTTTAATGCCATAACGTTGTTTGCATCTTGCCGACTGCATTCCAGATCTGACGCCGTAACGAAATCGCTACGAAGACTCAAGGAATCCGATTTTTGGCCTCGGTTGGGCGGTGCAGTGCCTTATGTAAATGATTTAAACGAGGATTGAGCTATGCTCTGTGTTTGCCAGGTGTGTGTAAAACTGCCATATGATGCCATGTTTGTATATGTAATTATAGTCTCTTTAGTGCTTCACGAAGGATTTGTGAACCGCCTACTCTAACGTTTATAATGCCGTTGTAGTACTCGTCTGTTTCCAAAACCTTACGCTCAAATTGTTCTCTAGCTTCTAAATAACTGGCTACGCCTCTGCTGGGACAAAAGTACAGTATCTTTCGAGTAAAGTGTTCTGCACCTAAACGCAGAACATCTTCCTTTAAATGATCGTTACTGCCCCAATAGTCGCGCCAGTCACTTTCTACTGAGCTGCGTCTTTTGTTCTTTTTACCTTTTAGTGGGGGGCGTGTTTTTTTGAATCGGGCTAACTTTTTACCAACGTATTTTCTATCGTTGGTAAGATTAGTGATCAAATAAACAAACGCTTCACAGTCTTCGGGTAGTATAGTAACGGGTTCGCCATTATAATGCCATTCTGGTACCATCCATATACTTACCTACAGGTCCAGCTATGAACATATTTGTTTTGGCTAACTGCATATAAGTCTATATTATGCGTTATATGCCCTAGTGGCAAATAGCCAATAGCTAAACGACTGTCGCCCCATCTATATGGCAACTTGTGATGTATTTGCTTATAGAACTGGTGCATACTTCGCATTGCTCGGTTACTAAATGTAACGTCCTCGCCGAGCCAGCAATACACACAGCTTGCCATTTTTGATGTTAACTGTATTTGTTCGATCGGAATCTCAACATCGTTGTCCATCCACAGCTCAGTAAAGTGTTTACCTACATGTGGATAGTTCATGTACATTTCGCCCATTCTTTTGTGAGGAGTGAACATGTCATATGCTTCTTCAGGTAGAGCAACACCGCTATCATTTTCACATGCAAATAAAAATCTAGGCTGGGGATTGACGTAGCGTTTATTTTCCAAAAAGTGTATGTAGTAGTTGAATTGCCGCAACAGATCAAATAGTTCAGCATTACCGCTGTACAAGTTGTGGTACTTTGGAAAGTTTATATGCAATTGGTTTAAGTTGTCGTGGGTATCGTTACCTAATAGAGCAGGCTCTATTTGTTTAATCTGTTCGATAATACGAAGCAGGCCGTTTTCTACATCCTGCTTTGTTTCCCCTAAGTTGTAAAACTGTGTTCTGCTTACAACATTGTTCTCCTGCATACACATTCGATTATAGAATAACGCTGTAACACTATTGTCATATAATTCGTAAGTAAGACAAACTTCCTTGTTATGCCCTAGATGGATGTCAATTAACATATTCAGTATCGGTGTTGTAGCTGGTAAAGCCACCTTCCTTGATAACAGTTAGTACGTTGTTAACGCGACCAACAAGTTCTTCTTTGTGACTAATTAAGAAAATGTTTTTATGCTGTTCTCGGTTCATTTTCTTTAGAATAGCAAGACTGTTTTCAACACCCATTGTATCCATTCCGCTGTCAATTAGCTCGTCGATGCACATCAAGTTCATTGGTCGATTCAAGCTCTCGTAAATATCACGGAATGCCCAGCTTAAGCTAAGAATAAGTCTGTTACGCTCACCTCGGCTCAAGTTGTCAAAATCTAAGTCTCGACCATACTCAGTAATTTCAACACTTAGATCGCTGTTAAATTTAACGTCATGTGGCAGACCGATCTTGTCTAGGTAGTAAGCAAGACGATGATTTAGATAGCTGATGTTTTGATCAATGATGCGCTTCCGAATAAAGCTATCTTTACTGGTTAGCAGTTTGTGCAAGAACTCTTGATGTTCCTTGCGATCAGTTAAATCATTGATATAATCCCATGTGATATCTTCGAGGCCTGTTTTTCGTAGCTGCTCGACTTGTTCAATATATGGATTTGTTTCTTCTAACTTTTCGGCGTACTGGCTTGCTAGTGTATCTAGATTATGTTTATGCTCTAGCGCACTTTCTAGATCGTTATAATACGTATCTGTTTCGTCTGCAATATCTGCATACTCGCTCAGCGCAAGTATAAGTTCGTTAATACGGATTTCAATATCGTCATGATACTTTTGTTCTTCTGCAATCTTGTCAACTAACTCACGAGTATATTCTTCGTGTGTGCTAAGATGTGCAGTGCCTTGACCGCAAGCCGGACACATACCTTCCTGTGCTTTTTGTAGATTGGCTTTTAGCTCGTCTAACTTTTTCACACTACGATTAAAACTGGTGTCACTGCGATCTTTTTCTTTTACTAGAACAGCTTTAGTGTCATTCAGTTCTTTTACAGTTTGATTGTGCTTGTGATTAGCAATTTCTTGCTCAATGTTAATTTCGCTCAATGTGCTAATAGTTGTGGCCATATCGGCAAGTTTATCGCTTTTGGTCTTCCCCCAAGCTTTGCCTCGCAGTTCGATGTCACTGATGTTTTTCTCAATGCGCTCGTTACTAGACTTCACTGCTGCAATACGTATTTCTTCCTCTTTGATACTATCCTTAGTATTTTTGAGAATTTCTTTAAGTAGGTCAGCTTTTTCACTTAGCTCTGTGATACCAAGCAACTGTTCAATCATGTTGCGCTGGTCGTTGGCCTTCATGGCCAAGAACGGCTCAGTGTACGTATTCAGTGCAATGATATGCTTAAACATTTCATGTGGGAAGCCCACAATCTTTTCAATCGCTTTTTGTGTTTCTCTGCTGTCGCCTTGTGCGTCATCATCTTCGTTGCTAGCTTCACCGTTGTCACTACCGTCTACAATAAGACGCAGGACATTCGGTTTACGACCACGTTCAATTCTATATTCTTTACCGGCGATATCAAAATCAACTGTAACAAACATATTCTTGCCGTTGGTCTTGTTAATCAAGTTATCCTTGCGGATGTTAGTTAGTGCTTCGCCATAAAGAGCATAACTGAGTGCATTAATGATAGTGGTCTTGCCTGTACCGTTCCTGCTGCCATCTCCTCCCATGTCTAGATTGTGACCTAGAACAAGTGTTAGGTTGCAGTTGTCAAAATTTACAGCCTGTGTTTGTGCGCCAATACTCATAAAGTTTTTGGCTGTTACATTTTTAATTTTAAGCATTAAACTTCTAATCCATGATAGATATCAATTAGCTTTTGTGCATTAATTGTGTTAGATTCAATCGTCTGTAATTGTTGGATAACAATCTGGTCCACACTTTCAAACTTGATCTCTCCACCCTCAAATTCCTGTTCATCATCTTTCACAGGAATTAGTTGTAGTTCTCTAACACCGTACTGCTCTGCAAACTTTTCTTTAATAAAATTTGCTTCTTCGTAGCTGATACTGATGTTTAATTTTACACGAGCATGGGTGTATTTGTCAAGTAAATTCGCATGGTTGTCGATAAGATCAGTTAGTGTAACTACCTTAAACTTTGGACAATCAGGCCAATTAACATACACTGGTTCTTCGCCCCAAGTCAAGAACATTGCGCCGCGGTCGTTGTCGTCAACGTCGGCATAGTTATGTGGGAACGCATTACCAATATAGTGAATGTTGTTTTTGTACTGACGCTTGTGGAAGTGTCCGCTGAACACATATTCAGGGCCAGTTAAATGTTCAGCACTGAGCCCACCGTGATCAGGCATTTCTACCATAGCATTCATTTTGAAGTAGGGCAACTCTAAATGTCCAAACAAATATTTGACTTTAAGTTTACTAACCTTCTTCCACTCGTCAGCTACTAGCCACGGCATAATAGCAACGTCATCTTGTACGAAATGCTCATCTACCATAACAACATTAGGTAAGTCACGAGCATACTCGATGCTGTTTAGTTCGCGCTTGTCTTTGTAGTACAAGTCGTGGTTACCAGTAATAAAGTAAACCTTCTCAAAGTTGTCATTTAGCTTCTTAAGGTCTTTGATGCTGGCATTCATTGTGGCAACGTTAACGCTGGCACGATGATGACTCCAGTCACCTAAGAAGATGCAGGTCTCCGCTCCTCGAGCTTTTGCCTCTGCAATAAACCAATCTACGAATCGATGACAGTCATCTAAGTGAACACGGCTGTTTTGCTTTAGTCCGTAGTGTATGTCAGTAAAGCAAGCCGCTGTTTTGAACAGCTGACTCATTGTTCGTCATACTCCTCAAACGAAGGCTTTTCTGCTTCTGCGCTTTCTCGCAACGCTTTAATTTCTGCTTCGTGTGCCATCTGACGTCCGAAGCTTGGCAAGTGACCGTGTTCAATGAGAATATCATCACGGATAACTTGGTTACGCTTTTCTAAGTTTAACACACGAGTAAAACTGTTGTTTACTGCGGCTGTGTAATAAGCAAATGGGTTATCACTTTTTGCTTCGTTAAACTGTAGTCCAACTTGACTTAGCTGCACTAGTGCTTGTCCGCGCATTTCGTCTACATAAGTATAACCACGCCAGTTACTGCGATGACTGTAGCGTTCAACAAGCTTGAGGAACATTGTTCCTAGCTTGTTTGTAATCTTACCGTGATCAACACAGAATTCACCATTGCTTAAGCTACCACGCCAGTGACTGCGAGCCACCTCTTTTAGTTCACCGTTTTGATAAGCATATTGCTTGTATGGAGGGAAGTTTACGCGACTTTTTTCTTCAGCTTCGGTCTTAGGATTCTTTTTACGACCAACCTCTTCGGGAATATGCTCGTATGTCATTACACGGAATACAATATCTTCATCGTTGATATCGGCCACATTAATAGCAAAGTCTTTTTGTTTGGGCTTATTCTTGTAATCTTTGGTATTATGCTGTAACATTGCTTCTGCATATCCTTCGCTTTGGATACGATTAGCTTTGTTTTCTTTTGCTTGCTTTAGTGCAGCTTTGTTAATTTTTTTAACATCATCTACAATAAGATCATACATGTCGTACTTGTCATCTTCCAAATAACAATAGCTCATTTTGCTCTTGTGTATTTCCTTTAAAATATCTTTATTGTTTAGATAGTTAACTTTTTTTATTACAGTCATGTAAACTCCTATAGTGTAACCACTATTATATACTATAACTTATCATTGTCAAGTGAAATCGTACCGGAATATCGAAAACATTAAAGTATGTGTTAATGATAGTGATAAATATTGATGTAATAGGAGAATGTTATGCCATTTTTGCCAAACGCACAAAGAGCGTTAGTTTCGAGAGTAGAAGGTTTTGCAGGTCAAGCCCTAGGGAAAATTAATAATCCGATACTTCGCGGCGCAGCGGGCCAGCTATTAGATGGAATATTTCCTGGCTTTGGCGGCGGAACGCCTAATTTTGGTGATAGCGTATTTAAAGAAAAATTTAACAATCGAATAGAAGAAACTGTGCAAGCAGCAACTGATCAAGCAGCTACAATACAGGTAAAAACAATAAGAGCTAAAGACGGCAGTTTAGTTGAACCGTTTGATTGGCGGGCCAGATTACGTCCTAAAAACGGCGGCATAGACAGATTTTACGGAAGATTAGATAGCGCCGACGGCGACGCCGATTATTTGCTAAAACCATTAGAAGAATCTAACGGGATAGTATGGCAGTATACTCCAACGATCTTTATGAGCGGCAGTGCTGAATATAACGAAGCATTAATGCAAGGCATGAACTATCCTATCAATACGTTTATCAGTAGTAGACCACCAGATATTCCAATTACTGCGGATTTTAGTGCTAATGATATCTATGAAGCTAGATACCTACTGGCTGTTATGACGTTTTTAAAAATCTGTACCAAAGCAGCATCTGGTGACGATGCTGTTGCTAGAGGAAGAGCAGGAACACCGCCTCCAGTATTATTGTTTGAGTATTTAGGCGATCACGGATTTAACAAGGTTCCAGTAGTAGTAACTAACTGGAGTATGCAGTTAGCCGATAATGTTGACTATGTGCCAGTGGTTGTAGGAGGTAAAACGACATATGTCCCTACTTTAACTAACATTATGATTAACTTGAAGCCACAATATACACCACATAAATTACGTAGAAAGTTTAGCGTAGAAGCAGTAACTAATGGAATAGCATATAAGGACGGATTTATCTAATGCCTAGACTAAGTTTTAAAAAAGATAGCTTTCTTCGCAATGCTGGATTTCTAGATGATACTTTTTTAGACGTCAATAATTTACCATCGCTACCTCAAACTGTTAATGATGAGCCTTATGTAATCAATGCTATGTACGACGAAAGACCCGACCTATTAGCGTATGAATTATATGGTAGTACTAGGTTATGGTGGGTGTTCACACTTAGAAATCCTGATCTATTAAAAGACCCGATTAGAGATTTTAAATCAGGACTAACAATATTTTTGCCCAGTGCAGAAAGTGTTAATATTGTTTCAGGTAGCACCACATAATGGCAGAAATTAAATCTCCTAAAATATATGATCCCTATTTGGGAGAAATGTATGGTAACATACTGGATAAGTATGACAACCCTGCGTATAATATCAGGCTATATTTAAAACCAGAACAAAATTCAACAGCAACAGCACCAGCAGACAGCACATCTCCGGGTACGCAAAATAACACCGCCGCAGGCGACTCTGCTAGGAGCGAACAACCAACAGCAGCGGGTCAGACTAGAAGTGTTGCTGATAAAAAGATTGTTATTTTAGCACAAACAGGTGTAACTGGAGTGCAAATTGATGACCTTGAAATAGAAACAGCTAACCAAAACGATCGCGCCCACGAAGCGAAAAAAGGCTCTTTTGTTATTATTCAACCAGGCGGCGCAAACTTTCTAGATCAAATTCAATGGGCTAGACAATATCTAGGTGCAAATGAAGATCAGATGAAAAGTTTTGATTTCCCAGCGTATTTAGACATTAATTTTTTAGGATACGATTCCGACCCAGATAATAACGAAGAAGGCGGCGACATAACTCAGCTCGTTGATACAGTTACATATAAAATTCGAATTACAAAAATTGGAATCACATTAGATAATACAGGAAGCCGTTATACTTGTGAATTTACTCCGGCTGACGTTGCAGGTTTTGCAGATGAAATTTATAAACTTCCAAAGAATATAACTATTCAAGGTTCAACGATTACAGAATTTTTAAAAGGTGACACCGGATTAGAAACAAAGTATAATGAAGCATTAAAGGCATCATCAACGGAATACGAATTTGCAGATCAAATAGAATTTAACTTATCTGCACTATTAACTGCTACAGGGGCGCAAACACCAACGATAACAACAACTGGTGCGACTCCTGAAAAGTTATATATTAAAGACCAAAGTATTCCTACACTCAGCACAGATCAAACTGTGGAAACAACCACAGTCCCTGTGTTTAATGGGGAAGTGAAACCCCTTCGAGATGTACGAACAGAAGCAGCAGCAGCACAAGACGCAGGTACACAACCTGAAAAAATTATTCCTGGTGCAATTTTAACACTAAAAGAAGGCAACAGCATTTACACAGTGTTAGCACAGATATTATCCATGAATAAAGAATTTCAAGATAGGGCTTCTAGGTTGAAGGATTTGAATAACCCTAATAGTAATAAAGTAGATGACAATCAAACATTTGTTGCATGGTTTTCTGTACACTGCGAAATTCAAACAATAGGATGGGATAAAAAACGAAACAAGTATGCAAAAAAATATATCTATACTCCTTACCTACTACAAGATATAAGAAGCGATGTCGCCTTAACAACAAGAGAATCTGATTTTCTTAAAGAAAGAGGTGATGTCGTCGATCTAAAAAATGTGAAGATCACTGCAATTGCGACTAAACGATTACAAGATTTGTATAATGCCAAAGCCTTGTGTAAATCTTATTTTTATACTTTTACTGGATTAAATGATCAGATTATTAATCTGGATGTTGATTATAATTTAGGTACTACTATGTTAGTGCCACCAAAAGGAGGATTTGCAGGAGACTATTCTGTTATAAATGCTGCTACTGTGAGAAATAGTAAAAATATAAATGAAGATACTACCGGAGATACCCAGAACAACTCAGCAAGAGAACGGAAAGAACGAGAATCATTAGTAGGGTTGTTTAATAGAATACGAGGTATTGCAGATGATATTAACACTGTGGCAACTGCAATAGGTCGATCACCAGATGAACTAGCTGGTATTTTAAATGATGCTACTGGTGCATCAGCTAGACGTCTGGCAGAAAGTTTAGACGCTGCTACGATTAGTACTTTGGCACGGAGCCAGGTTAATGACGGCAGAGATCCTGCTGATACCCGCACAACTAACACCGAAATTACAGTGACCAGTTTCGGACCCTACACTCCGGAAGTTAGCGGATATCTATACGCAGAAGATTTTGTTCAACCCGGCGGCGCACTAACTCAAGAAGAGTTGCAAGCCGCAGGATTAATGCCTACTACTACACCAACTGGTACTCCACCGAATCAAGCTCAATCAAGAAGTGTGCCTAGTCCGTTAAACGGTATAACCAGTGACGGGCCGGCCAGCGTGTTAATGGGTTATCTTTATCGATCTCGAGAAGGTTCAGGATTTATGATGAGGATTGAGATGACTATACGAGGAGATCCTTACTGGTTACCTTATACCAGCAGCGGAAAGTTTGAATTCGGAAAACTTACACCAGACACCACAGCTCTCCCAGCTCAAAAAAAGAACTATTTTTTACTAACAATCGGTAACCCTAGAACATATGATTACAACGTAGATGACGAAGATAACAACACAGGCTACTGGAGCGAAAAGAGTTCTAGCGGGGTCTTTAGCGGGTTGTATATGCCATCCCGTTGGAAGCATAGATTCAGCGGAGGAATTTTCACAACAATATTAACTGCAACTAAAGAACAATCAGTGCCACTACAATGGATTAGACCCGTTGCGCCAGGCGAAACACCGGTGAACTGGGAAGATGAACTTAAAGGTGAGGATGTTGATGCTGTACTCAAAGCCATTGGGCTATCTAATGAACAAATTGCTTCTAGTGAATTTGGAGATGGTGATGGTGATACCGGAGACGGCGATGGTCCGAGTACCTATACGCCTGTGTCAGGCGGCGACGGCGAATGGACTAAAGATGCGGCGTTCTTAGCAGAAGTTGATCGACTAGCACAAAAATATAACGTAGACGCAAACGACTTGTTAGGATTAATGCAGAACGAATCAGGCATCAGTCCCAGCATCGTAAATCCCATCGGATGCACTGGATTGATTCAATTCTGCGCTGACACACCAGGCGGCTCTTATAAAACTATTGGCGGCAAGCGAGTGCAGCTTGCAGATTTAGCAAGAATGAGCAGAGCAGAGCAAATGCGGTATGTAGAACAATATTATGACGATGTAGGCTTGCCTAGAGGTGCAACAGCAGCACAGATATACGCAGCAACATTCTTGCCTGCATATGCCGACAAACCTTCTAACTTTGTGCTAGCATACGCAGACGGTACAAAAAACCCGGACGGCGTTAGGAGGAGCACATATGAGCAAAATAAGTACCTTGATGTATCCGATCCCCGGGGCGCAATTACTATTGGAGAACTAGGTCAGGTAATTGCAAACGCACGTCGAGCTATAGGATTATAATCTATGACACAACAACATATTCACACAGGGGTTATTAACAATGGCTAAGCACAGAGCAGCAAATCCACTTTTACCTACTGCAAGAAATTACGTTCAAGAACAACAACAAGAAACTAATCCGCTGTACGGATTATATAAGGGTGTGGTTACCCGAACCGACGATTACACTCGTTCAGGTAAAATACAGGTGTTTATTGCAACACTAGCAAAAGACTCCTCGTTAACCGACGGATTAGCAACCTGTGCATGGACCAGCCCGTTTGCAGGAATAACACCAGTTGCAGGACTAGGCCGGAACATAGAAAAATACGAAGAAACACAAAAAAGCTATGGCATGTGGATGGTACCTCCCGACATTGGCAATGAAGTGCTTGTTGCATTCGGCGATGGTAATGTTTTATTTCCTTACATAATTAGCTGTGTTTTCCCAAACACTTTAGGTTATATGATCCCGGGTATGGCCTCGGGTAAAAGTTATGGCGCACCCGATATTGCAGTGCCAGTGGCTGAAAAAAATACAAAAGATGCAAAAACAACTCACAATGATGCTAATAGACCGATAGCACCGTATCTAGCAAAGAGTATTGTTGAGCAAGGACTGATCAACGATCCTATAAGAGGCGCCGGAACAGCAAGTTCGAGACGAGAAGCCCCTAGTATGGCGTTTGGTATTCTAACACCTGGACCGCTAGAAGCAAATTCTCCCGGTACGAACACAGAGGTCCCTACTAACAGAACTGGTGGACACCAGTTCATTATGGATGACCATCCTAGCAGTAGAATGATCCGATTACGAACTGCTGGCGGCTCACAGATAATGCTAGATGACACTACTCAATCTATCTACATGATTAATCAAAATGGTAAAGGTTGGGTAGAAATTAATGAACTGGGTGAAATTAATGTATATGCCGAAGGCGGAATAAATTTTCGCACCAAAGGAAACTTCAATATCCGGGCCGATCAAAATATTAATATAGAAGCCGGTCAAAATATTAAGATTCGTGCAGCAGGTGATAATGCCAGTGGCGAGTACACTGGTCCACCGAAGAAAGCAGGGCAAGGTGCCACTGGCACCGGGGGCAGTATTGTTATGGATGCCGCAGCAGATATAAAACAATATGCTGATCAAAACTTTGGCATTACTGCCGGCGGCGGTGACGTTGACCTAACCGCCCGCGGCATGTTAAAAGCAACCAGCAACACTGGTATACATTTAGTTAGTAGGATAGGGCCTATTGCGGTACGAACACCAGATGCATTATCATTGAGAGCCGGTAAAACCATTGGCATCCGAAGCTCCAGTCAGACAGCTATAAGAGGAACTCAGGTCCACCTCAACAGTGATCCGCCTGTTATAGTACCAGGAATAACGGCAACACCGGCCACATCCCTAACTGCTGAACTGGCTGGCCGCGATGATCAGCCTACTGCAATCCCAAAATTTGATTTAGAAGCAGCACTAGCAGGTAGAAGTGCTATGGGCAATGGCAAACGCTCCGGTAAAGCCGACACAATAAAAACCATTGTAGGAAAA
>Ga0222714_10005794_pt1 | contig 11624 bp, 15 predicted proteins | sample C33_3DmetaG_FD_165048 | JGI IMG/M metagenome (GOLD analysis project Ga0222714, IMG submission 165048) | Estuarine water microbial communities from San Francisco Bay, California, United States - C33_3D | ecosystem: Environmental > Aquatic > Marine > Unclassified | place: USA: California... | reverse complement strand
CCCTTCAGGTGCAACTCTACTTCTATCAGGCCACGCATCGTCAATTTGATTTCTTAATTGCTGACCAGCTTTGCATAGTTTAGGCATTATCTATAAAGATAGTGCTGCGATTTCATCGGCTGTTAAACCAAGTGCTGCAAGTTTAGCCTCGGCACTTGCCTTAGCCTCTGCCTTAGCCTGTGCTGCTGCTTCCTCTGCTGCCTTGATTTCTGCAAAGGCTGTTGCATCTGCCTCACGCTGAGCCAGTTCTTCAGCCGTTAGTTCTACCTCGGTGATTACCCCTGTTGAGCAATCCACTATTAGTTTATGTTGTGCCATTGTTTACCTTTCTTATGAGTTCTTGATTCCGTATAAGGTGGCGTTTGAGTATTGGACGAATGTTCCAGATGCAACACTAATAGATAGGATAGAAATTGCAGCCTGTGTTGCAGGGTTCCAGAGTTGCGCGACCAAGAAAGACCGAGCGTCTGTCTGATTGGCCTCGTTTACATTATCGGTTGAGATTGATTTAGCGGTTGTCGTGCTGGTGTAGTTAGGAATATACAATTCCATATTGTTAAAGGTCGAGGCAGTTACGCCTTGCAAACTACCTAGCCAAGTTGAAGTTTGTGCTGTTTCTGAGGCAGAGCCTGGAGTCCCTGACCCTGCCGCGTTAATTGAACGCATCGAATAAACGGCCGAAGTATTGCCGTTAAATGTAAGACGCATATCTTGCGGTCCCGAAGCGCTATACCTTAAAGACATTTTTAGGACTAAATCCGTATAAGTTGCAGGTATAGAACTAAAAGCCATTGTCGCAGCCCCACCACTACCAACAGTTACAGTGGCTATTGCCTCGTATGTGTTAGCCATTATGCCGCCTTTATTCCGTAGAGGGTGAAGGTTGAGCCAGTGGTAAAAGTAGCTCCAGCAAGTGTTATTGTAGTTATTGCTGAAGTAGAACGGTATAAAGCAACATTAGATTCAGCAGCATAACCAGTTCTTGAGGTTATTAGAATAGTCTTATTAGTTGTAGTATTAGAATAATTTTGAATGTTAAAAATGTATACTGTTTTTACAGTCGTGTCTACTGCTCCATAGTAATCAACAATTATATTAGATTGAGTATTTCTTCGGTGAGAAGTCGCAGTGGTACCATTTCCTGTTAAGTAAGTGGCAGAATAATTTGAACTCGTGTCTGAATTAAAAGTCATTGTAAATTGCTCTCCATTTGCCAATGTAGTTGGTGAAGCAACTAAAACTAAATCAGTGTAATTGCCGCTAATTGAAGTAAAAGAAACTGACGTAGAATTACTTCCCAGCGTTGTCGTTGCTATCGGCGTATAAGTTTTAGGCATTATGCGCTCCGTATTCCGTAGAGGGCGAAGTGGGAGTATTGAACAAAAGCATTGCTATTGTATTCAGTAATAGTAATGCTTGTAATTGCATTTGTATTACGCCAAGAACCTGACCCCAAAGAACTATAACCCGCACCATTTGAATCATATCCATCTAAAACTCTTAATGTTTTATATTTATTCGTATTAGCATAATCCAATATATCTACAACTCCAACACCAAAAATGTTAGAACCACGCAATGCGCCTGGAAAATATATTAAAGTTTGATATGAAACTGATGAATCACCCTGGGCCAATGCCGATGAGCCATCACCTGTTAATGCGTGATAAGAATAATTTGTTCCTGTATCTGAATTATATGAAATAACCGCATAGCCATTATTTTGATTTCTTGAAGAACGACCAATGCAACGCAATTGCAAATGGGTGTAAGTCGCAGGTATTGAAGTAAATGAAATGCTTGAACTACCACCGCTACCAACGCTTACAGTAGCAATAGACTCAAAGTCGCCAGCATCTCCTAATTTAGAACTGGCGATAATGCCTAAGATATTCATTAAGCAATATCGCCAACTACCAAGAAGGTATTTGATGCGGTGCAAATAATACTAGCCGCGCTGTATTGCGCGCGTAGTTTAGGTGCGCTAGCTGTTGCTCCGGTGCTAGTTATTGTTACGCCTGCACCTTGCGCTAGTGTTACTTGCCCTGCGCCTATCTGCGCTATGTTTATTACATCACCTGCGCTAAATACGCTAGGCGGTACAGTTAAAGTTATTGCGCTGGCATTGTTAAGAGTTACTAGCTGGTTAAGGTTGCCTGCTACAAGTGTATAAGTTGTGCCTGTTTCTGCATCAAACTCCAGCTTCAATCTTAGGGTTGCTGTGCCGCTTGTAACGCCACCTGATAAACCTGAATCTGTGCCAGTTGTAATGCCAGTAATATCACCTGCACCGCTAACACCTACCCAAGCTGATCCATTGTAAACTTCAACAGCATTAGTATCTTGTAGGTAAGAAATCATGCCTTCAGCAAGTACACCGCTAAGCGCGGTAGTTCTAGTTGCTGAATCTGCAAATACCATAACTGTTTGCTCTTGTAAATACTGATTGACTTGGGCAGCGGTAAGCACATCCCCTGTGTTATATAAACGATATCCTGCGCCTGCCATTTGTTCTCCTTAGTAGCTCAGCACGTCTGTGTCTAGTATACCCGATGTATCGGAATCTAAGACAAAGCCTGCCAGTAGCGGTTCTGTTGTGTATAGGGTAGTCATCCAGGATGACTTGGTAATGTCGTGATGAATAGCATTTACTAGGCTTGATTGCACCACGCTGGATGAGCCAGGGGTAGTCTTAGTAACTGTTACACCATCAAGCAATTCTATGTCTACCCCTGCCAATGGCTTATTGGGGTTTGTATCATCGTAGAGATTTAGCTGAATGCTATCTATGCGTACTTCAGGGTCTTTGCGTGTGGCTAGGATGCCTTGCGCTTGGCTCAGAGCTTCAGCGTTGGTCTGTACCAAGATGTCTGAACGCTGGCCTGAATGTAGGAAGAACTTATCAATTGATGGCTGGTCAAATACATTCTGAGCAGTACCGCCTAGGCGTGTAATAGTCACATCATTTACCAGATTAGTATCGTCAAACGCTACTACTGCATTGGTGTATGAAATGTCCGTGCCTTGATCGCTGAACTCATAGACCGGGAACGCTGGCGTGGCTATAAGGGCATTACGGCTTACAAAATCAACCTTGCCATTGGCATCTAGGAAGATGCCCCCAAACTCGCTTTGTTCCACGTTAAAGAGCGCCTGAAGGGCATCCCTATCTGTGCCTGGGTCTGCCTGAAGGGTTGAATCACCTGTATCCACGTTACGCAAGCTTAAAGGCCATTCAATCTCATCTAGGATGGCATTTACCCTAGCCCCTGAAGTTTGTACCCCTGAGCCTGTAACAGTTGCTATTCCTGAGCCTGCCAGCAGTTTAAAGCCATCTACGCACTTAAGGGTTACTGTGCTTAGCTCATCGTTGCCCTGTCTAAATCCTGTGTCGTATGTGTTGATAAAGCCTGAGAATAGAAAATAATCTTGGTTGTTATATGTGGCGTAGATAATTATCTGCCTAAGCGGAACAAGGTTTGGATAGTAGATACTGTTCGGGTTGGTCGGATTCCAATCACCTGTTTGATCAAATAAAGTCACATTAGCTGTGCCAGCCTCAAACTGAGATGTCAAACGATTGCGCCCACGGCGTATAGCAACTCTAGTAACTAGGTCTGTTATCTCAACAGGCAACGTGCCTGAGCCAAGGGTATTGGTATCTAGTATGCCTTCAGTTGCGCTACCTAAGATTAAGGGGTTAATTTCAAAAGCGGTTTCACTATCAAAGTCAACAAAGACACGCAGCGTTGGTGCTGGCATTAAATGGCCCTACTGCTTAGCAGTATGCCCTTGCCTGTCTTTTGATAATTGTACTGAATGTCGGTTATGACTTCAGCCAAATCTTCAGCAAAGATTCCTGTGCCTTCTAATGTCAAGTTAACATTTACTTCAGGAACTAAACCTTGACCAGTTGCAGCTTCAATAGATTGATTCAGATATTCATTGGCTAGTTCTAGTCCGGCTAAGGCTGCCGCTAAGTCTGCTGCTGCAAGGCTTTCTGTAAGCATATCAGCTGCATCTTTTAGTATTTCATTATTCTTAGCTTCTTCTTGTAAGGCTTCAGCTTCTATTCTTGATCTTCTTGCAGCTTCAGCGTAGGCATCGGCTTTATCGGTTTTGGCTGCTAATACGTTTTGGTTTGCCGTTGCTCTGCTTGTAGTTATACCGCTTGTTAAAGCATTTAAAGTATTTTGCTGATTAGTTAGCGTTTGATACAAATCGTTTATGTTCTTTTTAGCAGCTTCAAAATACCCATCCCATTCAGAAAATGGATTGCCAGCTTTTAGGCTTGTCAAAGATTGAGCAAGTTCAACTGTTTGTTCTTGCAACTTCTCTAATTTGTCTGCCAGTTTTGTAGCTGTATCACTATCCTCATTTAAGATGGCTTTCATGAGTAGAAGGCGTGTGCGTTCTTCCTCAGTTATTTTCCCTTGCAAAGCGGCTTCTATTTGTATCTTTTCTATGTCAAATACGGCCTTGGCTTTGTTAAGTGCCAGTTGATTCTTTCTTTCTTTTTCTGTCAAAGCAGCAGCTTTCTTGCGCTCTGCCAAAATCTTTCTCTGTAAAACTAAATCTTTTGTACGTTCAACGTTTGCTTTTGCTAATTCAAATTGGGTAGGCGTTATGCTGCCGCCGCGTGTTTGTTGACCTTTTCCTAATAGATTCTCCGTGATGGTGCGTACACCACGCAAAGTAATTATGTCGTAGGCGCTTTTAAGTGTATTAACAGCACCAGCAGCGTAGCCAAAAGCATCGCCTATGGCTGTGCCAGCATCAACCAGTTCTTGTAAGCCTTGATCGTAATCACCTGAGCCTAATTGCTCAATGGCCTTTACTAAACCTTCTCCGACTTCTTCCCTGGCTTTGTTAGCAGCTATTTCTAACTGTGCTAACTTGCCTGAATAACTGTCTAAGTTGGCTGCTGCCGCACCCTTAAACTCCTCATTCAAAGCCGCTATTGCTGCTTCAAACCCTAAAGCTTCTAGTTCTGAAGTGGTAAACCTAGTTTGTAATTTTCCAAGACTTGCATAGTTACCATTAAACGCACGGGTTAACGCCGTTGATACTGAAGTCAATTGTGTGCCAGTTGCAACAGATATGTCTATGGCTTGTCCAAGTAGTCGCATTGACAATTCAGAATCCATTGTTGCACCTATTAAGTCAACAATGGCTGGGCGTAACTGATCCTTTGTTACTAAAGTTGCCTGCTCAGTAGCTTCTAGAAAACGCTCAATTGCAGGTACATTGTATGAAAATCCTAAGTTGCCTAAGGATGTTGTGAGTTGCTTGACGGCCTGTTCTTCTTCAACAAAAGCGCGCAAACTAGCCTTGCTAAAGTTGACAAACGCCCTAGCAGTTAACGCTACTCCTAAGGCTACGCCAAGCTTTTGAAATGATTTTGTAAGTTTTTTTGTGGCTTTGTCAGCATCATCAAAGCCTTTTTTCTGGAACTCTCCAACTATATTGACTTTAATATCACTCATGCTGCCACCTTTGTTTTATCGGCTTGTAAGCGCGCATTGAATTGTTGCGTAGCCTTATCAATAGATTTCATGATTGCATCCAAAGCCCTGCCTTGATTGTCTGCATAGGCAGCAAAAAGCAATCTACCTCTAGTCTTTTGATCGTTATTGCCTTTGTAGCTTCTCAAAGCACCTACTTGATTGCTAAGTGTTATATTAAAGTTACGGCCGGCATCAGGGTTGTTTGATTGGCTACGACTACTTCCGTATGGGTTAGCACGACCAGCAGTTTCTACAATTGCACCAATGGCAGATTTGTTAAATAGAGTAAAAAGAGAAACAAAGCCTGCTCTATTCCTTCTTTGTTTACCTAATGAATATGTCATGCCCCTACGAATTAAAGACGGGTTGTAGGCAGGAAAAGCGCGCTCTCTGCCAGTTCTAGATTTTCTTTCCTTGCCTGTGTCTTGCCAATTGTAAAGTCTTGTGGTGTCAGGAACTCTAGAACGTGCATCCTTAATTATTTCCTTCATCGCTAAACGTATTTCCGTGTCCATTTGTTTCTGCAAGTCCGGAGCATAATTACGCAGGGCTTTTCTAAGACCTACGATTCCCTCTACGACTACTGGCATGCTTCCTGTCTTCCGCTTGTTTCTTTATTACTTCATGAATAGCGTTTAGCATACTTCTATCCATATTAACAAACTCACTAGGCGCAATTCCTGTATGTACAGATAACTGGGCTATTCTGTACGTATAGGAATCACGCGTTAGCCATTTGGGGAATCATCACCAAGAACTTCAACAGCCTTCAAAGTTCCCAGGAACTTATCCCCAAATGGATAAACCTCTGGAGCATCTGCTCTGCGCAGACATTCCCATGCAAGCCAATAAATGTCACTTTGCTTTTGATCTTCTCTGAAAGCCTTGTAAAAGCCTTTCTTAGCATACTGCTCAAAAGCATATTCAACGGCAGGTGTTATCTCATGGATACTTTCCGTGCCATCTGCCCTTACAACTTTAAGACTTGCCATCTTTGCCCCTTTGTTAAATTAGAACGTGCCGCTGTCGGCTACTGTTACTACTGAGTTTACAGTAAATGTAATGTCTTGTGTTGACATATCGCCAACAGCGCCATTAATAGGTGTTAGATTGTTTATCAAAATATCACCAGTAAATAGTTTGTTGGTTGCTGCTACTGCTGCTGCTGAATCTTGTAGAAGCTTGAATTCAACTGTTGTACCAAAAGCATCTGACAAGGTATCTAGTACTGAGGCAGCTCCCTGGTCATTTAGGAATGACACAGTTAAGGTTGCTGATTCCAAGCCTTTTACAAACTTGTGTGCAGCATCTCCCATAGCTGTTACTTCTAGCTCATCTGCGGTTTGGTTTAGTGTTACCGATGTTACGTGATCAGAAAGGTCAACCGCGTTGATTTTCAATCCGACCTTGTTATTAAGCGTAATCGCCACGATTACTCCTCATCTTTCTTTGTTGGTTTTGGTTCTTTCTTTTGTGCGGTAGGAATAACCTGACCAATCTTGATCAAGAAAGCCTCACGCTCTTTGTCATTATCAGCCATATTAACTCCAATCGGATAGAACGCTGATTGATACCTCACCGGACAACAAATCGCCTGCTGTTCCAGTTAAGACTGCTGGGGCGCTGAAAGTGCCAATTGTATATGCAATTGATGATGCTTCCAGCTTGTTTACTATATTTAAATAATAATCTTCAATGTTAATTAGGTTGCCTTGGTTATCAAACATAGGTGCAAGCACTATGATTTTAAAGTTGACCTTAGGCTTAACTGTTTTGTAATGATCGTTGCTGGGTTCGATGTAGGGGTCACCCGGTTGTAAAACTATGCTGTTGGCAAGCGGTGTGGCAGGTGGGAAGGAAAACACCTGCCACGCCGTATTGTCAGTTAGCGCGGTTGCGATTGTTCCTCGTAGGGTAGAGATTGCTGACATTATCCTACTTGACCGCCCGGTGCTAAGTGATCCGCAAGTAAACCGCGAACACGTGCCATTAGTGTATTGCCCATGCGATACGGCGAAGGTTGAAAGTCTGGTGAGATACCGCCAGCGTTAGAAGCTTGGCGAGCCTGCCAAATGTCAACTGCAATCATAAGTGATGCTAATTTGACTTCAGCTAAAGTTGCATAATCTACGGCCTGTGTTCCATAAACACGACCCCATGGGGCTATTGTGTGATAAACCCGTGTAACAATTTGTGCATTGACAAACTCAAGCCAATTTCTTCCAACATCGGTTATTGTTTGTGAGCCATTAAAATGTTGACGTACATTCTCAACAGTTATTGTATCGCCAGTTAAAAATTGATCAACGTTTTCATAAATATAAATGCGCCCAGTAGTTCCTGTCGCTTCTAATGCGTAAACGGATTGGGTGTTAAACCATAACTTGCTTTTAACAATGTTTTCAGCAGCTTGGCAGCATTCTTCAACAACGGCAGATGAATACAAAGCACCTATTCCAAGTGCGCTACGTAATTCAGCTTCGGTAACATAAACTGCCGCCATTGTCTTTCCTTTCTAATGTTAGCCCTGGCGCAAGGGCTGTGCGCCAGGGTAACTCTGTTTTAACTAAGCTAGGTTGTTAAAGCGGAACGCGCCTGCGCCAACTTTTGTGGCAATGGCATAGTAGCCATACATTCCGATTTCAACCTTGCCTGTTCCTACCTTTTCAGCACGTAGTTGTAGACGTGGTGATTCGTAGTAGGTATAAGAATCGCGGTTGACAACAACAATTGAAGAATCTCCTACACCTGACATTGTGTAATCAACATACAATGGCAGACCAAGTAGTGTTCCACGAATTGCATCAACAGCAAGATTTCCTGCTGCATTTTGTGGAGCTGCTGCGTTGAAGATTGGGCGATTCTGAGAATCTACCAAGCTAGTTAGGTTGCTCCATTGTGTTGGTGAAACAATTACACCTGTTGCAAACTTAAAGGTGTTTGAGTAAATGCTCTCGCCTGCACGTGCTACGAATGCTGCGATTTCTGCGCCATCCCATGGAAGGGTAATGGTTGTTGAATCAAGTGTTCCACCTGCTGCAAGTGCAGTCTTAACGGCGGTGTTTGTTGCCTTAGCATATTGATCGCCCATCAAGGCAAGAAGCTCTGAGAGGAAGGCAGGGCTTGTGCGGTCTAGAACCTCAACAGAAAATAATTGCATCCCTGCCGCTTTCTTGACATCAACATCAATGTATTCAATCTCAACTTGAGTATCATCAAATGCTGCGCCTTCAGCAATCGGTGCGCCTACTGTTGGAGCGGTCTTTACACGTGGGATTTGGAACTTCATTCCTGCATCAGGAAGTGTGCCAGATGAAATTGCTTCAATGCTTGCTCTTGTGCCAGTTGTCTTAGGATTGATAATTTCAGTTAGCTGACGTGTTGGAACAAGACCAGGAACATCGGTTGTTGTATCGGTATCAGAAGCGGCTGCAATCCATTGACGTGCATCCTCATCGCCAAATACAGAAGCTCTAATTGTGTTCTCTAGTATGCTTAATGGTGTTACATTGATTCTTGGTTTTGCATAAATTGGTGCGCTTACAGTTGGGCGAGCAGCTTCCACCGCAGGGGCTTCTACCACTTGCTCAACATTTGCGGTGTCTGGAGTTTTCTCCACGACTGCCTCGCTTTCGTTTTGGGTTGGGTTTTCTTCAGCAACTTCTTCTTCAGAAGCTGCAACGCTCAAGACCTCTGCACTTTTGAATGCAGCAGCTTGAACAAGACTTGTTTCTGCCATACGGCTAGAAATAACGCGATAAACATCCTTCTCGCGCTTGCCATCAATAACTTCTACGCCAACAGATAATCCGCTACGTAGTTGCTCAGATGCTTCAATTAGTGCATCTGTTCCGCGTGTCGTGTTGCTAATTTTAAATGTGGCATACATGCCATCTTCATCTTCTCTGTAAGACACCATTCGGCCAATAGGCTTTTTTGCGTCATGTTCTAGCAAAAGCTTCGGCTTTGGGCTGTCTGGAATCTCAATTGATCCTTTTTCAAAGACAACTTTGCCAGCAGACGTTTGTCCAATCTCGCCGCCAAAAGGCACAATTTTACCTGATATGGTGCGTTCAGATATTGAGCATTCTAAACCGCTAGTAAACGTTAGGTGCATGTTCATTTCCATTCGGTGATAGGTTTTCCATTTCCATAGCTTGTTCTACTGTAATCAAGCCAAGGGTTAGCATTTTTTCAATGACGGCTAATCTTTCCAACGCATTTACTGCAAGGAAAGCATCTTCTACGTCAAACTTTACAATGTTGCCTCGCGCCGTAATATCATCCATTGATAAGCGATCTTGTATGCCATGGACATACGGCGCAAGAGATAAGGATACGAACTGACGGCGTTCATCTTGCACGTTTGCATAAGTCATTGACGTGTTTTGGTCTGCGCTTATGTAATATGCTGGAACATTCATCATTCGTGCAATTTGTGTTGCTGTTGATTGAACCGCATCTACGAACATCATGTCGCGAGGGCTAAATGCTGTTGGCTGATAATCTAAAGTGCTTGTTAAGTATGCTGTTGAACGGCGTTCACGTGCAGACTTCCAAGCTGCAAGAATTCTTTGCACTTCTTCTTGTGCTAAATCAGCACCAGTATTTTTAATAACACCAGATGGCATTGGCGTTGCCGATGCAACACGCATGGCAATTTCTAAATCAATTGCAGAGCGTAAAGTTCTTGCGCCACGCTGTAATACACCTTCATCTAATCCTTGGAAAGTAATTAATGATCCAAGCCCTGACATCGGAACAGGTGAGCCATCAATTGTATATTGCGTAATAAAATTACTATTAGCATCGGTTGTAAATGAAACACGACCTGGTGCAATCCATTCAAATCTTGCTGGCCTGCCATCATCAAAATAAACTTCAGTTACACGCCAATAAGCAACACCATAAAATATAAGTGAATCTACTGTCCATGCAATTGTAGTGCTAAGCGGCTGGCTAATTGATGGTTGCTCTAGCCATAATGGCTTGCCTAATTTTTCGCCAGTTGATTTCTTGTATAAGCAGAGAGGAAAACTTGCAATCGTTCCAGCTAAAAGATTCCTGCACCTAGAAACTGCTGGCACAGTCATGGCCTCATCACGTGCAACTGCTGTTAAAACTGTTGGCAGAAAATAACTGAAAGAATCAGTCATTAATTGTGGTGCAGCTTGCGCCTCTATTTTTGCAGGGCGAAAGCGATCAAATAGACCCATCGTTTAAGGATACCACACAAATCAGACATTCTTACCATTTCAGACATAGATTTGTGGCTTGCTTTGTGGCTTTAGCAATTGATGCACGACCATGGCTAATGAGATGGCAGCTGACACATCCCCAGCCGACTTACGGCGCACGATACGCCATCCGGCATCCGATTCTTTAGCGGCGCAGTTATTCATGCTATCAACTAGCGATTGTTGCCCAGCATGGACAATCCTAGCGTTAACTATGCTGTCATATAGATCAGAGCAAGCCTGATAGAACACAGTTCCAGACATATCCTGAATCTTGTGGCCTGATTGGCTTAAACGCTCGGCAACGCTCATGGTCGCATACTTATCAAAACAAATCATTCTAGGTTTGTATTGTTTTGCCCATTCATTGACTTCAATAGCCATCTTTAGCTCATCTATGGCTACTTGGCTTTCAAATTGGGCTATAACGCCAACGCCAACCTTGCCATCATCCATAATCTGACCAGCAACAAGGCTTGCCATTTTCTTGTTAACCGATATGTCCATGCCAAATATAGTCAGCCTGCCTGGCTCTAGTTTTAGCTCAGCAAAGCCTAAATCCTCAAATGCTTGATGTGGCCATGGCGATTTGAGCGCACTAATCCACATGCAAAGCGTTTCTGTGCGTGTAGCTTCAACGCTAGATGTGGCTATTGCTTCTTCAATCGTTGCTTCATCAATTAGGTAGCCTAATGCCGGGTTAGCCTGATACCAGGCGTTACGATCTGTAATCTTGCTAAAATCGTCAGCACTATATTCCCAAAATCCCATAGTGGCAGGTGGATATGACAAACACATACTACGCATATTGTTGAGTACTGTTGAATACATATCACCAGCGTTGCTAGTCATAAATATCTGACTATTTGGCCTAGCCCTA
>Ga0222714_10005793_pt1 | contig 11627 bp, 11 predicted proteins | sample C33_3DmetaG_FD_165048 | JGI IMG/M metagenome (GOLD analysis project Ga0222714, IMG submission 165048) | Estuarine water microbial communities from San Francisco Bay, California, United States - C33_3D | ecosystem: Environmental > Aquatic > Marine > Unclassified | place: USA: California... | reverse complement strand
GTTGTCGTCCGTTTCGCCGTCCTTGGAGCGTTCGGCATTGGCGCGGTTGAGCGCCGCGCCAAGGATGTCGCCCAGGCTCGCGCCCGAATCCGACGAACCGTACTGCTTCATGGCCTGCTTCTCTTCCTCGATTTCGCGAACCTTGATCGAGAGCGACAGGCGGCGCGTGGCACGATCGACCTGCGTGACCTTGGCATCGACCTTCTCGCCCACGGCGAAACGGTCGGTGCGCTGGTCGCCGCGATCGCGAGCGAGGTCGGCCTTGCGGATGAAGCCGGTGGCGCCATCAACTTCGACCTCGACCCCCTTGTCGGAGACCGACTTCACGGTGCAGGTGACGACATCGCCGCGGTTGATCTCGCCGGCCTTGCCCTCGAACGGGTCTTCGCCGAGCTGCTTGATCCCGAGGCTGATGCGTTCCTTTTCGATGTCGACATCAAGGACCTTCACCTTGACCATGTCGCCCTTCTTGTAGTCCTGAATGGCTTCTTCGCCGGCGCGGTTCCAGTCGAGGTCCGACAGGTGAACCATGCCGTCGATGTCGCCGGGCAGGCCAACGAAGAGGCCGAACTCGGTGATGTTCTTGATCTCGCCTTCGATCTCGGTGCCGGGCTGGAACTTCGCGGAGAAGTCGTTCCACGGATTTTCCATGCACTGCTTGAGACCCAGCGAAATACGGCGCTTCTGCGGATCGACATCCAGCACCATCACTTCCACTTCCTGCGAGGTGGAAACGATCTTGCCCGGATGGACGTTCTTCTTGGTCCAGCTCATTTCCGAGACATGGACCAGCGCTTCGACGCCCGGCTCCAGCTCCACGAAGGCGCCGTAGTCGGTGATGTTGGTGACGCGGCCTTTCAGGCGCGCACCGACCGGGTACTTCGCCTGGATGCCTTCCCACGGATCGGCCTCGAGCTGCTTCATGCCGAGGCTGATGCGCTGGTTTTCCGGGTTGAAGCGGATGACCTGCACCTTCACCGTGTCGCCGACATTGAGCATTTCGCTCGGGTGATTGATGCGGCGCCAGGAAATGTCGGTGATGTGGAGCAGACCGTCCACGCCGCCGAGATCGATGAACGCACCGTAGTCGGTGATGTTCTTGACGACGCCTTCCAGAACCTGGCCTTCCTTGAGGTTGGCCACCAGTTCCGAGCGGGCCTCGGCGCGGGATTCTTCCAGAACCGCGCGGCGGGACACGACGATGTTCCCGCGCGAGCGGTCCATCTTCAGGATGTGGAATTCCTGCGGGTTGCCCATCAGGTGGTTGACGTCGCGCACGGGGCGGATGTCGACCTGCGAACCAGGAAGGAACGCCACCGCGCCGGACAGGTCGACGGTGAAGCCGCCCTTCACGCGGCCGAAGATGACGCCCTTCACGCGGCTGTTCTGCTTGTGCGCGTCCTCGAGGTGCGTCCACGCTTCCTCGCGCCGTGCCTTCTCGCGGCTCAGCATGGTGTCGCCGTTACGGTCTTCATAGCGTTCGAGGAAGACCTCGACCGTATCGCCCGGCTTCAGGTCGGACTTAACGCCCGGTACGCCGAATTCCTTCAGCGGCACGCGGCCGGCGGACTTCAGTCCGACGTCGATGATGGCGGCATCATTTTCGATGGCGATGATGGTGCCTTTGAGCACGCTGCCTTCGGCGGGTGCGCTGGTGCCGAAGGATTCTTCAAGAAGGTCGGCGAAATTCTCGCCGGTCGCGTACGGCTTGTCTGCCGTACCGGCTTTCTGAGTGGCCATATGTTCTCCTAGCTGGCTTCCGCGCCGTGCCCACGCCACCATGGCGTGTCCCGAGTTTTGGAAAGGTGTCCCGTTGGGTTGCACCCCGATCCGGCGAGGATCTGCGCTTGCGGGAACGTGCCGTGCTACGGGCGGCGGCGGGCGGCTTCGACAAGCCCGAGGGCAATTTCGAAAACCTGATCCGCATCAAGGCCGGACGTATCCACGAGGTGAGCGTCCTCCGCCCTTATCAGGGGCGATTGGGCCCGCTCGCTGTCGCGGGCGTCGCGCTCACGCATGTCCTGCAAAACGCGCGCCTTTATACTGGCTGGATCGGCTTCCCGCAACCGTTCCGATAGCTCCCGGGCCCGCCGCTCGGCCCGGATTTCAAGGGCTGCGGTCACGAAAAGCTTAATATCGGCTGCGGGGCAGACGACCGTGCCGATGTCGCGGCCGTCAATGACCGCGCCTACGGCGCCTTTCGGGGGGGTGGCTGCGAAATCGCGCTGGAAGGCCAGCAGGGCGGCCCGGACCCCTGCATAAGATGATATGCGGGACGCCAGGACCGCGATGTCGTCGCCGGCCAGTTCCGGGTCGTCGAGTTCATCGGCGCGTACCCGGCGGGCGGCGGCCTCGGCAGCGCCCGGGTCGTCCGGATCGCCTGCCATGTCGCGCAGGTGGCGGGCGGCGGCACGGTAGAGCTTGCCGGAATCGAGGCGGGCATAGCCGTAATGGGCGGCCAGCCGGGCGGCCAGGGTCCCCTTGCCCGAAGCCGCCGGGCCGTCGATGGCGATGACGAACGGCTTTTCGGTCACGCCGCGGCCGTGGTGATGTCGGCGCCAAGGCCCCGCATCAGCCCCTCGAACCCGGGGAAGGAGGTGACGATGGCGCGGCCGTCATCGACGGCGACGCCCTTGTCGCAGGCAAGCCCGGCGACGAGAAACGACATGGCGATGCGGTGGTCGTAATGGGTGACGACCGGTCCGCCGCCCGGCAACGCGCCGCCGCGCCCGGTGACGATCAGGGTGTCGCCCTGTTCGCGCACATCGGCGCCGATGGCGCGCAGGCCCTCGCAGATTGCCGTCAGGCGGTCCGATTCCTTGACCCGCAGCTCGGCAAGGCCGTGCATGACCGTGGACCCTTCGGCGAAGGCGGCAGCGACGGCGAGGATCGGATATTCGTCGATCATCGACGGTGCGCGTTCGGCCGGCACCTCGACGCCCTTCAGGCGCGAGGCGCGCACGCGCAGGTCGGCGACCGGCTCTCCGGCCTCTTCGCGTTTGTTCTCGAAGGCGATCTCGGCACCCATCTCGCCAAGCGTCTGGTACAGCCCGACGCGCAGCGGATTGGTGCCGATATTGTGGATGGTGATGTCGGATCCGGGCACGATCAGTGCCGCCACGGCGGCGAAGGCGGCCGACGACGGATCCCCCGGCACCAGCACGTTGCGCGCCGTCAGTTCGGGCTGTCCTGTCAGCGTAATGCGCCGCGCGCCGTCGCGGTCGCGGCGAATGTCGAGATGGGCGCCGAAATGGGCAAGCATCAGTTCGGTATGGTCGCGGGTCGCTTCCGGTTCGATCACCGTGGTGGCACCCGGGGTGTTGAGCCCGGCGAGAATGATCGAGGATTTCACCTGAGCCGAGGCCACCGGCAGGCGGTATTCGATCGGCACCGGCAGGCGCGCGCCGCGCACCAGCATGGGCAGGCGGCCGCCGGGCTGCGCATCGAAGCGCACGCCCATCTGCGACAATGGTTCGATGACGCGCATCATGGGGCGGCGGCACAGCGATGCGTCGCCGGTCATGTGGGCCGACAGCGGATGGGTGCCGATCAGTCCGACCAGCAAACGTGCGCCGGTGCCGGAATTGCCCATGTCGAGAATTTGCTCGGGCTGGGCGAGGCCGCCGACGCCGACGCCGGAAACTTCGTAGGTGGCGGCATCGATGCGGGTGACCGTGACGCCGAGGCGGCGCAGCGCTTCCGCCGTGCACAGAACGTCTTCGCCTTCGAGCAGGCCGTCGATGCGGGTGCGCCCGACGGCGACGGCGCCGATCATCAAGGCGCGGTGCGAAATGGACTTGTCGCCGGGTACGCGCACTTCGCCCTTGAGCGCGCCGGACGGGCGGGCGGTCATCGGGCGAAGCGGTTCGGTCTCGGCCATGGCGTGGTTTTTTCCTAAGGCCACCGGGCGTGGCGGCGGATATTTCCTTATCATACCTCGTCCGGCCTGTCCTGCGCCCGCCGCGCTGGTCTGGGGCGGATTTTCGGGCAACAAATTTGCTTTTGACAGAGCCGCACGATCATGGCAATTGGCTAACCGTGTTTCGACGCGGCCAGGGGGGGGCTTCGCTTTCTTCCGCCGCCGGTTCTTCGGAGGTTAATCGCGCAATGAAGCCTGAGTGGGGCATCAAGCGTACGTGCCAGGATTGCGGCACCAAGTTCTACGACATGCGCAAGCCCGAGATCGCGTGCCCGAAATGCGGCACCGCTTTCGTGGCCCAGCCGGCGAAGCCCAAGCGCGCGCCCAAGTCGGAACCGAAGCCCGAGGCAGCGCCGAAGAAGGCAGCGCCGAAGAAGGCAGTCGCGGATGACGACATCGACGACGAGGATATCGACATCGACGATGTCGACATCGACGACGACGACGAAGACGACGAAGACGACGAAGTCATGGAGGACGCCTCCGACCTCGGCGGCGACGATGACGACGTTTCCGAGGTGATGGAGAACATGGACGGGGAAAAGGACGCCTGAGGCGCCTGTTCCTCGCCTGACCCTCCCCTTATTCCCCGTTTTCCGACCAATCTGCTGGTTTCAGCGGTCCTTGCGGGAGCGCCGATTTTTTCCTTGCGCGGGCGCGGGGCTCGACCCTATGTTCGCCCCCCATGGCAGCCCGGCCCTCCAGAGGTGTCGGTGCCAGCCCCGAATTTCGGGGCCGTAGCTCAGTTGGGAGAGCGCGTGAATGGCATTCACGAGGTCAGGGGTTCGATTCCCCTCGGCTCCACCAGTTTAAGGCATTAAAATCAAGGGCTTAGCGAGTTGTCGCTAAGCCCTTGTTCTTTGCCAAAGCCGCCATATGCACGACCCAAGTACGAACGAGGCGGGCCTATCAAACGACTGTGTCGTCACGGATCGCACGACGCCGCTCGCCATAAAAAAACCCCCGGCACTTTTGATGCCGGGGCTGAAGTCAGGGAGGAAACTGATCTGGAAAGATCTTCCCTTCTACGGCTGTCCCTCGGCTTTGGATCAATCTCGCGTCACAACAAGCCACCGACCGCCGGAAGGGCCAGAATACAATAGGCCCCAATGGGGCTCCCCCCAATAACCGGCGCCTCGTGCTTGATTTTTTTCTACTTCCCGTGCACACAAAAATTTAGGAATTCCTTTGACAGGCAGAAATGGACAGTAAGAAAATGAACCTTATCTTAGATGCTAAAAATTTCAGCCTAATTTTCAATTGAGGCTATCCATGCACAAGATGTTTCTGCTTGTTCTTCTGGCTACATTGTTTTTCGGTCGAGCTTCCGAGGCGTCAAGTTCTCAGACGCCCGAAGCGTATTGCGAGGCGGTCAGAACATCCCAAATCAGCAAGAAATTGACTACGCAATATAGCAGGGCAAAGCAGTCGATAAAAAGTTTAGTCGATTTGCAGACTAAATTAAAGCCGATAGATGAATACCTGACGTCAAAGGGAAAATCATTCCCAAACATTTATCAGCGTTCTTTGACAAGTATTCCAAAAAAAATGCTGACCGAATTAAGCCGTCAAATTGAAAGCTCGAAGAAAAACTTCGATGAAATTACAACCTTGGGAATAGAAGATGGTTCTGGAGCGGTTTCAAATGCTACGATTCAAATTCTGGCAAAAGCAGCAGGCATTTCAAACGAAATCAGCGCAACAAATGCCACCAAAGCCATACAGTTTGGCGAGCAAATTCTTCCGAGATATTCGGACTGGTTCTTTGAATGCGCAACTCATCTTAAGGCCTCAACTGCATTATATATTTTTGTAAGTCCATCAAAAGAAAATGGCTTTTTGGGCGGAAAAATTAATAAAACGCAGTTCAGAAATGGAATTATCGGATCACCCAATTTCGACCCATTTCAGTCAAGGATTAACCCAAAATGGGTCACCCCACTGTTCTTTATTATGGGGCAGCAAAGCTCTCAAAAAATTACAGAAAAAATTAATTTTGGACGTATATCTGAAAAAGTGAGTGCAATCGTCTCAATAAATGAACAGTTCCTCGAAAATTATCAAAATGAAAGAAAAAGATTACTGAATTTAATTGCTGCTGCTGACAAGAATTTTGCGGAGGCAAAAGAAAAATATAAGCAAGATCAAATAAAACTAGCACAGAGGCGTGCATCACAGAAAGCTGAGGCAGAAAAAAATAAAAAGATAGAAGAAGCCGAAGCGAAGAAAAGAGATGCTGCTTTTAAAGCTTCAAGATTAGAGTTGGAAAAATATGCGAACTCACCATCGGGAAAGTTAGATTTTACCTACAGAAATTATCAAATAGTAAGCCATTGTCACGATATACGCTCTGACAAAGCTGCTCAGTTCATTTCGCGCAAAGAATTTGATCGAGTCAAAAGTGCCATGCGAGAAATTGAAGAAAAACTCAGTCTCGACATAGGTGAGACAGAAAAAAAAGAATTGTGGAACAAAGCAAATATGGCGCTGCAGAATTACAATTGGCTTAGTACAAAACTGAATCTTTTTGATGTTCTAATAGCTTGGAATAAAAACGTTCGCCAGTTCACTAGCGCTAAGGAAATTTGTGATTCGTTTTACCTGAACTTTTTGAAGAAAGAGAAAGAAATCCTCGGCACAAAAGTTCTTAAAAAAGATTTCTGATAAAATCGTTGCGGATCAGTTCGACTTTTTTCGCGGGCAGGACGTCGGCCTTGTTGGCTTCCGTAATGTTGCGCACGCGCAGCGCCGTCCACGAGCTGCACTGGTTGCGCGCCGTATTCACGGCATTGTTGAACGCGTAGCGCGCCGTATCGTCGTAGAGCCACGACCGGTCGGCCAGCGCCGGCGGGCAGTTGCGCCCCGACAGGTAGCAATGGCACTTGGATGCGACGCGCGCCATCTGCTGCGTCACCGTGCCGGTCAGCGCCTTGGCCTGCTGCTGGCGTGCCTTGTCCTTCTGCTGCACCTTGCCGAAGGCATTGGCGAGGGCATCGCCCGATGCGGCGGGCGGCGTGCCGGCGCCCGTGCCGGCTGGGGCTTTGGTCTTGGCGGGGGCGTCGCCGAACTTGCGGTTCATGACATTGGCGAGCGCGTCGGTGCCCGAGCCGGGCTTGCCCTGGCCCTGGCCCTGTGCCGGCGTCTTCGCCGGCGCTTGCGCGGGCTGGCTCGGAATGCCGAGCGCGCGATCGAGGGCCGAGCCGACCCGGTTGTCCATCTTGGGCGCCTTGGCGGCGATCTCGGCCGCTTCAGCGGCAAGGGCGCGGTCGAGGTCGGCCAACCCACCGAACTGCATCTCGCAGATCGCAGGTTCGCCGAGGACGGCGCCCGTGCGCACGATGGCTTTCGCTTCATCGGCAGCAAGATCGCCGTTCGAGCGCGCAGCGCAGGCATTCGAACTGCGCGCCTGCTTGAACATCGTCGCCCAGTTCGGGCTGCCCGGGCGGTCTGGAGGACGGCTGGTGCATGGTGACCATGCTGCCGAAGAACGATCCGGCCAAGCTGCAAAGCGAGCTCAACGACCTCGCCACCGCCTTCAACGCGCTTGGCACGAAACCGAAGCCCGTCCAGCCCTGAGGTCCATGCTGTCCGGCGGGGCTTGAAAAACCGGTATCTCCGCTTATCTCTCCTTCGTGGCGGTGCCGTTCCGGGCCGCCCGTGGCTCTCGCTCGGAGGAGGAGACCGATGTCGCGTGAACGTGGTTTTTCATCGCCCTTTCTGCTGGGCTTCGACGTGTTCGAGGAAGCGCTCGAACGCATCGCCAAGTCGTCGGGCGACGGCTATCCCCCCTATAATGTCGAAAGCCTCGGGCCCGACCGGCTGCGCATTACCGTTGCCGTCGCAGGCTTCGACGAGAGCGAACTGACCGTCACGCTCGAAAACAGTGAGCTGTCCATCGCCGGCCGTCAGGCCGACGAGGCGGCGGAACGGGTCTTCCTTCACCGCGGCATTGCCGCGCGCGCGTTCCAGCGCCGCTTCGTTCTTGCCGACGGCATGGAGGTGGCGGGTGCGGCCCTCGACAAGGGCCTGCTGCATATCGACCTGGTGCGCCCGCAAGGCCGCGAGACGAGCCGTTCCATCCCGATCGAGCGCCGCGGCTGAGGCTCAAAAACCCCCCGGATTCCAAGGTGATCCCGGAATGCCGTAACCGCGTAAACCTGATGTTAAGTACGGGCCGCTAGGCTCGGTATCAAGGCAGATAGCCTGAAAGGCAAGTGTCATGGAATTGAACGCTGAAAAACGCATCATGTCCGACAACGACCTCGCCAACCTGGGGCTGCAGTTCGTTGCCTACGTCAAGCCGGTCGCCGAACGCGGCGGCGATGCCTATGCAATCTATGCCGCCGACGGCACCGAAATCGCCATCATGGAAAACCGTGATACGGCGGTAGCGGCGATCCGCAGCCATGACCTCGAGCCGGTCTGCGTTCACTGAATGCCCTTTGGGCAAGGCCTGAAAGAAAAACCCCGCGCCGATGGCACGGGGTTTTGTCTATGGCGGCAGGCCGTCGCTGTCAGGCGGCGTGGCTTGCCGGCGTTTCGGTGAGCAGCGCATAAAGCGCATCCGCCGTGTCCGAGCCGCGCAGCTTTTCACACATCTCACGGTCGCGCAGCTGGCGCGAAACGCGGGCAAGGGCCTTCAGGTGGTCGGCCCCGGCGGTTTCCGGCGCAAGCAGCAGGAAGATCAGATCGACGGGCTGTTCGTCGATGGAATCGAAATCGATGGCCTGTTCGAGGCGGGCAAAGATGCCGCTGAGGCCCTTCAGGCCGGGCAGCTTGCCGTGCGGGATGGCGATGCCGCCGCCGACGCCGGTGGTGCCGAGGCGTTCGCGTTCCAGAAGAATCTCGAAGATTTCGCGCTCGCCGACGCCGGTGGCTTCCGAGCCGAGCCGGGCCAGTTCCTGAAGCGCCTGTTTCTTGCTGGTAACCTTGAGATTCGGAACGATGGTGGCGGGTGTGATCAAATCACTGATGTCCACTGTCATGTCCTTCTGTGAAATAAGCCGCGATATCTCTCTCGCTTGCGGTGCCGGGTCCGTCCGGATCTCTCCTCCGGGGCTCTGCCGGCGACCGGTCCGGATGGCAGCCTGTCGGGCGCCGTCCCTTGATCGCGGTGGCCGCACCATAGGTCTTGCGGCAGGTCAAAGTCAATAGAACAGGGAAAATTGATTAACCAATTGAAATATAACGTATAATTGGTATTTCTAAAGGCGGATGGACTTCTCCCGGCGGCGTTGGGCCGAGGACGGAATGTGCATGGATTCCCGGTATTTGGCGACCGTGCGCCGGGCGATCTCGATGCCTTCCCCCGACAGGAGCGCGACGATCTTGTCATCGGACAGGACGGCGCGCGGCGCTTCGCCCTCGATCATCTTGCGGATGCGGTGGCGAACCGACTCGGCCGAATGGCTCTCGCCCCCGGCGGTGGCGGCGATGGCGGTGGTGAAGAAATATTTGAGTTCGAACACGCCCCGCGGCGTCGCCATGAACTTGGACGAGGTGACCCGGCTGACCGTCGATTCGTGCATGCCGATGGCATCGGCCACATCGCGCAGGGTCAGCGGCTTCAGAAACTGCACACCCTTTTCGAAGAAGTCGGCCTGGGTACCGACGATCTCGCTCGCCACCTTCAGGATCGTGGTCGCGCGCTGATGCAGGGCGCGGACAAGCCAGTTGGCCGAGGTCATGCGTTCGTTGACGTAATCGCGTTCCGCCTTGGTGCGCGCTCCGTTGCGAATTTCGGCGAAATAGGTCTGGTTGACGAGGACACGCGGCAGGGTTTCAGCGTTGAGTTCGACCTGCCAGGTGCCGTCGGCGCGGCGGCGAACAAGGATATCGGGCACCACCGGCGGCGCGACGTTGTTTTCGAAGGCGAGGCCCGGCTTGGGATCGAGCGCGCGGATCTCGGCAACCATATCGGCCAGATCCTCGTCATCTACCTTGCACAGGCGTTTGATCTGGGCGATGTCGCGCTTGGCCAGAAGCTCGAGGTTGCCGATCAAGGTCGCCATCGCGGGATCGAAACGGTCGCGGTCCCTGAGCTGGATCGCCAGGCATTCGGCAAGATTGCGGGCGAACACGCCGACCGGGTCGAAGCCCTGGCAGCGGGCCAGCACGGCCTCGACCGCGTCCATGCCGACACCGAGCTTGTCGGCGACGTCGTCCAGCGTGCCGGTCAGGTAGCCCGCCTCGTCCAGCTGGTCGGCGAGCGCACGGGCGATCATGCGCTCGGCCGGTTGCTCGAAGCCGACATTGATCTGAAAGACGATATGCTCGCGCAGCGTCTTTTCGCTGCTCAGCCGGTCTTCGAGGCCGAAGCCATCGCCGCCCCCGCCGCGCGGATCGCCGCCGGAGCCCCAGTCGGCGAACTGTTCGGGGCGGTCGTCGTCGGCCACCGCGGCGCGGTCGTCGTTGGTGTAGTCGTTTTCGTAATCGGTATCGAGCGGCTGGTCCTGCGCCTCGGGCAGGTTTTCGGCGGCGGCATGGTCAGCCGAATCGCCGGGATCGGGAGCGGCGTCGAAGCCGTCGCCCGTGGCCTCGGGGGCGCCGTCCGCCTCCTGCTCAAAGCCGCCTTCGGCGGATTCACGTTCGAGCAGCGGATTTTCCTGAATTTCGTTTTCGATGAAGGTCGCCAGGTCCTGGTTCGACATCTGCAGCAGCTTGATGGCCTGCTGCAGCTGGGGCGTCATCACCAGCTGCTGGGACTGTTTTTGAACGAGTCTGGGGCCAAGCGCCATCGCGAACCGCCTAAAGGCTGAACCGTTCCCCCAGGTAGACCCGGCGCACATCCTCGTGCGTCAGAATCTCGGACGGCTTGCCTTCCATCAACACGTGCCCGTCGTGGATGATGTAGGCGCGGTCGACGATCTCCAGCGTTTCGCGAACGTTGTGATCGGTAATCAGGACGCCGATGCCGCGATCCTTCAGGTGCAGCACCAGGTCGCGGATATCGCCGAGCGCGACCGGGTCGATGCCCGCCAGCGGCTCGTCGAGAAGCATGAACTTCGGCTGCGCGGCGAGGGCGCGCGCAATTTCGACGCGGCGGCGTTCGCCGCCCGACAGCGCCAGCGCCGGGGTGCGGGCGAGATGGGAAATGGAAAACTCCGCCAGCAGGTCCTCGAGCATGGCCTCGCGCCGTTCGGCGTCGGGTTCGGTTGCCTCGAGAATGGCGCGGATATTGTCGGCAACCGAAAGGCCGCGAAAGATCGATGCTTCCTGAGGCAGGTAGCCGATGCCGAGCCTTGCGCGCCGGTACATCGGCAGGCCGGTGATGTCCTGCCCGTCGAGCCGTATCGTGCCGTAGTCGGCGGCGATCAGTCCGCTCATGATATAGAAGCAGGTGGTCTTGCCGGCGCCGTTGGGCCCCAGCAGGCCGACGATCTCTCCGCGCTGGACGGTCATGGACACGTCGCGCAGCACGGGGCGGCGGTGGAAGCGCTTGCCGAGGTTGATGGCCTCAAGTCCGGAATTGTCACGCACCAGCGCCGGCCCGGAACTGGCGGGGGCGGGGGATGCGGCGGCGGGGCCCTTGGCGGGGGTCTGTTTGCTCATGTCCCCTTATTATTGGCCTGATTCTTGCTACTTAGTGAAGATTAATCTTAACGCCCGGCCCCGGCCGGCACATTTTCCGGCTTTTTGTCCTGTTCGATGAGGGCGCGGACGGGGGCGGACGGGCTCGCCAGGATGCGCGAAATGCCGCTTTTGAAGT
>Ga0222714_10005792_pt1 | contig 11627 bp, 32 predicted proteins | sample C33_3DmetaG_FD_165048 | JGI IMG/M metagenome (GOLD analysis project Ga0222714, IMG submission 165048) | Estuarine water microbial communities from San Francisco Bay, California, United States - C33_3D | ecosystem: Environmental > Aquatic > Marine > Unclassified | place: USA: California... | reverse complement strand
AAAACCGCAAGGGGGGCGCAATAGCAAACCGCAAGGGGTTGCGCTAGGGGTTGCGCCCTAGCGTTTACCAATGAAAAGTGCCCAAAACCGCAAGGGGGGCGCAATAGCAAACCGCAAGGGGTTGCGCTAGGGGTTGCGCCCTAGCGTTTACCAATGAAAAGTGCCCAAAACCGCAAGGGGGGCGCAATAGCAAACCGCAAGGGGTTGCGCCCCCCCTAACAGTCAGTCAAGTTTTATCTTTACAAAACTTTACAATTCAAATGCTTGACAGCGTGCAACACTGTGCTACACTGCAGTCATCGTAACAAACCAAGGGGAACAAAATGACAAACTTAACCAACATCAAACACAACATATATGACATCAAGAAAATTATTTGCAATGCTCAATGCTTGATGGAAATTGGTGTTGAACCAAAATCCGCTATCAAGCAAGCGGCATCTAATTGTGGTGTGCCTTATGGTAATGAGATGGGTAAGGTTGTAAAAGCAGTGTTACGTTTGATTTAATAAACCAAAAAGAACCATGAGTAAATCAAACCCAATGCACCACGGTGGCATCCCACCGCCGCCGCCGACCAAGGCGACAGGACTTCGCCTACCTGTCGCGCTCCATGCCAAGCTAGGGCGCATAACGCTCCAGCAACACAGGACGTTCAGCAACCTTGTCATTCACATCTTGCAACAACACGTTAAGGAGATCGAGATCGATGAAAACTCAGGCACTTAAACACGTTCGCCAACTGTGGAGCAATCCGCTTGCCCCTCAGTCCCTCAACAGAGCCAACCAACGCAAGTGGGTCAAAGCCATCAGGCAACTGGGTGACCGCTGGCTGCTGGCGCAACAAGTAGTGAGGAAAGCATGAGAGAAGAAACATTAGCTGAAAAGGTCTTGGTGACGTTCGCCTTCCTGCTGGCGCTCTCGGTGCCGTTTGCTTTGTGGTGGGTGTTTTGAATGAGTTGGCTCTTTTCGCAGGCGCTGGTGGAGGCATTCTCGGAGGACACCTCCTTGGATGGCGAACCGTCTGCGCCGTCGAATGGGAACCCTACCCAGCAAGCGTACTTGTCGCCCGACAAAATGACGGACTTCTCCCGCCTTTCCCGATTTGGGATGACGTTCAAACCTTTGACGGCAGACCGTGGCAAGGCATTGTTGATGTCGTATCTGGCGGCTTTCCCTGCCAGGACATCAGCGCAGCCGGAAAAGGCGCAGGCATCGATGGAGAACGATCAGGAATGTGGCGAGAAATGGCACGGATCATTCGTGAAGTTCGACCCCGATACGCATTTGTGGAAAACTCACCAATGCTCACTTCTAGGGGACTTGGAACCGTTCTTGGAGACTTGGCCTCAATGGGGTTTGATGCGAAATGGGGAGTGTTGGGAGCAGCGGACGTTGGAGCAAACCATCAGAGGGACAGGATTTGGATTGTCGCCCAATGGCGTGGACAGCTTTCACACGCCCAACACGACAGGATTAGACGGTGGGAGCAACAGCAGGAAAGCGTTGAAGAAACGTGCGGAAATATGGCCAACACCAAGGAGTTGTTCAGCAATGGCAGCAACCATAACGCCAGAATCAGCATGGAACGAAAAGCGAAACCCGAATTTGGAAACAATTGTAGGGAAGCGACTTTGGCCAACACCAACATCACACAACTCGAAAGAAACAAACGCACCAAGCGAAGCATTGCGGAATACGCCGACATTAGCGGCACAAGTTGGTGGCAAACTGAACCCGACATGGGTCGAGTGGCTCATGGGGTGGCCGCTAGGGTGGACAGACTTAAAGCCATTGGAAATGGACAAGTACCACTCTGTGCCGCAACAGCATGGAGACTAATTCAAGGAGACAAACAATGAACTGCTGTGATGACTACGGCAACTGCCGTCAAGGGCGTGACTGCCCTGTGCGAAAAGCCAAAGAACTGTTGAAGAACGAAGACAAGAATCCGGAAGAAAGCTCTGTTGCTCTGGTTGCTTGGATATTCATTGTCCTGATGCTTGGCCTGATGACACTGAGGAGTTGTTTATGACAACACAACTTGTTCGTTCATCCATGAAATTGATGGCTGATGCCGGGGTCGATATTGTTGACATGAAATGGTTTGATATGACTGGTGCAGTTGAAGACAAGCAAAAAGCCAATTTAGACCCGGTGATGACGCATAGACCGCCGTTTGGCAAATGTTTTGTTGCTTGGCAAGGCAAGACCCATCACCACCCAAGCTACGAGGTTCTGATGCTGGTGGCGGGAGAAGACCCCGATGAAGGGATTTCTGTGTCCATGTGGAAAGGGCCATCTGGAACACGCTTGCGCCCTATTCCTGCAATGTTTTACTTCATTGAAGGTGACGAGATTCGTTATGGTTCCGTCAACGAAGATGAGCCGGTAGACAAAGAACTTGCTGAGTTGATGCTGGCGCAGATTGGAGCTTGGTACAGCGGAATGGATCGCCGTATGGAGGCATACATTCCATCGGTGCGCGACACGTTCACCAACCGCCGAAAGATTCAGCAGGGCAAGCTGCCGACCTACGACTGGACAACGGTCTGGATTGAGCCAGCCAAGCCTCGATCAGAGAACAAGGGGGGCACACACGCATCACCTCGCTTGCATGACCGCCGTGGTCATTTTCGGAGGCTTGCAAGCGGAAAGAATGTTTGGGTCAAGTCCTGCAAAGTGGGGGACGCCAGCAAAGGTGTGATATTTCACGACTACGCCATTAAAGGAGAACAAAATGACAAAAGACGAAGCTCTCGACTTAGCGCTTGAGGCGTTGGATTGGATTTCGCGGGTCAATGCAATGGACTACGAATACCAGCAAAAAGCTAAAGCAGCCATCACCGCCATAAAGCAAGCCCGTGCCCTCGACAAGAAGGCAGAGAACGCCAGAGAGTTGGGGCTGGACTATGAGCCTGTGCCGGAAAACTTCATGGACGCATTGAGGTTTGATGTGGCAGCGCGTGATGTGCGTGAGTGGGAGAGGGTTGATATGCGTGACCATGCAGAAGGCAATCTTGGTATTGGTACGGCACAGCCAGCACCTGTGCAGCCTGTGGCGCGTTCATGAGGCTTATCAAATGAACTGCTGCGATGAATACGGTAACTGCCGACAGGGGCGTGACTGCCCTGTGCGTAAGCAGCGCCAGCAAGAGCGCCAGCACCAAGAGAACGTGGTCATATACAAGGGCAATAGCGCCGTCGTGGCCTGGACGCCAGATGGCGCCTGCCGCGTCAAGGGTGACAAGCTCACCATCACTGCCACCGTCAAAGAACACGGCGTTCGCAATGGTGTCAAGCAGACCGTAATCTAGCGCCCAACTATTGCCAAATAACCAACGGGGCTTCGGCCCCGCTAACCAAGGGGAACAAATGAAAATTGGATCAGAACTGTTTGAGCAACGTAAACGCGACTTTTGGGAGTGGCATGAGGCCAACCCGAAAGTCTGGGAATACTTTGAGCGATTCTCGCTGGAAATCGTTGCCAGCGGTCGCAACAAAGTGAGTCACTGGCTAATCATCAACCGAATCCGGTGGGAGGTGTACCTCGAAACAACCGGCGACGAGTTCAAGATTAGCAACGACCATATTGCCTTCTACGCCAGGCTCTGGCGGGCCAGACATCCAGAACACAAAGACCTGTTCACCATAAAACACATGATCGGGGAGCCGTCACATGAATAAACACTTGCACCCAACTTTACAAAACTTTACAATTCAGATGCTTGACAACGCGCTACAACGTGGCACAATACAGTCATCAGCAACAAACCAAGGGGAAATCGAAATGAGCAATTACATCAGCGAACCAAGTCTTGACGAGCCAGAAGGTGTTAACTACGACGACCTGTACTGCAGCGGCGAGATTTTTGGCTACGAGTTCAACGACACGACCGTTGATCTGGTTTGGAGTTGGTCGTTTGGCAAACTTGAGTTTAAGGTAATGTGGGAAACCAAGGCGGGCGAGTATGTTGACGTTTTTGGCCTGCTAAACGACAAAGACTTTGCCATGCTTGAGTGCGAAGTAATGACCGATGTTTACAAAGAATGTGACCGCATGGTCGCGGAAGGATTTGAATACTAATGAACACACAACCAACCGGCCTTAGATTGCCAGTTGATCTCCGCGTTAAGCTGGAGAAAATGGCTGAGCAACAGCACCGCACGATTAGCAACCTAATCATTCACATTTTGAGTCAACACGTTAAGGAGGTCGAGAATGAAGACGAATGAACCAACCAACCTAGAGTTGGCTTTGATGACCGTGTGCGCCACAGCAACCATTTATGGGCTTCTGTGGATTTCAATGGCCTTTTTTTGAAAGGATAAAAAAATTTGCACAAACTGTAAAGTTGGCTTACAATTTACCCATGCCGCAACAAGCGGTCTTTTAAGGAGAAGCAGATGAGATTTAAGACAAAAATTGACGATCAGGTCGTCGAAGTTCGCTACAACATAGACGACACCGACCTGGAGTTCACGGTTCATCTCAATGGAACCGATGTTACCCAGGCCATTACTAGCGAGCAGTGGTCAGCCGTTGAGCAAGAGGCGCGGGCCGCTGCCTACGAAAACACCCAAGACTGGCAATATCGCTCCGCAGTAGCAAGGTGGGAGTCCAACCATGCCTAAGTCCAAAAAACCACAAGGCTTGATGAACCCAGACTTTAAGTACCGTAATTCAGCTAACACAAATGTCCAAGAAACATGGAAACGTTTTGGCTGGAACCCGCCGTCAGAGATCAAGGAACAAGCAGAACGGGCCATCCGTCTTGCAAACCAAATTGGAGAAACACAATGAAACAAATCGCAGCCGCCTTTGTGAAGGCTCAAAAAGCCTTTGGCCCAGCCCTAAAAACATCCACAAACCCGCATTTCAAATCGCGCTATGCAGATTTAGCTGCTTGCGTCGAGGCTGTCATTGATGCTTTGAACGAAAATGGGATAGCATTGATGCAACAGAACCACCCCCACCCTGATGGCGTTGTGGTGGAGACGGTATTTGTCCACGAATCTGGTGAAATGATGAATTCGGGCCAATTATTTGTCCCAGCATCAAAACACGATTCCCAGGGCTACGGCTCCGCGCTGACATACGCCAGACGCTACAGCCTAATGGCGGCTTGCGGCATCGCCCCAGAAGACGACGACGGCAACGCCGCCAGCAAGAAGGTAAGCGCAGCCCCAGAAAAGCTGTCTAACTGGCTCGCAGCCATTGACTCATGTGTCGACCAGGATTCTCTGCGAGAGACGTACCAGCAAGCCTATAAAGCCGTGGCAAACGACGCCAACGCGCAGCGCCAGGTCATTGCAGCCAAAGACAAAAAGAAAGCGAGCCTGTGATGGAAGTCTTTTTTAGCACAGTCCAACGGACAGAAGAGTGGTTTCAAGCCAGGGTAGGCAAAGTTACCGCCAGCAAGGTGGCTGATGTGATCGCCAAAACTAAAACGGGCTACAGTTCCAGCAGGGAAAACTACCTTGCCCAACTTGTAGTTGAACGGATCACCAACAAACCGACCGAAACATTCTCAAATGCAGCAATGGCACACGGAACCGAGCAGGAACCGTTCGCCAGGGCCGCGTATGAGGTCGCTACGGGGTTTTTTGTTGAGGAGGTAGGGTTTATTGACCACCCAACGATTGAAGCGGCTGGAGCCTCTCCAGATGGCTTGGTGAACGACGGCTTGGTTGAGATCAAATGCCCAAACACCGCGACGCACATGGATACCCTTTTGTCAGAATCCGTGCCAGCAAAGTACATCCCCCAGGTTCAGTTCCAGATGGCCTGCACTGGACGAAGCTGGTGCGACTTTGTGTCATTTGACCCAAGGATGCCGGAGGAAGGCCAGTTGTTCATCAAACGTGTTTATAGAGACAAGGAGTACATCGAAACCATTGAAAAAGAAATCATTAAGTTTTTGTCAGAAGTTGACGCAAAAACACAAACACTTTTAAACAAATTTAAGGAAGCCAAAAAATGAGCAAAGTTAAAAAAGAAATTACCGCCATCGTCGGTCAATACACCAACAAAGACGGTCAGACCAAAAACCGTTATCAGCGGATTGGATCGATCATTGACACCAAGAACGGCGATATGCTGAAGCTGGATGTCGTTCCACTTAAGGAAGGCGGCTGGGACGGTTGGGCGTACCTAAATGATCCTCGCCAAGACGAAAAATCAAGCGACGTTCCGTTTTAACAAATAACCGGCATCGCCGGTTTTACAAGGAGCAAAAAATGACCGAACAAGAGCGTGAATTGGACTTGCAGCTTGCAGAAGCACTGTCCGAAATCAGAAGGCTTGAAGCAATCATCAGGATGCTTAAAAAAGAACTTGCCGAAGTAAAGGAGTTATTAGAATGAGTTACAGCACCGGAATCGTAGAAGATCGGAAACCAACCACCGCCTACAAGCTCAATGGGATAACATACTTGCCCCATTACGAGATGCCAAAAAGATATGTTCGCCCTGGGTACAACGAAAGGTTTAACCCAACAACATTTACATCAGAACAATTGCTGATGTTTGGCGCGTATCCCGTAAAAATTAGGTTGTGGCCCCGCTCTTGGAAGGAGTAACCAGCGACCGAGGCGGGGAGGTAAAAATCAATAATAATTGCACTCCCGCCTTGCATTGGGCTATGTGAATACAAAGAGTACAAAATTAAACAATCCTGAACATGAAAAAATCTATACAAATCCTTGATTTTATTAACAAAAATGGCCCAAAATCAATTGAAAATCTTAGAGAGGTTGGCATCATTTCAAAGGGGAAAGAAAAGGACTACTACTACCTGGTGCAGCGAGGATTCCTAAAAACGGCGTTTGTCAACAATTACGGCATCAAAGTCTGCGACATCACGACCAGCGGAAAAGAACACGTTGCCAAGGAAAAACGCGGGAAGATGTTTGTCCCTGTTTACAGCGGCCCAGACACAAAACTTGAGCAGGGCGTAAAAGTGACGGTAACTTCAAAAACAAAAATGTACGTCCACAAGCCAGCATTTACCTACGAGGTTTATGCGACACCCAAAAACTTTATGCAACAAATCCGATGAGCTTTGCAAAATACGAAATTGAGGTTGTTCGATGGCTTGAGGCTCGAAAAATTATCCCGAACTCTACCCCGCAGGCTCAGTTCTTAAAAACCGTTTCTGAGGTAGGAGAACTAGCCGACGCAATCAACAAGAAAGATATGCCGGAAATTAAAGACGCAATTGGCGACATCACCGTCACGCTGATAGCCATTTGCGCTCTTTACGACATTGGTTTTGTGGATTGTCTTGCTGGTGCCTATGGCGAAATCAAAGACCGCAAGGGAACTTTGTTGCCAAACGGCATTTTTGTAAAAGACAAAAAATAACTTAATTTGTCTTATTTACAACACAAGCGGCGTTGTAAGGATTGTCATCGGAGGTGTTGATTGCCAGCACCTTTTCGATGCATTCCTGGGCGGTTGCCACCTCTGTCTGCCCAATGTATCGAAGGTTGGTCGTCCCTTGGAACAAAAAGATGATGACGAAAAATTTAAGCATTTCCTCACCTCGCCAAAAAGAATAGACCAATATTGCTAAAAGCGTACCCACTGTAAACAATCGCCATATTGACGTTGCCTTTCGTCGCCTGCTCTGCAGCTACATAGGCGTAGATCAGCCCCGTCAAAATAATCAATGGCGCACTCATGGCTCACCAAACAACTCGCCTCTAAAGTAGGCCTTGCCGTCGTCCCTGACCGCACAAAACTCTGGGTGCAGTAGCATCCCGTTTCGCCAAGTCAGCACAGCAAAGCCGCTTTGCCAATTGAATCCTGGCTTGCTCAGCCGATAATTGAATTCATCTTGGTACTCGTCAGCGATCATACCCGTTTTGATGCCGAAGTGCGTATTTTTAAAGCCTTTGTGCGATTTAGCAGACAACTCATGTGTGTGGCCCGTGACGGTATGGCAACCACCCTTGAGTACATCATTCCAGCCAGAGTGAACTCCGTAATGCCAATCATGGATCACAACACAATCGTCGTTGATATCGATGCGCTCCGAGTCCTTCCAGAATGGAATGTGATCTCTCAACAGAAACCCGCCAACGCCCTCGAACTCTGGCACGTTAGCCGACAATTTGGCCTCAAACCGATTGTCGTGGTTTCCATAAGTACGAAGTAGATGACAGCCTGGTGGCCTGACCTTCTCGATCTCACCAAGCCGCGCTTGGATGGCCTCTAACTCATCTTTAACTGTTGCAACCTTTTTCCACCCAATCCGAGCGTGGCGCGATATTGTGCCGCCGTCCATGATGTCGCCGTTTAATATTACGGCTTTGACCTGGGAGCCAAGATGCTTGAGGACGTTGCACAGCGCCTTGTGAGCGACCGGAGTGTGGCCTGGAGAATAGTGCGCGTCAGACCCAACTAAGATTACGCCGTCTGTGATCTCTAATTGATTGACATCGCGCCTTGACGACATAATGATCTTAACGGTGTCATTGTCGTGCTTGCTTGCATTTTTTTCAACGGCAGGCAAAAGTATGCCATGCCGCCTTTCAATGTTGTCGCGGCGCTTAAAAATGTTCCTGACGTTTATGCCAAGAATCTTCCCGATCTTTGTTGCTGACCCGATTTGTTTCCAGAGTTTTATAAACTCTTGGTCAGTGATTTGATTTGGTTGCATATTGTTGCTCCAACAAACGCTCTAAAACGTTGATGATCCGATGCTCCTCTATTTCGATTTGCTCGGGAGGAGAAGCCCGATCTGTTGCAGCAGTAATCAGATCGTAAAGAAAAACATGAAGGCACTCGTGCAGGGCAGTGGAAGACAATGATTCTGGCGTGATCGGAGTCGATCCAAAGTCGCCAACCCTGTAAGTTGCAAGGCGAGCAATAGAATCACAATAAACAGAAGCCATAGCATCTTTTTCAGATTTTGAGCTTTTCTCTATGCGCCAGTCGCTTAGGTTTAAGATTCCTTGCCAATGTTTGACGTATTCTTCAAATTCTTTTGCTTGCTCGGCGGTAGGCTTATTCGCTTGTTTCTTCATTGATACGCCCTTAAATAATTAACCCAATAATTTCGCCTCTGCCTGCCTTCTCTTAACCAGGCCAGGAAGCACCCTGCCGCCGCCTTTGACCCATTTCAATAATTCAGCCTTTGCCCCATCAACGTCATTTGCCTGAATCTTTTTACGCAGGGTTGACGCAGCAAGATTGCCAGAGCCAAGGTTGTAGGTGAAATCAACAATCGCAGCGACGGCCCCTGGCCCCCAAGACGCCAGATTGTCACACAACTTTAAAACACGGGGCAAACACGCCGTTTTAAGCTTCCACATCAATAGCTGTTCTGCCCGCTCCTTGGTAATTGGCGGGTCAGCTAAAGATACTCTGACATTGTTTTCGTACCTAGTCGTGCCGTACCCGATTGTTGGCACTCCGGCTGGGCACATATACGGGCGTAGGTATAAACCCTCAAATACCTTGCAAAGCTCCGCAGCCAGATAAATTGGCTCTGAGTTCACTTTCCACGCTTGCCAAGTGAGCGGTCAGCAAAGAAGAAGCCGAGAACCACACCCGTGATTTCCATGTCGTAGTCCTGCATGACAAAGTTCTGGCTCACCAGCTTCATTGCCCAAAGCGCCAGCGCAATCGTCGCCGCCGCCGGACGGATAATCCCGTTCCAGGCGTCTACCCAGTAGATGCCGGTGGGCTTCATGGCGTTCTTCATGGCCTCAGTGAAAGCCGCAGCTTCCTCAGACAAAACGTTTGCTTCTGCCTGCGCTTCGATTGTCTTGATACCAAGCTCGGACTGCAGCCGCAACGCTTCCTGAGTGCGCTGGTGAAGACGGTCGTCCATCTCGGCCTGCAGCTTCATGCGCTCAATCTCAAAAGCGTGATCTTGTTTCCTGTTGACAAAAGTGGAGATTTCTCCCCAGATCATGCGAAAGACTGAGCCGCCAAGAAAAGAAAGTAATGCAGCCATTTTTGCGTCCTGTTACTTGAACAATCCGACTTTGGCCTGGACTCCGACGATGACAAGGCCGACGACAATGACCAAAAGACCCCACAAGCCTTTTTTAGCGATATCAAGTTTTAGCTCCAGCCAGAACCTTTCTTGGGCGTTGGCGGCGCGGATCATGGACTCGTGGTAACGCCGATGCCCATCAAAATCGATGGAACCGTCTGGGTTCTGGGCAAAGGCTGAGTTCATCATCTGTAGTTGGGCCATGATTGCGTCCAAGCGCCGCCCGAGATCATCATTGGTGAAGTGTTGTGGCGTTTCCATTGTTGTGTTACTTTTTTTTAGCTCTATTCAGCAATTCAAACAATGTTTTAATCTTTTCCTCAGCCACAGCCACCCTTAAATCAAGTTTGGCTAAAACAATGATAAGAGTTATTATAGATAAAAGTATTCCCCAACCTTTGTCTAATAACTCTAATACATCCATTACTCTACCAGTTCCTCTGCCACTTCTGGCTTAGTTTCTAGTTCGGCTTTGAGCATTGCAAAGAAAGCATCCCGACCTACCTGAATCTGGTCGCGCTGAAAATTCATGCTTGCCATCTTGCGATCAAGGTCAGCTACATGGTCAATAATCATCTTGGCTTTATCGCTCAAGCTGTCGATCTCGTACTCGGTTCCGTCGATATTTACGGTCTGGGGCTTTTTAGACATTTACTACTCCTGTGTTTGCAAATTGCTTGTGCGCGAAAATGCGTGCGGTGTTTGCCACCTTCAATGCTTCATCAAAAGAATCAAAGCTGCCAAGCCATGAACGCACACCGTTACTCGTTATTCTTGCACGCCATTTTTTGCGGTCTTCGGCCCAGATCACACCTTTCGCGCCGCTCGTATTGTTCGATGCCAACTTGCTATTGGAGATGTTTTCCGATGGACTGGCCTCGCGCAAGTTCTCAATTCTGTTGTCAGATCGATTGCCATTGATGTGGTCAACCAACTTGGGCATATACCCAAAGTGATACAGCCACACTAGACGATGTTCACCGTATGTTTTGCCAGCTACCTTGAAACCGACATATCCTTTGGAATGCACTTTGTGTGCGCGTTTACCAGCTTTTGCATTAGTGGAGTCTCTTAGCCTGTACAAACCTTGTTCGTCATAACCGAACAACTTGCGTATCAAGGCTTGTGACGGGGTGGGGCTGTTTGTTTTTGCCATTCCGTTTCTCCTATAAAAACACCTGAATCCGTCAGGCAGCGGCCCACGGAAGACCCGTGGAAGATACTGGGTTTTTCAATGCTTCGATGCGGTCAGCGATAGATTGCTCCACGGCTGCCTTGTCCACACCATGTGCCCAAATCCAATCCAAGACATTGGCCTCGGTGACGTTGGCGTAAGGGATAGATGGTGTGCCATCTTCAAACGAACAGGTGTTATAGACGCTTGAGTTCAATTCACCGTCTACGCCTGTGCAAGTCCAATGGGCAACGGTGATAAAACCGTCAGCAGTCTTGTGGTCGCATTGGTTAATTTTCCAAGTGATTTCCATGATGTTTCCTTTCAGTTAAAGATTAGCGGCATCCAAACGTGCCTTGAGCGATTCGATGATGGCTTGTTGTTCTTGGATGGCTGCTGTGAGAGTTGCTACCAAGAATGATGTATCTACGCCTTGGTATTGGG
>Ga0222714_10005791_pt1 | contig 11629 bp, 10 predicted proteins | sample C33_3DmetaG_FD_165048 | JGI IMG/M metagenome (GOLD analysis project Ga0222714, IMG submission 165048) | Estuarine water microbial communities from San Francisco Bay, California, United States - C33_3D | ecosystem: Environmental > Aquatic > Marine > Unclassified | place: USA: California... | reverse complement strand
TAATCCTGGTACATCTCCACCTTTCCATGTATATCTTCTTTCACCATTTGTTTTCTTTGTTCCAAGAGCAATACCTAATACAGTTGCTAATACTATACCATTATTAGAAAGTAATTTAAGCTTAGGGTGTTTTTCAGAAAGCTCAAATTTACCTACAGCAGTTCCTTTAAACTCTTCATATATTTTTAATTCTTTACCTGAAAGATAAGGTTTAAAAAAATTTGTATCTGGAGAGTGAAAAGAAAAAACATCTTGTCTAAAAGTTTGTTGAGCATTATAATTCTGTTCACCACCTGATCCAAATAAACAAGGAGCATTTCTAGTTTGTGTAGTTGAAAGAAAAGGATCCGGCCTAACATCATTATAGGGATAGTTAGGATATAATCCTAATCTAGAACCAGGATATGTAAAATTTTCTATTTGGTATTCGCCCATATTATTGATGATACCTTTCGCCAACACGCTGCGATTCCCCTGCCTAGTACCACGAAGAATCTCGAAACCAATAATACCACTAATAATATTTCCATCGTTATCTTTAGGTTGTATAATATTTTCAAACTTTACTCCCATGATTCTAATAGCAGCTTCACCATTAAAATAAGGAGAATTAGTATTAAAGTGATTAGCACTACCATCTGAAAAAGTATTACCAATATCATTTATAAAATTATCTGGAAATCTATGATGTCTAATTTTTTCTCCACATAAATCATAATCTCCATTAGCACCAATATCTGTTCCTGGATAAGGAACAACTGAAGGAAAAACTGTTGGGTCTGACCAAGGATGTGCACTTGCATTCCACATCAAAGGATTATTATCTGGATACTCTTCTGTAGATTCCCAATAACCCATATATCCATTAGCTACTTCTACTCCACCATCAGGAAGAAAAATAGATGTAAAAGATTCATGAGTAGCAGTATTTTGTACTAACCATTTAGGTGGTAATATTTCATCTGGTAAAGCATCACTATATTGAGTATCTTCTTCTCCAGGAAAAGCTGGTCTACCAGGAATATGATAAGAAGAAGATTTATCTCCTGTATCATAAATCCATCTAATAAAAAATGAATAAACTTCATCTCTCATGTAACCAGTATTAGATCCACCATTTACATAATAAGAAGCAGGATATTCTACAGCTGTCCACTTAGCTACAATTTGATTAGCTAAAGGTTGATAGTTAAAATCAAATTTACTTCTTGGACCAACTCTTAATAAATAATCACTAGCATTAAATATTCCATCACTTTTTTCATAAACAATAGATCTTAAAGAAACATCTGATAAAGGAACTATTGGCCATGTATCTCTTATAGCATCTAAAGTAATTAAATTTTGTCGAGTACTATAAGTACCAACTTTTCTTGCTACTGTTTGTTGATTAATTACTGATATAAGAACAAGTTCAAATTCTTCAAAATTTACTCTATCAATAGATTCAATTAATATATCAATTGATCCCGCAATATTATCATGTTCAAATAAAGGTTGCTGATTAGAGGGCATAAAATAATCAGTTAACTTTTGACCGTTTACTGAATAAGCTATTGAAACTATATAAGTTCCATTAAGTAAACTTCCTCCACCAGCTCCTTTTAAAACTTTTATACAAGGAGGAGTCATTAAGGAAGCTAATCTTATTTTATCACAATTTAAATTTGGAGTATTTACACATGTAATACAACCAATAGGATCATAACTTGAAGGAGCTGTAGCAATATCAACACCCATCTCATCAGTACAAATTTGAATATAAGGAATATCATTAATATCCAATATCCTATCTGGATTTAAAGCATCCGCCCAATATAACTTATAGGAACAATCTGAAGTATATCTTGAAACTCCTTTAATGAGATTAGCTCTATTAAAATTTAAACATCTATCATTAACAATTTTTCTATATTCACATGTGCTCTCTTTAAAGAATCCAATCTCTGAATCTACATCATCAGTTGAATATATTGCCCACTCATCAGCTGTAAGATGTACTACACCGATAATTGGATAAGGAGCTTTATTACAAAAAAGATTTCCTGGTTCATTACCTATTTTTCCTATATCTCCTGTTATAGAATTTGTTATAGCATTTCTAGCATGAGTCCAAGAATTAGGACTTAAGTGAGAATCACTAGCATCTTCATTTAAACTTTTATCAAGTCTCTTAGGATCTTGTGATGAAGTATTTTGATAGTTATTTGCCATTATACACTTCTTCTAAATATTCTTGGATCATTTCTAAATTGAGGAAAACTTTTAAACATATCGTAGTACTTAGAATATTGAGCTCTTCTATTCATTTCCCAAACTTGTCTAAACTCTGACCAATTTGGAGTATTAACAATAGATAAAGCATAATTTCTAGCAGCTCTATATCTTTGTTCAATAAGTTGTAATTTATTCATAGCTCTCTCATCATCATTCATAATGAGATTCTCGACAATTCTTTGTTTTAAACCATATTCATAATACTCATTAAGCATATCATGATCTGGAACAAGAAGATTACCATCGTCATCTTCTAACATTCCTTGATAATTAATATATACCTTTCCACAATCAAAACTAGTATAAAGATAATTATCTTTTATCCAAGCTTTTTCTGGAGTATTCCAATATAAATTAGGACAATCACAATCAATAGATTGAGGATTATTTATAATTCTTATTTGAATTAATTTTTTATATGTTCTAGTTTCTCCACTATTTACAATTTGAACTAATTCGTATTTTTCATTTTTACAATTAAGAAAAACTCTAGGTTTTATACAAGGATCACCATAGTATCCTGAAGGATTTGTAGTATTTAATCCTGTACTACAAGCAGCAGGTGTAACACAATTACAATTTGAAACAACCTGTTGACAAGTTGAACAATTTACAGGACCATTAGTACAAGGATTAGGATTAGGATTTGTTTCTTGATATGGAGTAATAAAAGGTCTTTCTTCAATCCATGTTCCTTGAGGTATTCCTTGATTAACAGTAAACTCATCACAAATCAAAGCAAAATTTAAAACATAAAAATCATCAGGTAATTTTACTCTTCCTTTTTCTACTTCTAATATTGCTTCTTTAGTTTGAAATACTCTTAATCCTAAATCATAATTTATTCTTTTAGCAACTTTAATAAGTTGTTGATTTAATATAAAACCTTCTAAATTAAGAGTTTCAAAATCAGATTGAACTTCTGAAATAAGTTGATCAAAAGTTTTATATTTAAGTGTATAATTGTAACTCATTATCTAAAAATATTTTGATTATCATCAGCACCATCAGCAGGTATTTGACCAGAGGTTAAAATTTCTTTTATTGCATATTGCTCAACTTCAGAAAAAAGAAAATCTGGAATTCTAAAAAAAGTATCTTGTATTAAAGTACAAGGATCAGCATCTGTTTTAAGATGTGTTACATCACCATCAAATAAAGCTTCAATTCTAACAGCATCCCAATCTATATTTGGAAAATATAAATGACCATCTACATACCAAAAATATTTACTTTTATTATATTTAAAATTGGTACTATTAGATAATGACACATATGTACTTGGATAAGTAGAAATCATTTCTATAGATGAATCAATAGAAGTAACATTTCTAATTAAAGGACCATAAGAACCTTCTAATGGTGGTGGTATCTTTTCCTTTGTTCTCATAATTCTACACTTCGATTTAATTCCACTACAACAAGCTTCTACTTTATCAATTTCAATAAGTTCAACACAAGGAAGAACTTCAAAGAGTGATTGATATTTCATAATTTGATTTAAATCATCTTGACGCTTTAATAAAGTTTTACCATATTTCAAGATAATACTATAAATAAAACGATCAGTTAAAAAAGGATCTTCTTTAACTGCTTTGAGCACATTACGTACTCGAGATATACTGTCGCCTACTGTAGTTGCCATATTAATCTAAATCAAATTCATTATAATCTTTTGAATATTCCATCTTTTTAGAAACTTTAAACTTTCTACTTTGATGCTTAAAGAAAGAAGAAACTTTTGCAAAATTATCTACAACAATATACTTAGGCCATTCTTCTCTATAAACTTCAGAAAGCTTTAATTTAAATTTTCTTGAAGCTTTAAAAGACCATAATTTTCTATGTGTATAATGATACTTACTTGCAAAATTAGTATAAAATATTTTAGCAAGATAACCATCAGAAGCTAAATTCCTATTTACTATACATTGACCAAGTTCAGTAGATTTTTTAAAATCAATATTTAATTTATTAGGACTCTTACATGATCCAACAAAAACATAACCTAAACCTTCTGGAAATTCAACACCATCTCTATTCTCAATTACTCCCATCCAAAGTTTTTCATTAAAAGTATCTATTATTTCAGTAAACTTTACACGTGTAAGATTAGAGTATTCAGGATGCTTTTTTTTAAAATTATCAAAAAACTTATCAGTTAAAAACCTGTGACGGCTAGCTCTAAATCTGGGACCTTTTTTATTTGGTGGATTGAAAATTCTCATAACTATAGAAATATAAGAAAAATTTTTGAAAGTTTAAAGATAAAGATTTAAAGTTTATAAAACACAAAAGGCTCAGGAAATCCCGAGCCCATTGCTGTCAGCCACAGTAAACCAACTTAACCATGACATTCTTATGAACAAGGTGATATAATCGCAGTAACAATTACTGTTGGATCATCAACTTGAACAGTACCTGTAGAAGCACAAATAGTACTTATAGGACCAGGTACAATATTAATAGGTCCTACTAATTGACCAGTACAATCAAAATATTGATAAGTGTGAGCATCAGTATCTGTATTTTCTATATCATAAGTAGTACAATCACATAAACAACTAGCTGTTCCTCCAGTTATAGTAAACTCTGCATTTACAGGAGGGACTGTTGCATCTACACATATTTGAATAGAATCACCTAATGCAACTGCTGGTATATTAACTACAGCAGATGTACAATCTGTGATATTAAAAGCAGCACAAGGTCCTCCTGGTGCAACTGGATTATCACATAAAAGATTATAATTAAGACATTGATAATCTGTAGGAGCAACAATTGCAACCCAAGGTACTCTACCAACAAGTGAACTTGCTTCTTCACAACAAGGTTGTACATATCCATAATAAATATCTGGTGTACAATCTTCAGGATTAACTGTAACTAAAATAGTTTCAGAACAAGCAACACCAATACCCAGTGTACAATTTACAATTACAGTGGTAAATGGACCAAGAGGATTATTTTTTGAATAAACAACTCTATGACATCCATCAGCATATTGGGATGTAAAATTAATTGTGAGTGTAGCATTAGCAGACATAATATTAGTTTAATGTTGTTATAATTAATGAAACTGATCTACAACTTTCTTTACCATCAATAGTAGCTGTTACATACACATAGTATGGAGTATTAGGAGTAAGACCTGTAATAGTATATGTAGGTGATGTACTAGCAGTAATTGGTCCAAAGTTACTCCATGACATTCCAGCTACAGTAGAATAATATACAGTATAAAAACTTGCCAAAGGAACAGGTGTCCATATCACATTAATAGATGAACTAGTTATAGATGTTGATTTTAATCCATAAACATATGGTACACCAGATTCACAATTACCAAATAATGTTGTAGTTAGTTTTTGTAGGGTGTCACAAAGTCTTTCTCCTTGAAGAATAGAAAAAGTTAACTCATCTTCTTCTGTTATATATACAAAAGCATCGTTGTTATGAATAATACAACAATCACTAAAAGTTTCAGCACATGGTTCTGGATTAGGACAAACCGGTAAACAATTTAAATTAGTTGTTAAAGCTATATCTTCACATCCACAAAGACTAGTTACACATTTACATTTTTTACAATTACTCATAATTTTTTATTAAGGATTAAATGTTATTGAACCACTAACACCTGTTGGAGGAGTACAAGGAGCTAATGGAGTTGCTAATAATACCCATGGACAATCATATGTACTAGTTCCAGTAGTAACTGTTACTAAAACTCTATAACTTGTACCAGAAGTTAAACCAGTAAAAGATCCAGTAATTGGAGCAGGTCCTACAAGGAATATAGAATTAGTCTGTAACAATGTTATTCCAAGAGCATCATATAACTTAACATCATATGTAGCAGATCCTGCAGGTACTGTACCAGCATAATTAATTTCTATATAACTAGGAGTATAAACAATAGTAGGACAATTAGTACTATTTAAAATATGATTTAAATAATATTGACAAGTTTGACCTAATGATGTATTAGTTAAACATAAAGTTGCTGTAATAGTAAGATTATCTAAAATATTAAGACCAGTTGTATCATAAGCTAATCCACCTGGAGTATTTAAATTACCAATAACATTACCTGTTCTAACTATAAAATTACCACTCTGATCAGAAATAGTAAAAGTTGTAACACCTGGAGCACACTCTAAAAATCCTAATGGTATAGTACCATTAAAAGTAATATGTAAAGTTGTAGCACTTAAATAAGAAGACATTGTAACTTCAATATCTTGACATCCTTCATTACAACAAGTAAGTTTAATATTGTTTACAGCAGCTCTTAAATCACATATAGTTAACCAAAGATTAGTTATAGATTGAGATAAATTAAAAACTGTATTATTCCATCCTGGAATAGTTCCCATTACTCCAGGACCACTTAATTGAGGTTGATTATTAAGATCTGGACATTGAGCTGAAATACCAGTTAATATTTGACTTGGAGTTCCTGTTGCTCCTTGTAAATTACAAAAAGCTGTTTCAAGAGCTTGAAGAATAATATCAATTGAAATAGGAGTTGTAGTAGTAATGACACAAGCAGGAACAAAAGATGGAAGTACAAATACAGGATCAGGTTCATTTTCTAAAGCTGTAATTCTAATTCCATAATTTTGTAAAGTTTGATTAATAATCGTTATTTGATTAAGTAATCCACAGATTTTATTTCCTATTGCTTGAATATAATCTACAAGTTGCATTGTAGTAACAGTATCACCAGTTCCATTAACATAATAAAAACATGGAGCAATTGAAACTATACAATCTGGACAATTTATTGGACTTCTTGTTTCTGTTGTAGTATTTTCAAGAGAACAAACTTTAGTTATAATAAGTTGAAGAAGAGCATGAAAATCTGTTGGTCCACAATTATTAGGATTAAAACAACTTAAATCAAGAGTAGAAATATCAAGTTGATCTAATACTTCACAAAGTTCAGTTGCAAGTTTAAAAGTAACATCACTTATAGAATCTCCCTTACACAATGTAATACAAGGAATATCCGGACCTTGCCAGATCACACAATTGGATGATACTGGATTACATCCTTGGTTGTCAATATTTAGAGGTTTCATCTTAATTTCTTTATATTAATATACAAAATATTTTAATCATTAACAATTTAATTAGTACACTCTGGAGCACTACAATCTCCAACATTTGTTATAGTACCTATTCCTTCTATAATTGTAACTGTATTTTCAATAGCACAAATATTTATAGAAACAAATGTTGTTTGTTCAATATAACTATTATTACAGTTATAGTAAGAAAAGAAAACACCTTCTTTAGCTGGCTCAATTGCATAACAAAAACAATTAGGAGCACAATCATCATTTGTTGTACAAGATGTTTCTGAATTTACAATTAAAAATTGAGAATTAGATGGAGCACAAATAGGTTCAATAACTGATTGTGAACAAACATATTCTGTAGTATTTTCTGCAACTGTTATTGTTGTAGCACAACCTTCACAATTTATATATCTAAAAGTTACTGTATTTACAATAGCTTGTATAGAATAACAAGTACAAATAACTGGACCAGGTATAATAAAATTAGGATCTAAAATTGATTTAAGATCTAATAAATCTTTTTTAATTTCCCATTTAGCTATATCATGGTCACAACAAATTGTTACACCATATCTATTAATAGCCATTTCATCAAACACTTGTTCAGCAAAATTACAACTTATCTTTTCAGTATATTGAGTAGAACATCCAGGTGTATCATAACCGGGTTTAACCATTCTACTTCTAAGTTGTACTGGAGTTGGAAGTGGAGCTGGATTACATTCTACACAAGTAGCAAAAGATTCTAAAATAGGTGAAGGTAATAAGTTTACTCCTGAACATACCCCACCTAAAGTTACAATGTAACAAATATCAGGGCACCCTTGTAAAGTAACAATTTGATCTACATAATTTAATATGATAGGATCATTGGTTACAAAGAAATTATTTGGATTAGAACAATCTGTTAATGTATAACAATCAACAGCTATTCCTAAACATTCTTCACAATCTGGAAAAAGTGTAGAAATATTTAAAAGTGTAAAAGCTTCTTCACATTCTAATGATTGAGATATTACAAAACATCTACATTGATCTAAAACTGGAAAATTTACACAAGGAAAATCAGTATTACAATTTGTACAATCTGAATAAAGAGTTCCCCCAGATACATTTATAAAACCTATATAAGATCCTCCTTCTTGTAATTCTTTTTCTACATACCAACACTTGTTTCCAAGAGCTGGAATACTAACTACTTGTTGTTGATATGATCCAAAATTATTTTGAATAGTAATAACATCTAAAGGATCGCAACAATTTGTAAGAGTAAATTCTTGATTACCTTGATCTAAAGGATCAGGAAAAATAGGTAATCCAGTACCTGTACCACCAGGTAATGCTGGAATATCTTCTGGACAAATCTTTATTACTTGTCCTATATAATCAGAAAGATCATTAGTAACATAAAGAGTTTGAACTGGAGAATCTGGATCACAATCTGTAGCTTCTAATGCAAAACAAATTTCTTTATAATTAGTCCAAATTGCATAAGTAATATTACTTGGAGAAATATCTGATAATACTCCTGTAAAAGAACCATCAAAAGTTTGATATACATTTACTGAACTTGCAAAAAAACCTTGATTTACTAAATAAAAGTGTTCAGCAAAAATAGCCGGAGATCCTGGATTCAAATTAGTTACTATTGACCAAGTAAGTCCACCATCCATTGATCTAAGTCTATTATCTTCTGCACCAGTTGCCCATAAATTAAGATCATCAGTCCAAGTTAAATGTATACCAGATTTAACCCAAACCCATTTTTGAGTAAAAGTTAAACCTGCATCGACTGATACATATATGTAAAAAATTCCTAAAGCAACAATAGTTTGTTGATCAGATGAAATATGAATACCAGTAATAGAATTGCTTGGTGTTCCACTTATTGGTAATGCTCCATTAAGATGAGTCCAAGTTAAACCACCATTAATTGTTTTGTAAACATTATCGTTAATACTTCCTACAACACCTATTGTAGGAGTAATAAAATGAATTGATGTTAGATCTTCTCCTTTTAATGAATTAGGAGTTAGTATTTGTGTAGTAACATTAAAAGTAGCACCACCATCAATACTTTTTAATACAATTCCATCTGAACCACATATAAAAATATTATTTATATCTACTACAGTTACTTCTTGCCAAATATTTACAGATGCTATTAAACTAAGACTAGTATAATTTCCACTAGGTTTTGTCCAAGTAACTCCTGCATCATAAGAAACATAAATACCTAATTCTATATTAGCATCTATACAACTTCTTGTTACTACACCAACAACAAAAACAATATTTGCATTGGTAGGAACTGTTTCAACATCTAGAAGAGTAACATTACAAGTTTCTGGAAATGTATTTGAAACACTTACATCTATCCAAGAACCTGTAAGATTATCTAATCTTCTTACTGAAGCTTTAGTACCTACCGCATATGTTTTTGATTGAATAGCCATTATCTATGATTTTTTTGGAGGAGTATAACTAACATTAACATTAGTTGGTTGTGTATTTGTAGATTGAACTGTTTTAATTTTAAGTTCATAAGCTCCTATACATCTTGTACAAACAGTTGCACCATTTGAAGCTTTTACAATTTTAGCTCCAGCGCAGCCTACACATGGAGTTTTACAATTAGGACACTGCATATTTGTTGGTTTTAATAATTTATCTACAAGAATAACAATCCATTTTATCTAAAAGTTTTACTGCATAATTATAAAGTTGCATTCCTTTTGTAGGCTCATGACAAAATTCTACTTTTGCTTTAGCCGCATCTAAATACATTTTTATTATCCTCAAAGAATTAAGTTTATCTTTTACTTCAACTGGAGGATCACAAGCTGCAACATCAAGATCACAAAGAAGACCATTATATTTATTTAAAGCAGATGTTATACGTAAATGATTATATTCTACATAGACTAAATCATTTGGTGAAACACTATATCTAATAATATAAATTCCATCTGGAAGATCAACATAAGTAGTTCCACATCCAGTAGATTGAACTCCAAGATCACAAGCTGTTAAATTAAGTGTAAACCCAGGTTGAAAACTTTGTTCTGTAAAATTAGCAGGAGTAGAAAATCCTGGTAAAGTTATCTGTAATAAAGGACACTTTACAAGAATTTGACTATTATAAACACTAGTATCAATAAGTCTTAAAATTGACTTATTCATTGTATCTGGTGCTTCAAGACTTAATACATGTTGACTCATTGCTAATTTTATTAATGTGGTTATAAAAAAAAGAAGAGAAGAAGTTACACTCCTTCTCTCTTTTTTTACAGTTAAATATTAGTAATTATAATATTGGTTGAATTGGAGGAACAGTACATGTACCACAAGAAAATACTTCAAGACCTTCGCATGGAGAACAACCTTTTAACCAATTAGTAAAAAAATCTTCTAACGCAGTATTAGTATTTTCAGTAATAATTTCTAACATATACTGATCATTATCAAATACTCCAGTTGGATTATTGAAACGAGGTACATTATGCTGAATATAGTAACGAGTATAAAGAGCGTCTCTATCAATAGCATTTAAAATATCATCTCCTTGAGTAATCTCTCTAATACGAATATCAGAATGAAAAAAGTTTTGTAAATATGACTCAGATAAGATAAAGTCACGAAGAACTTGTTCTCCAAAACCATTACCTTGTAAACCTGGACATTCTTCAACAACACAAAGTCCTTCAAAAATACAAGGATCTCCTGTATAATCAACTAAAGAAGCAAGAATTTTAACTGGCTCTTTTTCAAAGAAATCTGTTATTTGGAAAGAACAACTATTAAATTTAGTTTCTACATAAGCTCCAAATAAACGAAGACCAGCACATTCACCTTCTACATGTCCTGGAGAAACATAATTATTCCACCATTGAAGAGGAGTAACAGGTGTACCATCTGGATCTACAGTAGTTCCTGGAGCAAACCATGCAATACCTGATTCATCATAAACTACAGCAAAAACAAAATCTTTAAGATATGCTGTTGTTGAAATTTGTTCAGCCCACTGAATAAATACTAAAGTAGAATCTATAGCAGTTGGAGTAGTACCAGTACAGCATCCTGTGTAAGCAGAAACTGTTTGATAAGCATTATGATTTAAAGCGCGTAAAGCAGGAGAACCTTTTACATCTACACGTAAATAATATGTTTCATCACATAAAAATTCTCTGCAGCAATTAGCAGCTAAAGTAACTGATTCTACTTCAAATTCAGGTTGAGTACCAGCTCCAATAGTTGAAGATTAT
>Ga0222714_10005789_pt1 | contig 11633 bp, 9 predicted proteins | sample C33_3DmetaG_FD_165048 | JGI IMG/M metagenome (GOLD analysis project Ga0222714, IMG submission 165048) | Estuarine water microbial communities from San Francisco Bay, California, United States - C33_3D | ecosystem: Environmental > Aquatic > Marine > Unclassified | place: USA: California... | reverse complement strand
GTCGCCTTTGACGGCTTGCCACACTGTTTTGGAGTCCACCATGTTTCCAGGTGGGTTCCACTCCATTGAGGCGTACAGCTTCTGGACCTCGCTCCACATACGTTTGCGGAGCATGCCTTTGGTGGTCGATGTCAGCACTGCTGCACTGACATCTGGTTGGCAGATCCACCAGACAGTGCTGTACAATGCGCCAGCGAATGTCTTGCCTGAAGCAGCACAACCAGTCCATGACACGAACTGGTTGTCGCATAACGACTGGATCTGTCGTTCCAGCCACATGTTCCATTCGATCTTAGGCCACAGGATGGATACGATGTTTCGGAAGTTATCGAACCGTGTGCATCTGGCTTTCTGTAAGCCTTGGTAATGCACGAACGACAACATGTCGTACTGCAACTGCGTGAACCCTGGGATCAGTTCAAACCCGTAGGTCTTGAGCTGGTAGTCTTTGGACTCGTCGAGCCTCTTGATCAAGTCACCCATGGCAGTGCTGTTCGCTATCTGCCGTTGTCTGGCCTCAAGCTTTTTCTTCTGAGCTTGTTTGGTCAGAGCTTTTGCCATGGATTACTGCTGTGCCGGTTGTGGCTGAGGCTCGATTTCGGATTGGAGTTGAGATTGCAAACTATCGCCAGACTGCGGCTCAATCAAATTTGCAGGATCGCCTTGAACCCTTCTTATGGATTCTAAATCATCTTCTGCGTCAGAAGTAAAAGCTCCAATCAAGTCAGCTAAGTCCTTGGCTCCTAGTTCTTTGTCTTGATATGAAGCCAAAAATGGACTGCTAAATATTTCAGAACCAACTAGCGCAGTCATAAACTTAGGATTAGAAGCATCAAAGGTACGGTTCAACAAAAGCTTTCTGGATAGAGGATTAGCTAAAGCAACCGATACAAGCATGTAGCCAGCTTGATCCCTGATACTAGATATTATTCCTGCTTTAGGGTTGGTTATGCTCTCTACCATATTTGCCATGTTTTCTCCAGCTACCAACGACCCAACATTTCTGCCAGCCCTCCTAGCGGTCTCATCAGTAAACAAACCAACACTGACAAAGCTGTCCAGAATATCCATTATCTCGTCACCTAGGTAGGCTTCATACACTTCTCGTTTACGCTCAAACTCATCTCGAAGTTTTTCTCCAACAAAACCTTTCTTAAAATCGAAAGGTCTTCCGCGTCTAAGTTCTTTGACTGAGGTCAGAGTGTTAGTTTTTTGTAGAAAATGACGAATGACTTTTTGCTTAAACAATTGAGACTGTTCTCCTGTCCCTATACGGGACGCCATGGATCTAGCTTCGGAAGGTGTGGCCGCCTCTACCAGAGTAGCTACGAAAGTATCATTATCTAAAAGACCTTCTCTGAGTGGCACTGATTTCAGTTTTTTACCGAGTTCCGAGTCTGCAAGTCGTTGGTAATTGTTTGAAGTGACGATTGATTGTCTGAGAGCAGCCTTAGAACGCTCAGTGAGTCCACCTTCTCTAATTATTTCATTAATGATAGCAGGGTCAACTGTTAGTAGCTGTCTCCTATCAGATCCTTTCAGCCCAGCGGTTTTACCAGGAGTAGCTTTTGATAATTTATCGAAATATGAAAGGGTTGATTTGTACTGAGTCCCAAAAATATCTTCCAAAACAGCTTCAGGAAGAGATCGTAGACCCGATACAAACTGGTCAGGATTAATAAGACCCGCTGATATTTCGGCAGGATTTGCAACTGAATCCACAATGGCCCGCTTGACTCTCCCCCAAGTAACTGGATTATCCGAAAACAAAGACTTCAGATTCTCATAGTTTTTGTTATTAGCAGCCAACGTAGGTAACACATCTATATCGGGCATTCGATCGGCTGGAGCATTTTCTAAAATATCGTTAACAACGCCAATCTTGAACTTGTCTCTGTCGGCTTGGTATTGTTCGTTAGCAAGTTTCCATTTATCTTTGAGAGTAGAATCTGGAAACTGATCGACCGCATCATCAATAGATTTCTGAATAGAAGCCCTTAACGATTGAAGTTCTCGAAGTTGGTTTTTAGGTATACCCCCTGACTGCCAGCCACCTAGGACATCTACATCGTCATCTATTTGACGACGCAAATTAATCGCAGTCTCCAACGACATACCGTCCTTATTGCGGTTTATAAGTTTAGCCCATTTACCTACAGTTGAAGACAAAAGTTCCTTGTTAAATACTGGAACTTTGACTTCTGTGGTTAGCAAAGTTGCTGGATCAACAGCTTTTTCCAGTTTGAAAGATTTTGCGGTAGAAGCTAAGTCACGAACTAATTGTCTTGGGTCGTCTAATTTGACCAAAAAATCAAAATCAATTTGGTCGCCATAAGTACGTTTGTAGTCGTCTATTGCTTGTAGAGCTTCCCCGTAGTTTTTAGCAGCTTGTGTCCTAAATAAGTCTAACTTCTGCTGTAACGAGTTTCGTATGAACTTCCCAGCTTTAGTGGAATTGGCAAATCTTACACTCGGGGCTACTTCATCAAGTTTGGCCAAAAACTGATCTACTGTAGAATCGATCAGTTCGTTTGCGTTTGAAAGATTCTCTAATTCTATTTTATCTATAGCAGCATCAAACTCGTTCAATATACCAAACGCTGGATCTATCAAGTCTACATCCACACCTTGCCCTAACTGCCTCTCCATCAAGTCTGAAACGGATTGTAAGATCGCTCGTTCCTTCTCGCTATTCAACTTACGAAGTCTTTCGCCAGCAAAAATGAGTTTCTGTTGAAACTGTTCTAGCTTTAAAAGAGGAGTGAGGTTGGATTCTTCACCCAAAGTAGGTACTATGTTGTTACCAAACTCAGAGTTTAGTTTCTCCAAAGCGTCTTTGTAGTTCTTGAACGATGGATCTGAAAAACGATTACCAATACCTGATATGAACTGGACGCCTTTAGTTATGCCAGCATTGAACAGAAAGTCAGTTGCAAGCTCAAACCCCCCACGCTTTGCCATTTCCCCAACTGTTGGTTGTGGTATGCCCTGCATAGCACGATAGGCAGCTTCTGAAGCTTGCCTAGAAGCAGCCGTTGCAGCCGATAATCCTGCTATACCGCGATAACCAGTAAATGCCTTGAGAGCTGGCATCCCTAACCGAGCTGCTATCCCCATAGGAACCAATGCCGAGATTACAGTCGGTACAATTTCTGAACTCAAATCGGCTGTTATATCGCCTATATCAAACCCAGCAGGATCCATCGCAACGTCCTCTACCTTACCAGTTTTGTCATTAAATCTGGGTATAATTAGACCTCTAGCTGTATCATACCTAGCTCTGTGTATCGAAGTATCAATGTTTGGGTCTCTTTCCAGAACTGTGTTGAGGTAATTGACTCGATCCTCCACTTCTGCATAAGCCTGGGCCGCAGCTCTCTGCCCAAAAGTTAGAGCAGATGGATCTTCCACTAAACGTATACCAGGCCTAGCCCCTATTTGACCAAATGAAAATCCAGCAGCCTTTTCACTCTCTAAACCACCAGCTTCAGAACCTAATAAGAACGCTCTTCTGGCTTCTATGTCTTGAGGAGATAATTCGAGTAAAGCACTGGCTATGTCAGACGGTTCCTCCTCCATAAATAACGGAGGCTCCGAAGGTGTTGGCTCAGTTAGTGAATCTGGTTCTGGTGCCGACTTGAAAAGTCGAGGGTCTGAACTAGAAAGTTTAAGCAACTCTTTTGCTAGATTTAGATCAGCCATGATTAACCTCTACCTAAAATTTTAATAGCTAACTCGGGATTTAGATTACTAATGATTTGCATGTAGCTTTCCAAATCAGCAGGGGGGATTTCCCCTGTCTCTTTAAGTCTAGTAAGGTCTAATACAGCTCTCAAAAATTCAGACTCAGTATCACCGTAATTCATTAACAGTAAAGGAACTTCTCCTATAGCGTGAGCTTTTATGAATTGTGAAGTCTTTAGCAACTGTTCTACTTGGTCTAATACCACCCTCAGTTCGGCAGCAGAAGTTACTCCATCCAGTCCTTCAGTAATTCTATCCAAGCCAGCTTGCTCAAAATTACTGATGGGGCCAACATCTGCCCTTAAAGATTTTCGGATGTTCTGAACTAAATCAGCCCTGAGCATACGTATGGCTTTTACGTCTTCAAAAATTGGAACTTGTATATTCGCACCTGTGAGGTATGAGGCCGTTTCCCCTAAAAGACTACCATACCGTCCAATAGCAGATTTGATAGATCCAGGTATGCCGACATTACCAGGGGTAATAGATCTTTGTAGGCGATTTATCATAGCCAAAGACTGTGGTATCTCGCTTACAATACTAAGTTTTAGATCTTTGTCTTCAAGTTTAGAAGCTGGTCCTACCTGAATAGTAGTTTTTCCATTTTCGTCCGTTGTAATTGTATAAGCAGGAGCTTCTTCACCTTTGACAAGACCTGCGGCATAGCCTTCCAACTGTTTAACAATAGCTAAATTATCGGCACCACCTTGGGCACGGTACTTTTTAATATCTTGCTGTATTTTTCCGAGAGAGGATTCAGCTTCAAACGAAGCATTATCTAGTGTAGCCCAAGCTTGTTGTTTCTCTTCAGGTGTTCCAGTCAGGATATGACCCCTTATCGTAGCTCGTTGATCTGAAGAAATATATTGTAGTTTGTCGTCCAAAGTTTTAAACCTGCCCATAGATGCTTCGTGAGCAGCACGTATGGAACCTTGGGTCATACGGGACAGAGTCTCTGGGGTATAACCTTCCGTGGACAAGTCCTCTTTCATGCCAGCAACCTCAATGAAGCTTTTCCGACCATAATCATCGGCTATCCTTCGTTTTTCAGCGGACCATTGGTCAATAAGAGCAACATCAAATCCGTCAGGAGGCATCAGACTGTCAAAAGCACTCCAGTCATTGTTAGATGCGTACCTATCCAACTGAAATATGGAGTTGGAATAGGTCAAAGCATTGTTCTTCTCTTGCTCTGCCTCTAGCCTTTCTTTAGCTAACTTATTGTATTCAACAAGATTTGCCGTAGCGGTTTTATCATCTTGTATTTGTTTACGAAGAGCATAATCGGCCATCTGAAGCTGCAACTGATCCTGCGCCAAGCGTGTGCTGGCTGGTGTCGCTGCTCTGACTGCACCCATCAGTGCGGTCATGCCTAAACCAGGCACATCTTGCGGGGAGATCTCTCCTTGGCGAGCGCGTTCCATCAAAGTACGTCGTCGCTGGCCAGCTTCCATGCCAGCACCGATACCCTCGAAGAACCCTAGAAGTGGATTGTCTTGTGCCATAATTTTAGAATCCTGGGATTGAAGTAAAGCCTGTTACCCCAGAGCCAGGAGCAAAACTAGATTGCATTACTGGTAGTCCAACTGTCGTCGAGGATGGAGCTATGCCTAGATAACCTTTGGCTCTAGTCCCAAATCCTTTTAGCGAAGTCATGAAACTAGATCCTCCAGTGCCAACGCTCTGGGCAGAGTCTATTCCCATAGATGGTCCTCCAAACATTTGAGATCCCATCGAAGCTCCCATAGGGCCACCGATAGCACCTCCTATCAATGTAGCTCCTGCCTTAACTAATCCGCTAGTTACAGGATCCGCTTGTGCCCTAGCTTGAGCTGCTGCTAGGTCTCGTTGGTACTGCATGTTACGCTCAGACTGAGCTAGGCTGATCCGATCTTGGGGACTTAGGAACATCGATCCGACTGACTGCTGTTGGGGCATCAACCCACGGATCGTAGCGAATGCCTGTGCTGACTGACCCATGGCAGTGTCAATACGTTGCAAGCTGGTCAGGCCCAAATCACGTAGCTCAAGTGCCCGAGCAGCTCCGCTGCCACCAAATCCACCCTGTCGCGCCTGTGCCACTGAACGGTCTATGATAAATCGCTGAACATCAGCAGGTAGCTCGCCTCGCAAGCCAGCTTGGATGTTCTGCATCTGCTGTCGGATAGCTGCCTGAGATCCTGGGGCGAACTGTTCCAAGACTGCCAGCGCGGTCTCCGTGTCGGCTTCTGCTATGGACTTGGCGACACGTTGTCCTTCAGGGAGTCGTTGCTGTATAGACTTAAACGCTTCGTCGATCTCTTTGTCAGGATCGATCTCCGTGAACTTAGGTACCTTGACCTTTGAACCGAATATTTTGTTTAGGAATCCCATTGTCTTAGATTATGTTTGGCATGCTTCCCGCACCCCAAGTCTCAGCTTCGACGCGCAGTGGCTCTACGTTTGATGTACCAGTGTAGTGTTTGAGTTCGCGTTCCAAGAAGAACACGGCTTGTTGAAAGTATTGTGCTGCCTCGCCCAAGTTCTGTTGTTCTTCCAACTGCACAGCTTTGCAAGCGTTCTTCAAGGCTGCGTAGTCTTCAATGAGCAACCAGTCTTGGTCTGCTCTGACGTCGATGTGGTCGAGTTTAACGACTGCCCGAACCACTCGCTTATTGGTAAGCGGGTCTCCGCTACCGCACACATACTGCGGGGCGTTTCCGAGTCCTGGGATAATACTCCTTCGATAGCTTGGGAGTGTTTCATCTGCTTCGTAGTATCCAATCGGCACGACGATTGAGTCTCCAGTAACTTTCGACAAATAAACTGGGCCATTCGTAACTGGCTTCTGGACTCCAGTAATCGCAGTAAATATGCTGCTCGACCCTGCAACCGTGGTTCCAATGTCGATGTATTCTCCGTCAACCCATGTGGATCCATCTTGTGTTCTGATCCAGTTCCCATTTTCGTCATACCCCTGTACTAGTAGTCTTGCGTCAGCGTCCTCCTCGACTGCACTGTATACTTGCAGCGTGGACACAAAGTCGTTCATGTCGTCGTACACACAGGACCTTCCACGATCCAACAACTGCAACTCACTGGAGTTGCCTGTCGTGCGGATACCGTACCCAGTCTGTAAGTACTCGAACCATCCGTTCCGAAGTGTGATCGGATGTTCGTTCACGGCCAAAGCCTCAATGGAAGCAACCTGCCTCGGCCAAGTTAGGCACCCGTCCGAGCTGACACAGATCTGGTAGGTCTGGTATGTGCCCCAGAACAAACCTTGCTTGACGAGGCGTGAGTGTGCCTCGTTCACAATATTCGTGAACTTAGGGTCACTCGAGCATAGCCCGAGGAAGTCACCGAGTCCTTTGGTCTTGAGTTCGCCTAGAGTCAGTCTGCTCATGATGCCGTGTAGAACTGGCGACCAGTTCGTTTGATAAAGTACACACCGTAATACGGTGGCAAGTTCGGATGGGATTCACCAATAGTGCCCACAGTCTCGGAAGTCAAAACCCCTGCCGCAGCTACTGAGGTGGTGCCGCTGTTGGTCGTGTGGCCACTGTTCTCATGGTACAAGTTGTCCATGAGACCACTCTCGTCAGAGCCAGCCGTGCCACCAGAAGCTTTGTAGTACGCTTTGCCCTTGTGCTGATGGTCTGGGACCTGTGTGCTGGTCAGGGTCACTCGCTCCTGACCACCTGTGTTGGTCACTGCAACCGAGGTGCCGTCCTCCAATGTGCCTACGCCCATCGGGAACTTCGCGGACATGTCGCTGTAGATCTCCCAGAACGGTCCTGACTTTGAACCTGCTGTACCTGCAACCCCTCCGTCCAGTGTGTCTACCTCAGCGGCACTGCCATAAAACATCTGCAACCGTTTGTCGTTCGGAGGTATTGGATGTGGCCAGAGCCAAGCCCCGCCACTGTAAATCCATTGTCTGATAGGTTGGTTGCTAGAGTTGACCTGAATCCAAAGTTTACCCTGATCATCGGCTCCAGGTGCTGTCTCGCTGACAATGTACTCCGTGGCACCGTCGATCAAACCGTACCCGTAGGACATGATGTCGTCACTCAAGCCTTGAAAGTTGCTGTAGCAACTCGAAGGCAACACACCGGAATATAATGGAACTCTAATGCTCATATGCTAGGGTAGTCGTTCAACGGGCACGATGTGTCCGTCGTCTGCGTTGCAGTCGCTGGTGGGCATGCCTCGTATATGTTCTCGTTCTTTTGTTCAGCGAAAAATCGTATCAAATCTAACTTGGCGTACCCTACGCCTTTAAGGCGAAACTGAAAAGCGTAACCTTCGTTCACCGGTTTACCAGGGTCCAAGTCTTCGCAAGTGTTAGGAGGATAAGCCACACTCCTACGAGGACGATAGGAAGGACGAAACACATCAGTACTGAGGCAAGTAGCATCCCCGTCGCATTGATTAATCTTAGCATCTTCTTGCCATGTTTTCCATTCACGCCAGCTAAACGAATCGTCTGGTCGTACGTATAACGTAAAGTCAACCTGTCCTTGGATGTCGCGCATCCATGTCTCGAACCTGTCCATGCGTTTCTTCTCAAACGGACTGTCGAAGGACAACTGTCTGGTTTCAAAGAACCATTCGATTCCTTGACTCGAGGTGCCGTTGTGGTCATGGGTAGCAGTCGGGTCGATTTCCCATAGCTCAATCTGGTTCGCTGAGTTCAATGACACAATGAAACAACGACTCACTCCGTCAAAGTCTCCTTGCACCAAGTGCAGTATGTTCAGCCCTGTCCACAGACCGTCGTAGGCCAATGGTGATTTGACTCGAATACCGCTGACTGGGTTGAAGTCCAAGCTGACAATGCCTCGGTGAACAACGCCTCGTTGAGTCTGGTGACCAATGCAGGTGTGCAGCAGTCGGTTGCTAAACAACACACCGCTTGTGTGCCTCAGTAGTCGTGGATCGTCGTAGTCCAAGGCACGGTTGACCTCAGCACTGATCGGGGTTAGCCCTGGGTCGCTGAAGTCACGGCGGGCTAGGATCAATGACCTCAGTCCGTCCTCGGCTCTGAAGTACAGGTCACCGTTGACATTGGTCACTGTGTATGGACCCACTGCACCCGCTGGGGCAATGAGTCGTTGGACTGGGTACGACAGGTTCTTCCAAGCTGTGCGGTCGGTTGGGACAGTCGTTGCAAACGCACTGCCCTTGGTGAACACGATCAAGTCGCCTTCACCGACTGCGGTGTCCAATGCGGACATGACCGTCAGTGCCGTGATCGGTCCTGCGTTGGTCGGTGTCGCAAACGCACCGCCCTCGTTCAGATAGTCGTTCTCAGTGAACTTCAGGACTGCGTCGATTCGATTGATGTCAGGATTTCCGCTGGATGAACCAACCAAGTCGCCCGCTGCGTACGCCGATCCGCTGCCAACCCAGAGTCGTCCGTTTCCGTAGGCTCCGACTTGTGCGGTCGGGACTTCGTTGTCCGAAGCTCGACGGCACTCAGCTCGGTTGTACAGGAACGGTGCGTTCTGACCGTCTTGGATCACTGTCCATCGTTCCGCTTGCTCGAACGTGACCACTGGTCTGTTGTTGCTGTTGCGGTCGTCGTCAGCAGAGACCTCTCGGGTCACAAAGTTTTGGCTGGGGTCGATTGCAAAGATCCTGCCGCCCACGGACAACAGTACCTCGCCTCGACCGTCATTGCCTCTGTAGTACCCTGCTCCTTGAAACTGTGTGTCAGTGTCTTGGAGTTTGGATTCAGCGTCTCCGCTGAAGGTCAGTGTACGTTTTAAAAACCCAGGTCGTGGACCAATGGATCCACCGCGCACAGAGCAGTTCACTGCCCACGCAGTTTGGTTCTCCTGCAATAAACGAGGATGGAGGTTGGAATCACAACCTCCTTCAAACGAAACCTGCGCGGATCCTTGAACTCTGGGTTTGGTCTGGGCCATTAGGCAGTGCTTTTGCTGACTTGGATCCACTCGTAAGTCGACCCTGTGTACCAAGCCCTCAGAGTTATAGACTCATGTTCTTTATTATTGCCGCCTATATTAGAAGGAGATGCTGTAGATGAGCCTGGGCCTCTTGCGGTGTAACCTCCTGCGTCGGTGGAATCAAAGTCTAGAACACTAGTCCCATTGGCGTTCACTATAGTCAAAAACTTAGAATGCTCTGTATCAGCATACGCGGCCGCACTTGGCAGTGTCACGTTAATCGTAGTGTAGGATGTCCCAGTTACGACGACCATGACCCCGTCGTCGTCCGCGTTGGGTATAGTTCCTATGGTTACAACCGAACTACCACCTACAACAAAGTTAGATACTTGGCACCCAGACACAGGGTTGGTCTGCCAGACCAAAGATCCTCCGCTAACACTCAGGACTGTACCGTCTGCCCCCTTCGCCAAAGCTGTGTTCGCCCCAGACGTACCGCCAACGATCAAGTCGCCCTGTGCGGTCATCGGACTCAACGCATCAAACGCAGCCGTAGCTGTGGTCTGTCCTGTACCTCCGTTGGCTATAGGCAGTGTGCCTCCAGTGCCGCCGTTGGCTACAGGTAGTACACCAGTCACGGACGAACTAGCCAAGTCCACTGCCTTGTACTCCAAGCCTGTCGGCTCGGCACTGTTGGCGTGGAGGAGGGTGCCGTCGGATCCTGCGGGGAAGGTCGCTGAGGTCGATGCACCCGTGCCAGTAAACAACTCGCCCTTGTCTAAGTCCAACCGTGGGTTCGGGTACGTACCAGTCAGGTCGCCGCCAGCAGTGCCTGTCAGTGCGCCATCCTGGCCCTTGACTCCTGCGGCACTGAACTGTCGTCCTGTCGGGATCGATGTACTCGGGGCTGCATTGCCTGTGTACCCAAGGTTTGTCAGCACAACCGTCGTAGCGTCGGTTACACTGCTGACCGTGAAGTACCCTGCGGTCTGTACGTACACAGTTTGACCTGGACTCAGCCATGCCGTGCTGCCGACAGACACCGACACAGTGCTGGACACTGCTGGCATCGTGAACACTCCACTCGTCGTGGTGTATGCGTTCGTGCCGTCAGTGCCATTGGTGCCGTTGGTTCCTGGAAGTCCTCGAGGCCCTGGGGCGATGACTACGTTGGTTTGACTCGCGCAACTCATTTTCGTTTTCGTCCTGATGCAGTCACAGACCAGTTGACCCGCTTGGGTCCAGTTTTTTTACGAGCCTCTGACTTTGAAATCCTAGATGCTACCTTCTTTGGCCGACACGCAGGGTAGCTCTTGCGCTTGTCTTTCGACCCAGATCGACCACAGGCTTTGCCTGTCTTGACATCAATCCATTCCTCCCCAAACCATTTGCCTAGACCGCCCTTCATCGCTTGACTCGGTTGTCTGGTCCACGCCATCCACCGCCAGCAGCTTTGTACTGCTTCGCAGCCCATGCGTTGGCATATGCACTCGGATACACCTTGAACTTCCGCTTGGCTGCTGCTTTCTTAGCTGCCCACAGCTTTGGCTTGGTTGGTTTGGGTTTGTTCACTTACGCTTCTTGCGTTTAGCTTTAGCTTTGGCCTTGGCTGCGGCTGCTTTGCCAGCCTTCGTGTATGGGTAGTGTTTGGATCCTACTTTCGGCATATGGTCACCATTTCGTACGGTTCGCCCAATACGCTGCACTCATCTTGCCACGGGCGATGTTCTTGGCATGACGAGCTTTGAAACTCTTACGACGCGCTTTCTCTGCGGCTGTCTTTGGGTTGGATCCCGCTCCGCTGACTCCCTGCTGGCCAAACCGAATCAGCTTAGTCTGGTCGCCAGACTTAGCCAGCACTGCGTGGCTCTTGGTCGGGTGGTTCGGTGTGCGCTTGGGTTTGTTGTACCCACTGAACCGTTCTCCTGCACGTTCTACACTCATGGGATCTCAATAGCTTCCTCTGCGGCCTTAGCCCAGACACCAGCGGTTGTG
>Ga0222714_10005786_pt1 | contig 11638 bp, 5 predicted proteins | sample C33_3DmetaG_FD_165048 | JGI IMG/M metagenome (GOLD analysis project Ga0222714, IMG submission 165048) | Estuarine water microbial communities from San Francisco Bay, California, United States - C33_3D | ecosystem: Environmental > Aquatic > Marine > Unclassified | place: USA: California... | reverse complement strand
GCTTCTATTTGTTGACGTTTTCCCATTACTGCGGCAGTCGTAAGGATTTGATTTCTTAATTTTTCCGCTTCTTGTTCTCCTGCTGGACCAGACTTTTCCAACATAGGAATAAATTTTTGTAATGTTGTATTAACATCATTAATATTAGTACCACCAGCCCTAACCCTGGCTGCAGCAGCTAGCGTAGCTTCAATATCCATTCTGGCTATAGGATCAGTTGATGCTTTCAGCATTTCTTCGAAAATACTACCAACACCTTTTCTTTCTTCTTCTACCTGTCGTAATTTATCCAAAGCATTAACTAGTCGTTGATTTTTATCTCCAAGCATTGAAAGAGCTTGGTTTAATGAAGCAAGATTAGAGTTTAGTCTTGTTTGCTCTTCGACTGATGGGTTTTCTTTTTTCCTAGCCCTTTCTAAATCTGCTGCCGTTTTTGAGATACCTTGAGCAATTTTTACAGGATCAAGAGAACCTCCGATAGATTGTGTGAGTCTATTTATTGTTGCGTCAAATGGGGCATTAAGTTCTTGTAGTCCGGATCTTTTGCCAGTAATTTGTGCTATTTCTAATTCTGTATTCATCCTCAATTCTGACGCTTTAATTTGTAAATTAATAACCTCCTGCATAGCCGGAACCATAGCGTTAGCCATTTCGGCATTTCTTTTATTTAATTCGCCAACAACATCTAATCCACCAACAAGAGTATCAATACTAGACTTAAAAGAATCGAGATTTTTGACAACCGATGGCATATTTGATATTAATTCATCAAAAGTCTTAGTACCTTCACCGGTCAAACTTTTATTAACAACAGCGATAAGTTCATCTACTATGGTAGTTGTATCTTGCTTATCTAATTCTGCGGGGGCTAAAATGTTCTGTAGTTGTGTTTTCAATTCTGTGGTGTCATCACCAGCTTTTCTTTTGCTTACGAAATCTCTTAATAATATAGGAATCTCTTTTTCTACTGATTGTAAGGCCATAACATTACCACGTAATCTGTTACCAAATTCTTCCAAATACACAGTTTGATCTCCTATCTGTCCAGTATCTTTATTAAATCCTGGTACAACAATAGATTGGTTTAGATCAAAAGCTTTTAGAGACTCGTCAATCGCTTTACTTAATTCTTCAGTATTATATGCCATAGTATTACGCAATACTTGAGCTTGTCTAGCAGTGTTTGTATCGGGAGCTATGTTTGTGGTCTGACCAGAGGATAGTTGAAAGCGATATAACGCATCATCAAAAGAATTTGACATATCCTCACCAACCCTTTTAACACCAGCATTAACTCTATTTAAAATATCTACAAAATTTAAAGCTGATATTTCCATTTTTCTCATAGCATCAGTAAGATCTCTTGCAGCAATTAGCTCTTGACTTACTTGTTTTTGATATTCTGTTGCTACGCTAGCTCTTTCATCAAGTGAAGCTTTAGCGTATGCAGCTTCGGCCTCAGCCGCAGTCATTGATTGTTTGGACATTAAACCTTGAATATAAGCTGATTTTTCAAATTCTTGAGCTAATGTGCTACCAGATGTCTGAAGCTCGCTTACCATGGTATTTAAAGTTTTAACACTAGCATCAGCACCAGCAGCTAGTAGTTGTTGACTTTTATCCCTAATACTTTGTTCCGGATCAACATTAATCCCTCGGGATGCTAATCGTCCTCTTAAAAATTGATCTTGCACTAGATTAAATTGGTTTAATCCACTAGTTAGAGGACGTTCAATAGCTTGTCCTAATTCATTAACAGCCTTAGCACCTCCAAACACTGTACTTTCTGCTGTTTTGCGTTCTTCTTCTGGTAGTTTACTAAGATTAGTTTTAATTTTACGATAATCCTCTAAAATAACACTAGTAAATCTTTTATTAGCCAAACTATAATTATTACCATTTTTGATAGTATTTTCTAAAGCTTTACCAAACTTATCTAGTTGCTCTGTTGTTCTTCCGGTAGATTTACTAAAAATAGACCAAACAGTAGTAAAAAGTGTAATAGCGCCTACCGCTATTTGCAGATATATATTAAATTTAGCAAATAAAGTACCAGCCTTACCAAGAAAAGAGAAAAACCCTGCTGCCGCAGCTGCTCCACCTGCTGCACCTGCTGCATCTGCTACTGCCCTAGCACTCGCTGCTGACGCCTGGGAGTTCAGGGCCGCCGCAGATGCTCCAGCCGCCTGTTGAACAGCTAACAACGATGTACTTAAAGAGATATATGTTGCTGTACTATCAGTAATAACTGTTCCCAATTTTTCATACCATTCATAATCACTAATAGCTGCTGTTGTTTCAAATGTACTCTTAGAAAGCGCGCTAAAATCTTTTTCTAGTTGTGCGGCAGCTTCTACTTGTAATTTAATTGTAGGTGCTTCTGTAACGTCTTTTAAAGTTTTGTCGAATGCCGATAAAGCTTTAGAATTTTCTTTAATTGTATTTTCTATGCCTTTACTTCCAAAAGCCTGTAAACCACCACCAATAGCACCAGCAATACCAGCAGCAGCTGCGGCCCTTCCTGCGGTTTTTTTGTCTACTCCTACAGCCTGAAATCCTAAATTTGCACTTAAAGCTAAACCTGCCCCCAGTTCAACAGCTTGGGCGGCTGCGCTAACTAAAGCATTATCCGTAGTTTTGATACTATCCGCAAAAGATTTAAGCTGTGGTATTACTGCATTAGTTAATACCAAGATAGTATTAGTAAGATTATTACCAAACTTATCTGTTTTTTCTGCTGCTTTTGTTGTCGATGCTTCTGCTTCTGTATCAGATTCATCTTGAAGTAGGTATCCTGGAGTACGTCTACGCTCAGTTTTTCCCTTTATCGAGGGGTCTTTACCACTTTCTATAGCGTCAAGCATTCTTTTTTTAGCGTTTTCAATTTGTGCTTTTTCCTTATATTGTGTAGCTCCACCCCTCTCTGTTACTGCTGAAGTAATTCTGGATGCTTCTTTTGTTGTTGCTCCTATACCAGCTTCTTTTGCTAATTTAACGGCCTCTATTGCTGTAGCGCCAGCGGACCTTGCTGATGCGTATGCTTGTTTTTCTGCTGCTTGTGCTGCTTTTTCTAGTGCAATGATAATTTTCTGAACATATGCTTCAATATCTCCTGGACCTGTTTTAGTTAATGGCTTGGGTACAAATTCTCCATCAGCAAATTTTTGAACAGCAATACCTCCAACCAATCCCCCCTTATTATATCCTTGTAATTTATCAGCATTATTCATTTTATGTAGTGTTGCTGATCCTAATTTTTGTGCAGCTTCTTTACGAATAACAAATTCACCTGGAGTTAGTAATGCAGGAACTGTGTCTTCTGGACTACCACCAAATTTAAATTGTTGAATTGCACCACCACGATTGAGCATTTGAGCTTGTAGATTTAATGAAGGTAGGTCGAACCCTATTGTTCCAACAGAAGTGGCGGAAGAAGTAACAACATCGCCATTACCCTCCCCAAAGCTTATATTTGCTAAATTTGACAAATCATATTCAAATGGTTTCTGTGGAGGCTGATCGAACAATTGAGCATAGTAGTTCTCTTGACTTAGCCCTTCGTCATCTACTCCTGATTTAACGAAACCTTTACCCTTAGGACCAGTCTGTTTCATTACTTTTGCGGAGTTTATTCTGAATTTTACAGAAGGTGGTAGAACAAATTCTTTTTCAAAATCATAGCCAGATAATTTTGCATCACTTAATTTATCAATTCCTGGCAATCTTCTAGAACTTTTTTCTGCAATATCCTGTGTAGGTGTTTTTTTAGCCTTTAAAATATCTAATACTTTTTGTTCACTTTGACTGGCATCTATATTCATTAAGCCGCCTGGATGACCTATAAAATTTTTGGCAACTTTCTGCAAAGTGGATGTAGAAAGAAATGTTGGAAAATCTATTGTTTGTCCTTGTAGTTTTGCTAAAGATTGATTTAGATTATTGACTAGGTCGGACTCTTGAATGTTTGCGTCTTTTAATATTTCTCGATATTGACCTCGACCTAATCCGCTATATAATTTTTTGGGGGCTTTGTATTGAGAAGCTGCTTTTAATCTACCGACAACATCTGATGTGTCGTATGCTTCCTCACGATCAACGAAAATATAATCTTTGTTAACCATTGCTCTAGCTAATGGGCCAGATCCACCCTGATAATATAACACAGCATCTAATAATTCTTGTTGATCATATCCTTCAACACTTTTCAAAGAGGATCTACCTCCGCGAGCAAATTTTTGTATATATCCACCAAGATTTTTTTCTTGTATATCATCAGGATTAGTGCTATATAATTGAATGTCTAAAGATGGTATTTTTGTTAATCTACCATCCCTAAATCCTGTAATTTTACTTGATTTATTTGTGGCTGGGTCTGTTATAATTTGCTGTTGACCGTTTGTATATGCATATGCTAATAAAGATTTAATTATAAGCTCATTATCTCTCACTAAGTCTCTTCTATTTTTTACTTCTACAAACGACTTTCCATTATCTATCGCAAAATCGGCACCGGCTTTATATGGTAGCTTTGTAGATTGTGTTTGCGTTTTTCTAAAATTTTGTAGTACTTTTTTTTCTGCTATAGCACCCTGTATCTTATTGATAGGCTCTTCTGTATTTCTATCAAAATGATCTTCTGGTAATTTAGCTACCATTTTTTGGGTACGTTGAGATAAAAATTTATTAGCAGCATCCAAACCATCTGTACGATATATTTCACGAGCTTGCGATAACCATTTTTTGGCTACTGCTCTTGTCTGTTCTCTATTCACCACGTTTTGTGTATTTGGTTGAACAACACGCGATCTACTGATGTTTGGAGCATCATACGTATCGTACGGCCCATCTGTATCATATTTTTGAGCCAGAGATTTACTAGTTTTACTACGTGGAGACTGATCAATTAAATCTTTAACTCTACCACCACTAGCATATTTATTAATTCTATCTAAATTACCTATACCAATACTTTCAACAGCCCTTTTACGGATAACAAACTCGCCAGGAGTTAACATAGCTGGTATCGTGTCTCTACTACCAACCCCACCAACCAATCCACCAGTAGCGAAACCTTTGCTTGCTGGTCGTGATTTTATAATTGCTGATAAATTATTAATACTAATTGTTAGATTCTTTAAAGCTGTTGTATTTTCAGATACTCCTAGTGTAGATGTTGTGCTAGATGTTTTTTCTGTGGGAGACGCCGATAATATCGCAGAGCCTGAATTGTCACCAAATAATTTATTAGTAAAACCAGCTCTAAATTCTCCTATTTTTTGTGATAGTTTCAATGTCGCAAGAGTTGTTATGAGCGGTATGAGCGGTTTAAGAGCACCAACAACACTAATAAAACCGCGTGCCAGTCCTAGAGTTGTTGCCGTAAAAGCCTTTATCGTGTTTGTATTAGCAAAATCTGCAATTAATGCTAAAAATTCTTCTCGTGTTCTAGCTAGTTGATTTTCTAAAGAATAAAAAGCTATTTCTGATGCTTTTGTTAAACTATTGGTACCTCTTTGTGCGGATGTTAATGCTTTTTGTGCTGTTTCAAATTGTTGAATAAGAGGAATAACCTTACCGATCTGTCTAAAACCACCCAGCTCTTCTACGATTTCCGCAAACGTACCAGATCTCGGATCAATACCAGATAATCCTTCGCTAAGTCTCTTTACGGCCTCAAAAGCTCCAACAAATTTACCCTCACCATTTCTAAGTTCGACACCTAATTCTTTCAGAGCATCGACAGTTGAACCTCTTTGTATTCTTGTAAAAATAGTTCTAAGACCAGTAGCTATGGTTTCGGCACTTTCACGAGTAGTAGCACGAACACTAGTAAATACAGCAATAAATTCATTAAGAGCATCTGTACCAGAACTAACTCCTCTACTAGCACTAGCAAACACACCACCAGTACGTTGAATAGCTTTAATAATATCGTCGGATTCAACAGCAAAATCTGCTGCAACTTGATTGATACTACCTAGAGCGCTTTCTAGCTCTCCTACTCCAAGACCAAACTGTCTCAATGCAGCAATAGCTCCTTCTGTGGTTTGTGTTATATTCTCAAATGATGGAGCAAGAGCACTTTTTGCTAATGCTTCAAGAGCTACTTTGGTTTCGGTAGCCGTTAGGCCAGCCTGAGCTAATGTCGAGGCTACCTTTATTAATTCTTGAGATGAAACACCTAAGGTTGTCGATAGTCTACGTACCTCATTACTAATATCTTGAACACCAACAGATAATCCAGCAAATTGGCTTATAGTACCACCAGTCACTTGTGTCAATCTTACTAGTTCTCTATCATATACTAGAAATTCATTAACAGCATCATTTATACTATTTATAAGACCATATATAACTGTTGTAGCAGCACTAAAAGCAGCAAATCTTTTGGCTGCTAGAGCAACAGAACCACCAAAAGCCTCCATTACTGTGGCAGCTTCTTTAGTTGATGCTGCCGCAGATTTTGAAGATGCAGCTACTTTATCAATACTACTATTTACTGTTCCTGATATCGATTGAATTTTTCCTAATGATGATCCTAATGATGATAATCCAATATTTAATTTATTAATACTAATTGTAGCAGTATCTATTGATGTTGTGAGGGTTTGAATTCCTTTGGTAATAGATGCAATTTTTGTATTTGCTTTTGGGTCTATATTTAATTTTAAATCAGCTTTTATATTAGAAAATTGTTTCTTAATATTGGAAACTATGGGTCTAATATTGGCTGGACCCTGTAGATTAATTTGGGCCGTAAGATTAAAAGCTTTAGCCATATTTTATGCTCCAATAAAAATATCCCCCAGAATATATATTCCAGAGGATATTAAAATATGTATATAATAGTAATACAAATTACTTATCTGATGTTGGTGGTGATTCGTCAACAGTTTCATCATTTGCATTATCGGTAGATTCCTCATCAATAATTGGATTACCATTATCATCTAGGAACGGCTGAAAATCAACAATATACTCTCCATCAACATCTACTAAATTACCATCTTTATCAACGAATTTTCCTTCTTCGTTAATATATCGACCATTAGCATCTATCAATTTGCCGTCTTCATCAACCCTACGATTTTTATCATCAACATAATTAAGTTTATCATCTACCAATTTATATTTGATCAAAAATTTATTTTCTGGTAATTTCTTTTCAAAATCACTATCCAAACCATACATTATACTGGCCATTCTTTGAGCACCAAGAATTGCCACTAATTCTGTATTCCTATTTAGGTAGTCTTCATAACTAAGAAAATAGGGTTTCTTAGTATCATTATACACCACACACTGAGAAACAAGGTAATTAAACCGAGCATTATCCGCTTGTCCTTCCGCGGTATGAGTATCTAGTTCTGTTTTCACAGATATAAGGTCTCTCATTTTAATTCGCAAATTTTTCATTTCTACAGCTATATTTCTGGCTTGTTTTAAAGAAATACCACCTTTAGCCAATTTTTTTTCTTTATCTAAAATTTGTTTTTGTAGAGTTGCGAATTCTACGTCCTTTTTCTCATTCCATAACCCTTGATCCCTTAATAAGTCATCTAATTTGGCCCTGACTATAGATCCAGACTTTACAGCATCAGAGAAGGCTTGATTGTAGATTTTCATGGCCTCTCGTTGTACTGCTAACGTTGCTGCCACAATCTCAAACTCCTTTTCCGTTCCATCAATATCACACTTAAATATAAAATTACTCATAATCCTTACTCCTTATTTTTGTTATTAAATGAAAACTTATATGAATACTTGTACTTATTTTCTTTTTGATCAAAAAAATCATATAGACTATCAACAGCCAATCTAATCTGGTTATTACCGTGGTTTAATAAATCGTTACGCAAATCGTCCCATTTACGCCTAAAAAACTCTTGTTGATCAGTATCTACGTCTGTACCATGGTTCCATAAATAACCAAAAGTATTTTCAAAGCGTGATATGCTTCCTATCATTATTGTTTTTAGTCTTTTTTCTATATCATCAATAAGTTTTTCTCTATGATCATACATAAATTATCCTTTCCTATGTGTATTTGACATTTGTTGCAATTCTTGTTTTACAAACGGTACGTCTTGCCATTTGGTTTCCTTACCTTCTTTTGATATTTGTTTAATTTGATTTAGTCTAAATTTTGCTTGTGGGTCATTTAGTGCAAAAATTTCTTTTGTTTCTTCGACGGAATCTGTTAAAATAAATACTTCATCTCCGCGCTTATTATTTAATCCATATTTATCTTCAATTGCTTGTTTTTTCTTGTCTTTTTCTATTTTACGATTTTGATGTATCATCCAGCCGTCCAAAGCATCATTGTCCTGTATAATTTCTTCTGATGGACTTTCCATATGTTCTCTTATAGCATCATATGTTTTGCTTAAATTTACAATAGTTAATTGATCTTCCGTCCATTTATGAGACGGTCCTTCAAAAATATGTTCTTTTGAGGCGCTCCAATACTGTCTCCATTTTTCGCTTTTAACTATTGTTTTCATTAAATCCATATCTATTATATTCTTGTGAATTTCTTCAATTATCCTAGCGTATAGTTCCGAATCTACATCGTTGTCATTAGACGAAAACAATAACTCATTTTCAATATACACCATATTTAAAGCTATTAATTGATTTTCTATGGTTCTTGCATAAAATTCTAAACTTAAAAAATCAAAATATGTTTTTTGATTGTATAAAGTATTTATATATTGAGATATAGAACCAATTGTTTCTTTAAATAGTTTACGTTTTTTATCATTACTATAATTTAAAAATAGTTCTATTTTGGTTTCATCTAATAAGTTATGCTGTGCTTTTAGTTCTTTTTCCTTATCATCATTCCAAATATTATTAAACAATAATAATGTATGAATTTGATTATTTGGTATCCAATAAGTTAGATCAAATTTATTATCTTCAATAATAGAAGTATAAATAAAATGAGCCCTAGACCTTATATCAAGATTAGGGCTCTTTATAGTATAAACATTATTATTTATAGTGATGTTATAATAACCTGATACAATTCTATGTATCAGACCATCTATGTCCGCGTTCACACTTGTCCTTATTTAACTATTATTATGGACTTACAATATCTAACTCATTATAAGTGATATAAGTATAAGTGATAGTAACATTTCCACCGCCGGTATCACCACCACTATAAGCAACAGAACTTAATATACATTTGCTTCCAAGATCAAACTGGTAATCTGTATTGCCAGCTGAATCACAAATATATATATCGATTGGTTCTTCGCCGAATGTTGAACCTTCACAATTATCGTGTTCTTCTGCAACTGCGATCCCATCATGGGTTTGTGCAATGACATCAAAAGTTACAGTCACTTCTAATGGGAAATTGACAAATCTATGAAATGGAGAAAACTCGCCAAGCCTATATAATTTTTCTCTACCAAAATCAGCACTAATTGTTATATTACTGATATTTTTACCAGCTACAGCAGCAGGTAATGTACTGGTATAAGAATAGTTTTGTCTTCTACGAATAGCGGGAGGAGTAATTGTTGTAGGAGCAGCAACTGTACCAGTAATAGACTTATGACTACCAATAAATGTGACTTCCTCGGTGAATGTACCATCAACCGGCAATGTATAATTTACAGAATTAACATACATACCTGTCATAGTAATAGCAGATGCTGTTACTAATACAGACTGAGCATCGTCACCAACACCAAGAATAACTGTTGTTCGATCATTAGCATTATCAATAATGCTAGTACCAGTACTACCAGCTAATGACCATATCAAAGGCTCGCCATCTAGCACCTTGCTAATAGTCACCTCAACATCAGGATCATTTTGCAAATTTTCATAGATAGCCAAACGACCGAGCTGGAATACTTGCTCAAGATCAAAATTTGTATTGACTGATACGCTTTGTGCGCCTTGTACTGTGGTGCCGCCTACACTAACGCCATGGCTAGCATAAAAAATTCTATTGGCCATAATAAATCTCCAGTATATTGATAGAGGTAATATCGACTATAAAACAATACACCATTTAATTATAAATACCAAAAATTATCTGAACCGTCAGCTTAATAGATGCCTCTGAAAGAAAAGGATTAAAAGACTGAACATCAGATGCGTAAATATCTATTAGTCTGGCTTCATTCCACTGATATGATGAGTTTTTGACTAATTGATCATAATTTAGTCTACTATTATTTAATGATCCATCAATATTAAATGGATAAACATTATTTTCGATCACTTTATTTGTATCATATAATCTAATAGCTTTGTCCTGCTGTAATCTCAATATGTCGATTAAAATATTACGATCATTTCTATTCTCAGATATAATATGCAATAATAAATCCTGGTCTACTATCAAAGACTTATTACCCAATTCATATGGTTCCGATTGTGCTCTTGCTACTGATTCTATAATAATAGCTGGTAATTGTACTCTATTATTACTTAATATACTAAAGTCTCCAGTTTGTATTTCATTAAAATGTAGCGAATTTTCGTCTGTACGATATTGTAATTGTTGCCACCATTTAGCATTATCATATCTATATATTTGTGCCCATCTATAAGAATATTCCATTTCTACAATTGTACTAGTACTGATAGCATTATTAAATATTATTCTACTATTTAAATAGTCTATATAATAAGCATATGTTGGATCCGATGTTCCAATTGGATAAAAGACATTATTAATATAAATACCACTAATATCTATAGGACTAATGCTTAGTGGTACAGATGGGGTTACACTAGGACTTGGGGATGATGATGGATTGACTCCGTTATCAAAAGAAACAGATTGCTCCCATACCCAATCTTTTCTCATAGTTTGCCATACTTGACCCAAATCATAATTAGGATCTTCTGTCGGTTTCAATACATGTAGAGGATTCCCATGAATATTAAATTGATTACGCGTTACATTGATAAATGCCCCAATATTGAGCAGACCCCAATCCAAAAAAGATTTGATGTTATTTTCGACTTGAGACATTAGCAGATGGCTGCCAATATTAGTAACTCCACTAAATTTTTCATTATCATATTGAAATACCATAATTATATATCCTTAAAATTTTTAATCAAAATATTATTTATATCATCGTCCAAATCATCGATGATTCTAGTTATCCAATTATTTTTAATAGTACCGGCATATTCGATAGGCACAGACCACTTACCTTGTATACTATTACGCATAATAGCCATGCCAGTACGAGATGTTTTAAAATTGCCAAATAGTACATTATAATCTTTAATGATAGTCTTTTTCCCAAATAATAATAACCACTCCAACCAATTGATAGTATCCCCTTTGTTAGTGGTATATGATGAAACTGGTAAAGATAATACATCTCTAAAATCTGTTTGTATCATTTGTATTTTAAAGCCTCCAACAATTTTACCATTACTAACACGAGGCTTATCGAATTTAGCGTGTATTTTTGACCAAAAATCTAATATTTGATCTAGTCTTTCATCACTATCTCGTAAACCAAATTCTGCTTTTAATTGTCCACTACTCAAAGATTGATACGTATCAGACGATATTATAGCATTCTGAACTAGCGAACTTATTTCTGTTTGACATTTATTAAAAACTATTGTTAATAATGGAATAAGT
>Ga0222714_10005784_pt1 | contig 11643 bp, 12 predicted proteins | sample C33_3DmetaG_FD_165048 | JGI IMG/M metagenome (GOLD analysis project Ga0222714, IMG submission 165048) | Estuarine water microbial communities from San Francisco Bay, California, United States - C33_3D | ecosystem: Environmental > Aquatic > Marine > Unclassified | place: USA: California... | reverse complement strand
TGCCACCCCAATAGAAGTGGCTTGATATTATATAAAAGTTTATTTTGCAGCGCTTAGAACAGCATCTACCACTTCAGCTCCAATCCTTTTTTTAAGATCAGTTACGACTCCTTTAGTGCTTTCAACTAATTGAGCTCTTACTTGTGGAGAAATGCTATCATATTTCATTCCTGCTTTAATTAACTTAGCTTTAGAAGCATCATCCTCTGTAGCTGCTTGATTTCTTTGCCAGTTAATTGCATTTTTCATAGCAGTCTGAATAGCTTTTTTGTATTCAGGCTTTAATTTTGCAAAACTATTTTTATTTGCAACTACGATAATGAAATCAAAGAAGTGTCCTGTATCACTTAAATATTTTTGCACCTCATTAAATTTTCTTGTTGCAATAATACTGTAAGGATTTTCTTGTCCATCCAACACTCCTTGTTGTAGAGCTGAGTACACTTCTTTAATACCCATTGATACTGGATTTGATCCAATAGCTCTGAAAGATGCCAAGTGAACTTCGTTTGGTTGAAGTCTAATCTTTAAATCTTTAAAATCATTTAAAGTTTTAAGCGGTCTTTTGTTATTCGTTACGTTTCTTGATCCTAATTCCATGTAACCAAGAGAAGTAAATCCTTTAGCTTCTAACTTTTGGTTTAATAAAGTTCCCACTTTACCATCGATAACTTTAAATGCTTGTGTTCGGTCTTTAAACACAAATGGTAAAGAAACAGCTTCTAATTCAGGAACAGTTCTTCCTAAATAAGCCATTCCAATCCATGTCATTGCTACTGCTCCCGATCTAACTTGGTCAACGTTTTCTTTGGCTCCGCCAAGTTGCATAGCTGGAAATACATCTATTTTTAATTTTCCACCTGTTAGTTTTGCAACTTCATCGCTAAATTTTTTCATAGCAACGCTACTAGAGTGATCTGCTGCAAAGTTACCAGCAATTCTTAGTGTTTCAGCGTTTGCAGCTGATACAAAGAAAATAATGGAAAAAATAATTCCAATTTTTTTTATAATTTTCATATTTTATGTCCCTTTTATTGATTAGAAAAAAAATGTTTAAGCTAAAAAAAATTATAAATCTACATTTTTATTGTAAACAACTTTTAGTTGATTTAAGTTTATGTCTATATGACAAAAATTATTGATCTAAGTCTTCCCCTTGAAGATGGTTTGCCAGCTTTGGGAAGATTGGCAAGACCCGTGATTGTTCCTCATACTACACATGAGCAATCAAAAAAGTATAAGCAAGGTACACCAGATGATCTTTTGACATTTACTACTTGTTATATGGGCATGTTAGATCATACAGGAACTCATATAGACTCTTTTTATCATAATAATCCAAATGGACAGTCAGTAGATGAAATGCCTATTGAAATGTTTATGGGAAAAGCAGTTTGTCTTGATTTAAGACATATTCCTGATCGAGGAATTATTACCAGAAAAGATATGGAAGAGGCCGAGAAGAAATCAAAAGTAAATGTTGATGGACATATTGTGTTATTGTGTACAGGTCTTAATAAAAGACATTGGCCCAAAGATAGTATTGTATTTAATAATCCTCAAGTTTCGGCAGAAGCTACAACATGGTTACATGAAAAAAAATCCAAAGTTCATGGAGTAGAAGGTCCGTCCACTGATATTGTTGATCAAAATTTATTTGAGAATCACAGATTGTGTAGAGATCTTGGAATGGTTCATTATGAATGGTTATGGAATTTAGAAGAAGTTTTAGGAGTAGGGGAATTTCAATTTCAGGGAATTCCTCTTCGAATTAAAAAAGGATCTGGATCACCGGTAAGAGCTTTAGCTTTTATTGATTAAGTCAAATGTCTAATCTAAAAGACATTTCTTTTTTAACGCTACGACAACAAATTAATTTAATTAAAAACAAAACAGTTTCATCCGTTGAGCTTTGTAAATTTTATATAGAACAAATCCATAGACTAAATAAAAAATACAATTGTTTTATAACCATCAATGACAAAGAATCGTTACAACAAGCTAAATCAATAGATCAAAAAATTAACAAGAAAGACTTAAGCAAGGAAGCATTGCTAGGCATACCTATTTCTGTCAAAGATGTAATCCATACTAAAAATATTAGAACTACGTTTGGCTCTATAATTCATAAAAATTTTATTCCCAAAAGCGACTCGGTCTCTGTAGAGAGGATAAAAAATCATGGCGGAATTATATTGGGCAAAACCAATACCCCAGAGTTTGCTTTCGGAGCAGTTTGTGAAAATAATATGGTTGGACCGACTCTAAATCCTTGGAATTCCTCATTATCATCAGGTGGTTCAAGCGGTGGATCTGCAGCTGCAGTAACTTTGGGTTTATCACCTGTGTCTTTAGGAACGGACTTTGGAGGATCGGTACGAACACCTGCTGCTTTTTGTGGATGCGTTGGTTTAAGGCCCACTCCAGGACGTATTCCCAATAAAGATAAATATAATGCATGGAAGTGGTTATCGACCGAAGGTATTTTAGCTAGAAACGCTAAAGACGCTTTATACTTCTTACAAACTATTTCGGGGCATCATCCTTTAGATCCTTTTTCTCAGTATGAGTCTTGGCCGCAAACAAAAGGAAACATTCGTTTTGCATATACACTCGATTTTGGAGGTGCTTATGAAGTCGATCCAGAAATAAAAGCATTATGGAATAAAACAATCAATATTTTGAAAAAAAATATTAGTAATCTCAGCAAAGCCTATCCTGATGTAAGTGATGCAGACAAATCTTTTAAAACATTACGATCGTTTAATGCTTGGATGAATTATCAAGAACTAATTAATAAATATAAAACAAAGCTTTCTAAAAGTTTTATTTGGAATGTAGAGCAGGGAAAAAAAATATCTGCTAAAGAGGTCAAAGTCGCTGAACAAGTACAACACCGAATTTTTACCAATTTTATAAATTTTTTTAAACATTATGATATTTTAATTGTTCCATCTACTTGTGTGCTACCTTTTACCAATTCGCAAAAAAACGTGAATCAAATTAATGGAGTGAAAACAACTTCTATCATTGATTATCTAGCGTGCACATATTTTATCTCTTTAGTGGGTCTTCCTAGCATTAGTATTCCATCCCCTGTGAAACATGGCAATTTGCCTTTTGGAATACAATTGATTGCAAAACCTTATCATGAGCATTTAATTACTAAAGTTGCTCATCAATTGGAAAAAAGTGGTTTTATATTTAATAAACCTGAAGTTGTTAATTACAAATAGCTTACATTCTCAAAAAACATTAGATTTGTTGTTTACATTTTTTGTATAATGAAGTTAATTAAAATGAATTAACAAAAAAGGAGATACTAGATGAAAAAAATAATTACTATCTTAGCTTCTTTACTAGTTTCAGCTAATTTTGCTTCAGCAGAAATAAAATTAAATGCTTCAGGATTAGTATCGACGCATACTCACCATGTTGCTTTAGAAAAAGAGTTTTATTCAAATTTGTCTAAAACAACTGGCTTAAAAGTGTCGGTCAATTATAATCCTTTGGATGTGCTTGGTATGCAAATGAAAGATACCATTCGACTAGTGAGAACAGGAACTTTTGATATCGTTGAATCAACAGTGGGTGAAATTTCTAGAGACGATCCATTTTTAGGTGGAATCGATCTTATTGGAGTTTCTCCAAATTTAACATCTTTGAAAAAAAGTGTGGATGCATATAGAGCAGCTTTCAGCAAAAGAGCTGAAGAGAAGTTTAATGCAAAAATCCTGTCTTTATGGCCATATGGACCTCAAGTTTTTTATTGCAAAAAACCTGTTACAGGATTGGCAAGTTTAAAAGGTCTTAAAGTAAGATCTTATACTCCTGCTATGTCAGCTATGATTCAAACCGTAGGTGGAACACCAGTGGCATTAAGCTTTAAAGAAGTTTATCCAGCTCTACAAAGAGGTGTTGCTGATTGTGCTATAACTTCACCAACATCCGGTAATACTGGAAATTGGCCTGAAGTTACCTCTCACTATTTTCCATTAGGTATTTCATGGTCAGTTAATGCCCATGCCATGAACTTAGATCGTTGGAAAAAACTTTCAGCTTCTGAGCAGACAGCTTTAACCAAAGCATTTCAAGGTCTGGAAAAAGGATTTTGGGATCTTGCAAGAAATAACACGGGAGATGCGGATAGTTGTAATGTCGGAGGTAGTGCCTGTAAAAACTATAAAAAGTTTAACATGAAACTTGTTAAACCAAGCAGCGCTGATGAAAAGTTGTTAGCAAAAGCATCTCAAGAAGCTGTTTTACCAGGTTGGGGAAAAACTTGTAACACTGTGTATCCAGAGTGTACCAAAGTTTGGAACGATACTATTGGTAAAGCTCAAGGAATGAAAATTAACTAATAAGTTAATTAATTTTTTAAAATATTTGAGGAGGGTTAACATACCCTCCTCATTTTTTATATATGATCAATTTAGGATGGGTTTCAAAATTATCTAAAATATGCTCGTTATTTTGCGGCTATTTATTATTAGGCCTTTGCTTTTTGATATTAGCAGAAGTGATTGGAAGAAAATTTTTTTCCTTCTCTTTTCAAGGTGTAGATGAAATAGGTGGATATTTAGTAGCTATTTCAGGATCATTTGCGTTTGGTTTTGGTGTTCTGGAAAAAGCACATACAAGAATTGACATTGCTCTTGCAAAATTTCCAATCCATCTTCGTAATTTTTTTAATGTATCTGCTTATTTAGCAATTTTTTTAGTTTCTGCATTTTTAGCCAGATATTCTTTTGTGACCTTGTCGGAGAGTATTCTGTTTAAAAGCATTTCAGCTACACCATTAGAAGTTCCTATTCGCTATCCGCAATTTTTTTGGTTTGTGGGTCTGTCTGTTTTTTCATTAATATCATTTCTTGCTCTTATAAAAATTATTTTAAGTTGGATGAATGATCCTGCACAATCCTATAAAGACTTTGGACCTGAAAGCTTAAATGATGAAGTTAATCGAGAACTTGAAGATGTAAAAAAAAGGAAGACATTAAGATGATTTCGTTGTCTACAGCTATTTTTGGTTTTTTAATGATGTTAGGATTTATGATCCTTGGCTGGCATGTTGGTGTTGCGATGCTAATCACAAGTTTTATAGGAGTGATTTTTACTCTTGGAGCTAACTCGCTCAATAGTTTTGGAACTCAGTTGTGGTCGACGATGAATGATTTTTTGTTAACCGCAATTCCCCTTTTTGTTTTACTGGGAGAGATTTTATTGAGGAGTGGGGTTACTGATAGAATGTATACTTCTTTAAGCCTCTGGTTATCGAGATTACCTGGAGGATTATTGCATACCAATATTGGTACCAGCGCTGTTTTTGCTGCTGTTTCTGGATCTTCAGTAGCAACGGCCGCAACCATATCAACAGTGGCGTTGCCGGAATTTCAAAAACGAAATTACTCTGAAAAATTAGTCTTAGGCTCGATTGCTTCTGGTGCAACCTTAGGTATTTTAATTCCACCAAGTGTGAATATGATAATATTTGGAGCTTTGACCAATACATCGATTGGTCAACTTTTTGCTGGAGGTATTGTTCCTGGAGTTTTTTTAACCTTAGCTTTTATGGCTTGCATAATTGTCATAGCCAAAATTTATCCTAAAATGGTTGATCAAACTAAAATTGACGTTTCTTTATATGAAAAAATAAAAAACTCTGTTCATTTATTGCCAGCAGTTTTTATTTTTAGTGTCACTATGGGAAGTATATATACTGGCTGGGCCACACCTTCTGAAGCTGCTGGTATGGGCGTGATTAGTTCATTAATCATTGCAGCTGTCTATGGTAAATTAAATTTTAAATTATTAAATCTTTGTATTCTCTCTACCATGAGAACCACAGCGCTTTGTTTCTTTATTATTATTGCAGCTTTTTATTTAAATTTTATCGTAGGTATGTTGGGAATCCCACAAAAGTTAACGATGTTTGTTTCAGAAATGGGAACCACCCCAATGCAATTAATTTTTGTTTTGGTTATTTTTTATTTAATTTTAGGATGTTTTATTGAAACCTTATCAATGATGGTAGGAACTATTCCTATTGTCTTTCCTCTTATTATGCATCTTGGTATCGATCCAGTATGGTTTGGAATTTTTCTAGTATTGATGATGGAAATTTCCTTAATCACGCCGCCAGTAGGGATGAATATTTATGTTGTTCAAGGAGTTCGAGGACATGGTTCTGTAAAAGATATTTTTATTGGCGTTGCACCATTTGTGGTTACGATGTTATTGTTTATAGTCTTTATAACCTTTTTCCCCAAAGTGGTTACTTGGTTGCCAAATTTGTTATTTAACTAAATCCTTTAACCGAAAACTTGCAATTTTTTCTACTTGTTTTTTCGCAGTGATAAACTCTTTATCAACGGAGTTATTAACTCTTTTTTTAAAACTATCTAAAATGGTTCTTTTAGTTTTTCCTTTGACTGCAATAATAAAAGGGAAACCAAATTTTTGTTTATACTCTTTATTCAGTTGCTGAAATTCATTAAATTCTTTGGGAGTACATTCATTTAATTTGGCATTGTTTTGTTCTTTTGTAGATTCTTTAGTAAGCTTTTGTTTTACAGCAAGATCTGGATGTGCTCGTAAAATTTTTAATGTTTGTTTTTTGCTTGCACGATTAAAAATAGTTATAGCAGTTGTGAAAAGCTTTTGTTTATTTTTGAATGGTTTTTTAGTATGCATTTTTTCCGCAATCCATTTTGTTTTTTCGAAAATATTTTGAAAATAACTAACAAATTCATATTTATTTAGAATATTTATATCTTGTACTGATTTCATGACGGCAATTTATTTATTATTATATTTATATAGTAAAGTAATATATAGATATTTTATGACTAAATTAACCACGCACGTTCTAGATAATTATTCAGGGAAGCCAGGCAAGGGAATAAAAGTAGATTTGTATTATTACCATAATCACAATGAGAAAAAAAAAATTACTAGCATTATTTTGAATAATGATGGTAGAGCAGATCGTCCATTAGTTGAAGGAGATCAGTTTTTGACTGGTTATTATGAACTGGTTTTTTTTGTAGCAGATTATTTTAAAGAATTGGTCCAACCTAGCAAAATTCCTTTTTTACAAGATGTGATTATCAAATTTGGGGTAAATAATAATAAAGAACATTACCATGTTCCCTTATTAGTCACTCCTTGGAGTTACTCAACTTATCGAGGAAGCTAAATTATTACTATGGATTTAATACCTTACGGATTGAAATGGCTTGAATTTATTTTGAGATGGATGCATGTCATTTTTGCTATCCTTTGGGTTGGAAATAGTTTTTTGTTCGTTTATCTAGATAATAAATTAAATCAAAATACTTTTACAAATACTAATAGTTCAGTTGATAAAGAAGGATATCTTATGCATTCTGGATATTTTTATAAGTTAAGTAGATTAAAAACTGCTCCTCCTACTGAATATCTTAAAAGCTTAGTTATTTTTAAATGGCAAAGTTATTTAACTTTTGTAACCGGAGTGCTTTTATTGTGTGTTACTTATTATTATAACGCTGGAATTTTAATGGTGAATAAAAAAGTCCTAGATATTGCTCCTCATACTGCAATTATTATCTCAGTTGCTTTTTTGTTTTTGTATTGGATTGTTTATGACTTGTTATGCAAATCTTCCATCATAAATAACACTAAATTATTTTTAACCATTGCTTTTGCATTACTAATCGCAACCTCTTATGGATTGACTCAAATTTTTAATGCTCGTTTTGCTTTTCTTAGCGTTGGATTAATTTTAGGAACCAATATGTTTGGGAATGTCTTTACCGTTATTATTCCTAATCAAAATAAAATTATTGAGAGCAGTTTGAATAATCAAAAGTTTGATGGCAGTTTATCATTAGCAGCCAAACAAAGGTCCATTCATAATAATTATTCTACCTATGTCGTTTTGTTTATCATGCTTTCAGGTCATGCAGGTTTAATTGTGTATAATAAATACAATTGGTTAATTTTATGCGCGATCGCGATAATACTTATTTTTGCAAGGCATTATTTTAATTTAAGAGGAAGAAATACGAATAATATTTTTGTACTGTTAGGATCCATTTTTGCAACTTTGCTATTGGCCTCAATTATTTATATCCTTAAATAAAAAATAGAACTTGATTCTATTTCATTCAATTTAATCTATGTTCTTTTGCTATTATAAGTTGAATAAAATTTATTAATCGCAGTTTTGCCTCTTTTTTAATGATATTTTTTGAATATTGAATTAGTCAAGAAGTGGAGTAAGATTGGATTAATTAATTAGGGAGGTAACTTATGAGTAGTAAGTCTCGAAGCGATCAATCGCTTCCATTAAATCAAGCAATCCCTTTAGGAATTCAACATGTGCTAGCGATGTTTGCTGGTAATATTACCGTTCCTATTATCGTTGCTGGTGTCTTTGGACAAAGTCCTGAAGAAAAAATATTTTTAATTCAAATGGCACTATTTATCGCTGGTGTCGCAACTCTTATCCAAACTATTGGGTTTAAAGATGTGGGATCAAGGCTTCCTATTATTCAAGGAACTAGCTTTGGATTTATTCCTATTATGCTTCCGTTTAAAGCAGCAGGTTTAGGTGCAGTTTTTACAGCGGCATTTATCGGTGGAATTTTTCAATTCATTCTTGGTAAAGTATTAAAGCCAATAAGACACATGTTCCCTCCTTTAGTAACAGGGATCGTGGTGTTGATGATTGGACTTAGCTTGCTAAAAGTTGGATTTATGTATGCAGGTGGTGGTGCATGGTTAATGAATAACAAACCAGCTATCTTTGCAAATTCTAATCACCTTATTATTTCTGGAACTGTTTTAGTCGTAGCTTTACTGTGTAACATCAAAGGTAAAGGAATGGTGTCTTCAGCTTCTATTCTAATCGGAATTATTGCTGGATTTTTGGTAGCTGCAGCTTTTGGAATGGTAAATTTTGGAAAAATAGCAAGCGCACCTTGGTTTGCTCTTCCGATGCCACTTCAATATGGAATAAGTTTTGTTCCTGGAGCTATCATTCTTATGTTGTTTATGGCAGTAGTGACTACTATTGAAACTATCGGTGATATTAGTGCAACAACGATTGGTGGAGATAATAGAGAAGCAACCGATAAAGAAATAGCAGGTGGTATTATGGCGGACGGTGTTGGTACTGCAATAGCCGCTGTGTTTAATGCTTTTCCAAACACTTCTTACTCGCAAAATGCAGGCTTAGTTGCATTTACAGGTGTGATTAGCAGACATGTAGGAACTATCGCTGGTATTATTTTGATTTTGATGGGTTTATTTCCAAAACTAGGAGGTATCATCGCCGCTATGCCTGAGTCAGTCATTGGTGGTGCTGCTATCATTATGTTTGGATTGATAACTTCAGCTGGAATTAAATTAATTTCAAGAGCGGAAATGAACCAAACAAATCTTTTAATCTTAGGACTATCATTATCCTTTGGTTTGGGTATGTCTTTACTACCTCAGTTTGTGGCTCATATTCCTGATTTTGGAATTAGCTTAAAACTTTTATTAACGACTGGCTTAATCCCAGCTGGGATCTTGGCATTTATCTTGAATGCTACACTTAATAAAAAATAATTAAATATTTAAATTTTCGCGGGAATAATTTCCCGCGAAAATGCTAATTTTATCATCTAATTTTTTCTGTATTGCCATAAGAAGATCCTGGTGTGAAACAAGACGAGTAGTTAATTATTATAAACTATTAATTTGTTCTTTAGCCTTGGTCAATTGTTCATCGCTAATATTAAGCTGGGATGAGTCTATCACTTCAATATTCTTAATTCCCAAAAAAGTTAAAGCTTGTTTGAACCAAGGAGTACAAAAATCAACAGCACTAAGAGCAGGTACTCCTCCTGATGTAACAATTAAATAAACTTTTTTATTAGGGTCTACTAAACCTATTGGACCAGTAGCTTCATATTTAAAAGTTCTTCCAGCTCTTGCAACTAAATCAAACCAAGCTTTTGCAGCAGCAGGGGGGCCAAAATTATAGATAGGTGTGGAAATGATAATAGTATCTGCGGCTAAAAACTCATCTACTAATTCATCGGAAAATTGAAACAATTTTTTATCTTGCTCTGTTCGATCTGCTTCAGGAATAATAAAGCCAGCTCCTTTGATGCCAGCTACAAAGGGGATATTTCCTGAAATATCTCTATATACAATTTCATCATCATTTTTTTTGATTTTTTGAACTAATTGCGATGCTAGTTGTCTGGAGACAGACTCCTCTTTTCTAGCGCTGGAGTCTAAGTGTAAGATTTTCATGCACACCATATAATCACTTAATCTATTTTGACAAGGGAGATTAGAAAAAGGATTAACTATACCCTCCGATTTTGTTAGGATTAATTTACTATGGATTTAACCCAGTCAGATTTAATTCAACTTATTGTATTATTAGGAGCCTTGTTTCTTATTATCTATAATTTTAGAGTACGCTTCTAATTTCATTGACAATCTATTTGGTTTGATAAGGTTGATTAATTTTAACAAAGGAACAATCATGAAAAAATTAGTTGTACTAATACTTTCATACATTCTTTTATCATCTGCTGCATTTGCTGGATCATGTCCTCTGTTGCTGAAGCAAGTTGATGAAAAAATTACTAACTCTAAACTTGCTCCAGAAGCATTGAAAGCAGTGAAAACTTTGAGAGATCAAGGTGAAACAGCTCACAAAACTGGTAAGCATGCTGATTCAGTTAAGATTCTAGAAGAAGCTTTAAAAAAATTAGGCTAATTGATTAATCTAGTTTCCAGGGTCTCATTCAATCTAGACCCTGGAGATTAATTTTATTTTTCCAAGTTCTAAAAGATTATAAATCACTATATTCTGGTTTGGTGAGGCCCACATTAAACCCGGGCCTCTAGGTTCATGAGATAAAAAAATAAAAGTAGCTTGTCTTGAAATGAATGGTCTTAATTAATTGACATTGCAACAATGTTTGCCAGTAACAAACTAACTAGTAACATTATTTTATTTTTACTTTTATTTTTCATAAGTAAATAATTACTAGATCTAAGGAACTTGCAGAACCGCTATTTTTCTATGGCTTCTATAACTAATTTGGATATCTCATTTCTGCATAGTTTCATTGTCCAAAGGTAATTCATAGTTATGAAATGATTTGAATATTTAAGGAATTATTCATTATTATTATCTTTAAAAGAAAAAAAAAGATCCTATATAGAGGCCATGAGGCCATTTTTTTCACAGCTCAAAGATAATAGATATTTTCAGATTATTGTTGTTACTATTATTATTCTAAATTCTATTTTAATTGGGGCCACAACCTATAAATTAGATCCAGCTATTTTAGATATTATCCATTTACTTGATTATTCAATTACTATCTTTTTTGTCATTGAAATTTTAATTCGTTTTTTTGGTGAAAAAAAGAAATCTGTTTTTTTTAAAAGTGGTTGGAATGTATTTGATACCATCATTGTTGCCATTTCGCTTATACCTATTCCTAACAATTCAAGTTTCTTAGTATTAAGATTGTTGAGAATCTTTAGAGTATTACGGTTAGTTTCAGTGATACCAGAGTTAAAAAAAATTATTGAAGCTATTCTAGATTCGATTCGAAGAGTGTTTTTTGTAAGTTTATTACTATT
>Ga0222714_10005781_pt1 | contig 11650 bp, 15 predicted proteins | sample C33_3DmetaG_FD_165048 | JGI IMG/M metagenome (GOLD analysis project Ga0222714, IMG submission 165048) | Estuarine water microbial communities from San Francisco Bay, California, United States - C33_3D | ecosystem: Environmental > Aquatic > Marine > Unclassified | place: USA: California... | reverse complement strand
TCTTGGTGTAGTGCGTACGGATACTGGAGATCCGTGCGTCCCACTGGCTAAGAATGATCTGTTGTCCGACAACGAGTGTGCCGTTGCGGAAGGCTGCCAACAATCCGTTGGAATTGTTGAATTTAATCCGACAAGACTTGTCGTAGGCATCGTTGACTGCAACTGTAATTGCAAGGAATTCACGCCCTTCATGGGTCGCTACTTCCATATAGGTCACGTTGCCAATGATGGTGTTAGAGAACATAGTTGAACTGAGTTGAGTTGAGTTGAAGTACAGGATGTTGAGTCCTGCAGAAAACCTACCGTCGTAGTACATGTGTACTGCAACGGAAGGGTTAAGAGCAGGAGTCAGTCTTCATGATTGCGTTCCCAACGAAGCAGCTCTCGGTTGAGATCTACTTTACGTTGGAGTACAACGCAGAAAGGCATGAGATCTTTAAACTCACGCATACCGTCTTGCCATTGGAAGAACAAGTCGAGTGCAGCTTGACGCTGGCTCTCTAGTTCCTGGTCAATGACGGGAGAATCTCTTCTGGCAAGCAGACGAGCATCTTGCGTGAGAAGTTGTTCAACAGCTTGGTAGTTCATGGAACTAACTTGGTGTCGTATGGTGTAATGCAGGGAGAACCCTGCAGAAAACCCACTCATCACAAGGATGAGAAGGGTTAAGTGCAGGAGTCAGAGCTTCGCGATCTCTGCATTATGAATACAGAAGTACGTATCTCCGAGGAAGCCACGGCTTAGTACCAGGTTGTGCCCTGGTCTGTCGTGGCATGTGTTCTTGTAGTATTGGTTGATTGCCTTCTGTCCGAAGACAGAGAGGATCATGCCAACGCCTGTGCCAAGCACAAGGGCAAGAACGGAGTCTGTCAGGTGATTTTTCGTCATGGCTTAGATGTTGTCCTTGGGTGTAATAACGAATGCCATATCGTTAGGCATCATGAGTGCAGCAGCACGACAGCGGATGTCATGCAGCTTCTCTGATGCATTGATCGATTGGCATGTCTTGGTAGCAACCATCGCCGTAGTCTTGGTTGCAGCCAATGCCCAAGGCAAGAACTCACGTACGTTCTTCCTGAAGTTGAGTGCGGTCATAGTGTCGTGTGGTATGTGAGCAGGATATGGAGTCCTGCAGTAAAGGGCCGTAGCCCCTTAGAGCAAGAGTCACATGAGTTGACGCTTGTATTCCTGTTCCATCTCGATGCCGTAATGGTAGTAGTCCTCCATTTCAGCAAGCATCTCTTTCATAGAACTAGGGATGCCACCGCCGAGAGTACGCACATGACGCTCCAACCATTCCTGGTATGTAGCGTTGGTATCTGGGTCGAATGTATTCCATAGCTTCTCAAATCGAAGCATGGTTGATTCGCCGCCATACCATGTGACGCGGTACTGCTTCTCAGCGGATGGTTTGTAAACCAGTGCAGGTGTTTGCATGGTGTTGTGTTGAGTAAATGCCACGTAGGTGTGGCAATAACTGGACCAGGGTTTGCACCTGGTCGCCCGCTTTAACGGATCAGTTAGATTTTGTAGCCGTTGCCAATACACCAGTCACGGTGTATCTGATCTGCATGCTTGGGCCATTCATGGTTCTTGCACTGCTCTGCTGTTGCCTTGTCAATGAAATGCATGGCAACAAGAGGGACAGTGCCAAGAGAGAATGCCCAGATGATCAGTGCGGCAAACGCTGATTCGTTCATGGTTGAGATGGTGTGGAATGTAAGCCAGGCCTGATGACCTGGCAATAACTGGACCAGGGTTTGCACCTGGTCACCCGCTTAGACGGATCAGTTGTTCTCCAGCATCTCGTCCACGTAGGACTTGATGACCTGGAGGTGTTCGGCAGTAAGTACCTGGCTGCGGCCATACTCAAGCAGGTCAAGGACCTGGAGCATGACGTTATCGCCAGCTTCCTGCCGGGTAGGTACGCCACACATGTCAAAGATCTCCTCGCGTGACATCTCAGTGATGTCAACGCAATCGATCTGACGAACGGTGGCGATAGTGGTGCTGGTCACGGTGTACTCCGGTAGCTTGGACTTACACCACTGAAGTGTGGATGCCAAGGACACCTGGTGACCTACCACCTAAGTTGTCTGCTACGTTTAACGTCCAGCTCGACGGGGTGCAAGATTAATTACTGTCCTAATTGAAAGCCGTTGGGGCGCGGGGATTTTCCCAACCTCACGCTCGATACGAATTCGTATCAAACAGGGAATACTGTACAGAATGTGCGGTGTTGAGGGCTATATAAACCCCTGGCTCTCACCAGGGGAAGAGATAACCGTCAGACTTTGTGGATGCTGATCGCCTTGATGCCTGAGTCAGTGTTATAAATGCGCATGCTCAGCTTCTCGCCTCGCATATCACATACAACACTGAACAGATACTTGGGCGAACAGACGCTCCTGACTTCGTGGTACATGAACTCGGCTGAGCTAAACTCTTCGAGCAACGTGTACGCCATCTCCACATAGCTGTGGAAAAGCTCCGCGTTCTGCTCGGTCGGTCGCTCGCCTACATTCAGACGCCAGTCATACTGCCAGCGACGGATTGCGTTGGTTTCCATGGTACGGAATGCAATGGTACTCTGCGTTAAACGGATGCGCAGCCCCCGATAATTATTCAACCCCTCACACCTTTCTTTTTTTCTATACAGGATTCAATTCGGTTGGGGTGTTGGAGAAGCGTCAGGTAATTCTGTACCCTATTCGCCATATATAGGGGACTTCTTTGTAGTAATAAATACCTATTTTGGTAATTTACAACTTATTTTTGTATGTATTTTCCCTAATTACCCCAAAAATTGCAACAAAAAACCGGGGTTTTATCCCCGGTTGTAATTTAGTTATTCTTTTAATTCTTTAAAAAGTGTTTTGCGCCGTCTTAGCTGCACTAACGGCTGATGCATATGCCTGCCAATCGGGTTTTTGACGCGCTAATTCACCCCTAGCTCCCGAAACAAACGCTCTAATCTCAAATGGTGTCTTACCTTCTTTCATTAAATCTTCAGCTTTGCTCTTAATTGCTTCCAGGCCGATGACCCGTTGCATTCTATCTTTTGCGTCCATGGCTTAAATTTTATTTTTTACCCCAACCAGGGGCAAAACTTGGTCGTGCTTTAAGTCTATAACACTTATTTTTTAAATTCTTCCCTCTAAAATAAAAATATCAAGCAATATCAAACATATTTATTTCCATGGCGCTTTCTCCAGCTGATTTTGTCGCATATAGCCGTGCCACTGGGACTCCATACCCAGAAGATCCGGAAGAAAGGGCGCAACTTGCCCCTGAAGTTGCTGAATTCAGGCGTAATCAACTCCAACAACCAAAAGAAAGTTCTAATTTACTAGAAACATTGGGTATTGCAGCCCTGGGAATAGGTGGTTTAGTTGGTGCGGGCCTTGCTGGCCGCCGAATGTTGGCCGGTGGACGTGCAAAACCAGTTTCGGCTGCTCCTGGAACGCAACTAGCCAAGATTCCGGAAGCTGCTGTACAAAAAATCCAGCAAGAATACAAACCAGCACCTGTTGCACCATCAAAAATTGCAGCAATCCCACAATCGACCGTAGATCTACCTGCTCCACCACCTCGTCAAGAACGGATGGTGCGTCGCCAGGGTCGCATGGTACCTCTTTCTGCTCTCCAAGAACGAGCTGCTGCAATTCCGCAAGCAACAGTGGATGTTGCCGATGAACTGATTAAAAAATATCAAGCAGATTACGAGCGTGCGGCTCCATTTGAATATGGTGCTGAGCTTTCGCGTCAAGCAAGGATTGCAAAGAGCAACGAACAGCTGATTGACGATGTTCTTCAAGAAATTCGCTCTGAACCTCAAGCACAGACGCGGGCTTTTAATGTTGATGAGTTTTTACAACAAAACGAAGCATTATATCGTCGGCTTGTTAATGCGGAAGACGTAAAAGAAAAACGAGTTCTTGGTGCGGAGTATTTTGAAAAACTGCGTTCAGGTGAAGCTGCAGTACCAGAAGCACCTTCTACACTATTGCCAACACGCGCCAATCAACCTGGTGCATTTACTGACCTTACTTCAATTCAAGATCAGCTTTTAAACCAAGCACGTAACCAACAGGTTAATGCTGTTGAAGCAGGGGAAGATCAAGTTGCTCAACGCGCTCGTCGTAAAACAATGTCCTTGAGTCGCGCTGGTGAAACCGAAACATCTTCTGCGCTCCAAAAACTTTATGACTCTGGTCTTGATGATTTTGAAATCAATGCACGTATCAACGCATTTGCTCAATATGGCAAACAAGAGTTTTTAGATCCAGGTTATAACGCAGCCACTGTTGGTCCTCAAAACTTTGCACGCACGCTTGATGTCAATGCACCTGAGTTTGATCGTGCTGGTCGTTTGATTGGCGGTGAGTATGCTGCTGGATCACGAACAGTAAAACTTCGCGGTCAAGAAGGTACTGAAAGTGCCGAATACGCAGTTATTCCAGAAGGTGAAATCAAGCGTTCTGCGTTTGCTTCTCAACAGCCACGTCCTGTTCGCACCCGCAGCCAAGACGATGAAGAGCAGTGGGAACCAATCAGTGAGGCACTGACAGGTCTTACCGGTGGTGTCAGCACTGCTTCTGTTCCAATCATGCAGTCAGAGCAGTATCAAGAAGCAATCAATAATTTCCGTGATTACTGGGACGATCAAGTCCGTACTCACCTCGCCGGCGGTCAATCCAGCATTACTCGTCCAGCGCGCAGGAATCGTCTGGTTGATTCTTATGACTTAGACATGCCAGTGCGTCTGCGTAATGTTGAAACACGCAATGAAGAAGGCAATCTGGTCAAAACAACCGAAACCGTTTTATATCGCGATGTACTTCCAAAAGAAACAGTAGACGCAATTGAACGCGGTGAACAGATGAATTTGGATGTTCCGTTTTTAGTTGATAAAAACAGAGCCATTGCTGTTGCAGAAGCAAATCCAACTATTGCAAATCGTTTGGATGCTGAACAATACAAAGCAACAGGCCGAGCCTTGGTACGAGCACATCAAAAGATTGTTGGTCCTTATACCGCAGATCAATTTATTGCTGACGCACAAGAAACCTCTTATTTTCAAACTGCGCTTAATCAAAGCCAGAAAGCACAACCTGATGTGACACCCGAGTTTGGTCGTGGATCTCAAAAAGGACGTTTAGTTGGTGGCGTCGCTGAACCTCCAGCTAAAGAACCTGTTTACAACTTGTACTATGCGCCACATACAACTAAAGCTGGTACAAAAATACTTGTCAACAAAACCCAGGTTGTTGATGAAAATGGAAACCTTGGTGAGTTTGGTATCACCGATTTAAGTCAATTAAACGAAATTGGTGTTGCCAAAGATGTCAATGGTGCTGAGCTGTATGTTTCTCCTGGCCAGCAACTTGAGTACATTACTACTCAACCGATGGCTGTTAAGCGTCCATTAAAACAAGGTGCTCCACCGGTTGGTCAAATTGAACGAGAAGGTAAATATGGCAAATTTACCAATGACGTATACGAAGCTGCTGAGACAATTGTGCAAGCACCGCTTCAAGTTCTTGATGCCAAAACAGGAGAAACAGTCAGTGCAACCGGTCAAGTCAAACGAACTGAACTTGCTGGTTTCTTGAATGGACTGCGCTTTGCAACTGGTGCTACTGACTATGCGGAACTTGGTTCACTTGCTAATCGCATGCTGGCAGAACAAAAGGGAATTACTTTACCCGTCTTAGATTCTCCAACTGCATTTGATTTTATTGAAGGGGTGATCGGTCGCCCTGGTAGCCGTCCGTCACGCAAGTCTTTTGTAACGGTTAACCAAAAAACAGGTGATGTTTATCCTCTCTCCAGGGAAGAAGCACAGCAACTTGGTTTTGCAGGTGGCTCTGTTGTTGAACCCGCTTTAACTCGTAAGTATGTTGGTCCGCCATCCCTAGACATTCGTGAGTCTCCTAAGAGCATGGAATCTTGGGCTCGCATGGGAGAAGGTGAAACTGACTTCGAGCAGATGAAAGACTTTGGCGACGAAGCTCTTGGTGTTGCAAACGTTGGTGTTTTAATGCCTCGTCGCCCAGGGGAATTACAACAACGTCTTTCTCCTGCCACCACAGGTCCTGGGGCTGAATTGCAAGCTTTAAGGGAACAGATTGCTAAAATTGAACCTAAAGAAACTCGCTTCTCTTCTGAAACACTTCCTTCTAATTTGGAAGTGGTCACACAACAGTTGATGGCTCAAGCGGGTCGTCGCGCTGGTAAACGTCGTAATCGCTAATCATGGCTGAAGAAAAAAAGAAAGACAAAAAGTGGATTCAAGGCATGCAAATGAAGGAAGGTGCCTTCACTGCCAAAGCCAAACGTAAAGGAATTACATCTGCACAACTTCAAGAAAACGTTTTATCTAATCCTGATGAGTACGATGAAAAAACGGTGAAACAAGCACGGCTTCGTCAAACATTGGTAGGATTACATAAGAAGAAAAAAACTGAAGATTAATGGCTAAAGATGCACGCCTGGATCTAGGCCGATATATTGATTACGCAAAAGAACCTTTTGTAAAAAAGAAACAGCTTAATTTTGACGAGCTGTTCCAATCATCGGCTTCTTTGGGACAATACCCATGGAACCCATCTCGTTTTACGCAATCTGACTTGCTGCGTAAAATGATGACACGTAAGTTGTCATTAAACCCAGGCCTTAATTTTATTGGTGAAACCGCAGAACAATACCAAGTTTTTGCTGGCATGCCAAATTTTAATCGTACTACTGAGTACGATTTTGTAAATGGTAGAGCTCTAACAACCCAACGTCCAGAGACTCAACCAGGTTTTAATCAACTATGGCCAGAAACTTATAGGCTTAGTCCAACTATTTCTGCAGATAAAAAAATTAAAAATCCAATGCCTCGTGCATCAGATCCTGATCCCCGTGGCTTCCTGATGGCAGCAGCCCAACAACAAGTTGATTCAGAAGCTACTGGTAAGGCATCGGTTTCTCAATTATTATCAAAAAATACAGGTAGTCTCGGAGCACCTCCAGGAGCTTCAAATTCAAACCTTAAAGAAGAAGAGAAGAAAAAATAATAACCTCTTGTACAATTAAATTAAGTCGAAGCCAATGAAGTGAGATTAGCTGGGCTAGGCAAGTTTTTTGCTAAGAATAAAGATATTGCTGCCAATGTTGGAACCGGTAGCGCGATGGCCGGTGCTTTTGGTGCGCTTGCTGGTGGCCCTGGCGTCGGTATTGGTTCTGCATTGATTGATTTTGGTGTTACATACCCATTAACTGCACTTGCCAGAAAAGTGCGCCCACCCAAACAATCAACCACTAATTTTATTCGTACGCCAGACGGCAAATACACTCCAGCTCCTGAGTATTCAAGAGTTGAAACAATAGCAAACTTAGGTGGCTCTGTTTTATCTGCTGGACTATCCGCAGGTTTAATGCCTGGCATGCCAGTTGAACCAACGATTAGTTCACAAGACCAAACGTTGTATCACCAGATGTTGCAACGTCAAATTATTAATGAGCTTCAAGTTCCACAGGCTGTAGCTCCTGGGACACAATTTCAAACGGCAGGAATTGAATTCTTAAATCAATACATTAATCCTTTGACGCAACCACAGTATGCGCTACCTGTTCCAGCAAGAGCGCAACAAGCCTTAGATCAAGCAGGTGTGAGGTTAATGTAATGAGTTTTGCTTCTGATTTTATCAAGGGATTTAAAACAACAGAACAGCGACAAAGAAAGTACGACACCAAGACTCTTTCTGTTGGTGATCCAGGTTTTAAAAAGGGTATTGCTCAAGAAGGTATCACCATGCGTGGTACCCCCGTTCAATTTCTTGGTGCATACGCAGCACGTGTTGTAACTGACTTAACAAACGATGGAACCCGTACACTTTGGTGGCGTGCAAATCATCCAAATGCCATTGCAGATATGGTCGGAAGTGCAGCATTAGGAAAAGAAACAGCAACAAAATTAGGACCACTTAAAACTGGCTTAGTTATGACTGCAGCGTTAGCACCAGCTGCTGCGGCATCTGGAGCATATGATCTATTAAATATTAGTGAGATGGGTAGGCCAGAAGGTTTTGCCCAAACGTATGCAGCAGTCGGCTCAGAAGATCGTCGTGAAACTGAACAACCTGTACAGGAAGCATTTGAGCGTTTCTTCTTGGGGCGCACAGGTCGTCCACTTGCGTACGAAGAAGCTAAAAAAGATATCCCCGATTTAACGCCAGAACGTTATGGTAATTTCTTGCGTAGCTATTACCAAGATCGTGGATTCCTTGGTGTAGCAAAAGCAACATCAGAAAACTTACAAGGTGTACCAGAGGCACGTTTACTTGGTTATCCGATAACAATCCCATCTGCATTGGGTGTTGCAGGCGGCTCTGCTGCGCTGGCCGTAGCTTCTCGCGCAAGTAAGCAACCAAGAGCATCACGCCTTGGCCTCGCAGGCCTCGCTGGATCCCTTGGCGGCATCTTGACGGGTAATGTAATTAACGAAATTATTGCTGCCGGCAATCGTCCTTCTTTACCAACAACGGCTGAGTACGGAGTGTTGGGTACTGATAGAATCTAAAATATAAAAGCGTTTTAATAATGGCATATCCAGATCCTTGGTCTACGCCAACCCAACCATTATCTAGTCCTTTATATACCAATCCAACTGCAGGAGCAAATGCTCTTGCTGAGCGAGCTTTAATTGAGCAGCTTAAAAAACAAGCTGCTGCAGGTAATGAATTTGCAAAAGCAAAACTTGCAAAACTTGGTGAAGTGGCTTCTTCTGCTGGCGAAGCAGTTTTAGGTGTTGCTAAAAATATTCCTAAACGTGCCATTGTTGGTGGTGGTGCTGTTCTTGCTGGTGTACCTGCCTTGATGCAGGGTGATCTTGCTGGTGCCGCCGGTAGTTCTGCTGGTGCCGTCATTGGCGGTGTTCTTGGCGCTCCACTTGGACCTATCGGTAGTGCGGTAGGCACAACCATTGGTGCAATGGCAGGTGGTGCCTTAGTTGGCGGAACTAAAGCTGCCCTGGAGAAAACTCCTCAAGCAGTGAGTATCCCAACTCCTTTCGGTGATCTGCCCCTGAATGCTTCTGCACAACAGATGAAGTACATGCAGCAGTTAAGCGAGCTGGGTCTGACTCAAGAACGTAATGCTCTTCAGACACGCGTTAGTGCCACGATTGATCTGACCAAGAAACTAAACGATGAGGATCTGCGTGCACGTCAGGCAGGTTTCTCCATTCTGCAAGCAGAACAGAATGCAGACTTGACCCGCGCTCAAGCATTGATTAATTCTCAAAACAATGCTTATCAACAGCAGATGATTCTTGGCGGTGCAATTAACCAAACAATTGAAGCACAACGTGAGCGTGGTGCTTTCATGCGTCAAGCAATTGCTACTAACCCATACGTCACAGCCCTTGCTGCACCTTCTATTGGGATTGGTTAATTATGTCTGATATTTCATATGCTGGTTTCCGTTTAGCGGGCAACCCACTTGGTGCCGCTTCTTCTGACGCATTTGGTACTTTAGTATCTTCCGGACCATCTCAAATGACCCCTGGTTATACAGGCGGCTTTAATTACACTACTATTTCTGGTATTGATCCGAATACCGCAGCTTTATTTGGTCATCTTGATATGAGAGATGAACGGGCTTATGACCGTGAATTAAAAGCTGTAGAACTTATGAAGCAGCAACGGAAAGAAGAAGCACAAGACGCATTTAAAATGAAAATGATTGGTGCAATTCCTGGTCAAATCCTGCAAGGCTTTGAATCTATTGCACGTTTATCTTATCCAGCTGCAGCTCTTCAAATTAAAGCAAATACCCCAGCATTGCTTGCAGGTGTTTATCAAAGCAATCCATTCGCTGGTAAGCGTTTACTTTCGTAACCTGGCGGTAGAATAATGGCAGGAATAGGTACTGTACCGACTACCAGTTATCTGGCACCTACTACAAATAGTTTTTTACCAAGGACGGGTATGGATCCGGGAACAGCTCTAGCAATTAGCGCAGGAAGTAGCGCACTCAGTGGCGGCCTTGGTGCTGCTGGCTCTAAAAAAGCTGCAGATAAAGCATCGGCTGCTTCAGAAGCTCAGGCTAAAGCTGTTCAATCAGCTGCTCGTGAAGCCCCTTTTCTCGGGTTCGGTGCGGAGTCCTTGGCTAAGAAGCACGATTTATTTGTTGGTGGTCCCCTGGATCGAGCTAAAGCTTTTGAAGACGCCAAGATGGCAGGTGCTATGGCATTTAGTCCCGATGCAATGGCACAACAGCGATTGCAACTTGCTCAAGAAATGGCAGCGCTTAAGCAGCAACAATCAGGAGGCTCCTTTGGCCTGGATCCTCTCAATAGGTTTGTTTAAAGTAAACTTTATTTAACTTAACGCGTAATTAAAATGGATAATGCTGCTTCGCAATACAGTTATGGATATGGATATGGATCAACTGATCCAATCAAAGAATTGACTGAAAAAGTCGATGCTTTAAGTAGTAATTTTGGTGGTCAGATTAACAAATACGGCCGTATTGTTCCAAGGAGTTTTAAAGATATTACACGTGGAGAGATTGCTGATGTATTTAAACAAACAAAAGCAACTCGCAAAGATTTACCCTACATATTTGAATCTTTTTTAAATCAAGTCAACAGAGGCTCTTTTGATCCTTCAGAAGCTCGTTACGCATATCTAGATCTTGCACGTTCCGCAGGTGTAAAACCAAGACAAGCTTATAAGCAAGCTGACATTTTAGGCAGTACTCCCATGGGGTTTGCATCAGCTGCAAACTATGACCGCTATAAACCAGCAGCGGCCTTAGCCTTTGATCAGCTACTTGGTCGTCCTATTGGAGAGCAAGAGTTTAAAAATTACGTAAGCGCAGCGCAAGGTTTAGGTATCACGAAAGGCGCAGACTTCCAGGCGTTCCTTGGTGAGACGCTCTTGTCCAGTCCTGAATATAAGAGTAAAGAAGTAGTCTTTAATCCTGAAAAAGTTTCTGGAGCCTTAAAGACACTGTTATCTGTTACTCCAGCGTCAACAAATTCAAATTCTTCTGGGGGTATGAGTGTTTCTGAGTACGCTCAGATGCTAGGTGGTTTAACTTAACACGCAGTAGAATCATAAAATAAAAAGTATCCCAAAATGGCCGGCACTGGAGCAATACAAGCGTTAAAAAACGTTGGGGCCAACCTTGGCGCTGGAGAGTACAATAAACTTGTAAACCAATTTGGCGCAGCAGCGGCTCAAAGAGCTTTTGACTACGCAAAAGAGTCACCAAATATTAGTGTTGATTCCGGAACTAGGCAGGCGTATCAAAAAAGCTTAACTCCTCAGGTTTCTTCAGTAGTCCCCTCTGCATCACAGGTGCCTTATATAAGCGCAGTGGGTGGCCAGGGTATTCCAGCAGGTAGTTACTCTATACCCGAGTATAACCTTTTGGCTGAAATGACCATAAGACAGCTAGACGGAAGTATTTCAAAAGAAATTGAACAAATCCGTGGTGTTACCGCGTCTAATGTGGCTAATATCCAAGGGGGTTATAGCGTTCAAGTCGCTCAAGTTGGAGCAGACGCAAACAGGTATATGGCTGATCGTGATTTAGAAGCTAAAAGATATATTGCTGATCAAGACTACGCTAAAGCGGTCAAAGTAACTGAACT
>Ga0222714_10005778_pt1 | contig 11656 bp, 13 predicted proteins | sample C33_3DmetaG_FD_165048 | JGI IMG/M metagenome (GOLD analysis project Ga0222714, IMG submission 165048) | Estuarine water microbial communities from San Francisco Bay, California, United States - C33_3D | ecosystem: Environmental > Aquatic > Marine > Unclassified | place: USA: California... | reverse complement strand
ATAAATGAAATGAGTATAAATGAAATGAGTATAAATGAAATGAGTATAAATGAAATGAGTATAAATGAAATGAGTATAAATGAAATGAGTATAAATGAAATGAGTATAAATGAAATGAGTATAAATGAAATGATAAATAAATATAAAATTGAATTATTAATTATTAAATATAATCTTTTAAATATAAATGGAAGAAATATCTCTAGAAAATACATTGGTTATTAATGAGGATAAGATAAATCAGTATACTCATTTATCTTATAAAAATATACATGATATTCAAGCAGAACATAGAGTTGCATATAGATTAGGATTAGACAGTTTAAAATCGGGACAATGTAATGAACCCTATGAAAGATTAATCTCAGATATTTTAGAATTAGTAAATCTTGATAAGAAACATGGATGGGATGGTGTTAATAATATAGAAAATACTACAGAAGTGTATGAATACAAGCCAAGTTCTAAAACAAATTCACCCTCTGGAACAATTAATGATGATAGTATGGCAAAAATAGAAAAATGCGAAAATTTATCAAAAGAAGGTAAAAAAGGATGGCTTATTCTTGCTGGGATTGATAAAGAAAAGTTTAATTTTAAGGTGATATACAAATTCCCTCTTGAAATTTATAATGATGATAGAAAAAAATATCTACAAACTATGATGGAAAAAAATAAAAATAAAACTACACAAACACGTATAACATACGCAATTAATGTAAACAAATCTATTAAATTATGTAAAGAATTCAATATTCCTTATTATGTATGGTATAATATATAAATTATATTTATTCTTTAATAAAACAGAATGTTTCTTCTTCGGATTCTCTTTTTTCTTTGCCTTCCTTATCAATCCTATTTCCTCCGGGCCTAGCCGAACCAGTCATTGTTACGGTTTTCATCAGTTTCCAACCAGCCTCTTCATGAATTTTTTTAGTTACATCGGCTAATGGATAAAATTTATCAGATTTGAAATTTTTAACGCTCCAACAACTAACCCCTCCCTCTTTAAGACAAGATAAACATCCAAGAATAATTTTTTTCAGCCATTTTTTGCTCCAACTATCCCATGAATTATAAATATTTGTAGATTGTTCACCATCTGTATATAATTCTAGGTTAAAGTAAGGTGGACTTGTTAATATCATATCAAATTTTTCCATCTGTTCTAATTCTGATAAAGCGATTTCAGCAGGTTTTTCTATAATCATTCCACGTGAACGAACAGTAACCGGAATAGTGGGGTCAGCTAATATATTATTCAGACCTTTAGCCGTATTTGGGTCAGGTTCGCATCCAACATAATAATAATCATCGCCTGAGGCCAAACAACCCAATAAGCGTCCACCCCACCCAGAACATGGGTCTAATACACGCTTTGCTTTATAGAATTGAATAATAGATTTAGAGGTGACTGTCCGATATTTTGTGACATTTCCCAAGCCCCCGGTCATTGTAAGCATCCGTCTAATCTCGCTTTTATATGGTGTTGAATGCATTGATAAATTTGTTATAAGCGCCTTTTCTAATGCCTCTTGTGTAAAGAGGCCTCTTACAGAAACACACTTGTAATTTTTGACATCATAGAAATGAGGCATATGATGATCTAATATCTTATGACCTGGTCGTGTTCTAGTATCAATGGGAATTATATTCCCATCCTTTTCAATAACTTGTTTTTTTACTAATGATAGCCAATCTTTTGAACGTTCTTCCTTTGTATAATTATCCACTAGAATTTTATCGGGATTTTCCAATAGTTGTGTTGCTATAAGTTTGAGTAAATTTCTGATATTTGGTTCTTTTTCTGGTGTTAATAGACTTTTATGTATAGAAGTTGTTTTTTCATGTAAATCTTTATTTAATAATAATTTGCGAGTAGCAAATCGTTTATTTAAAATATCAGACAATCCCTGTTCCATTTTATAATTAATATAATGAATATATTAATTATAAAATTAATCAATTTTATGTTAATTCTTTTTTATTATCTTCTTTATTAATTTTTTCTTCTAACACTTCTGTATGTAGTTGTTTAACAATATTTCTTTTCACATTTTGGGATTGTAATAATTTCATAGAAATTTTATCTAATATTGCGATATTATTCATATAAGTTCTGTATTTAAAACTAGATATAGTCGCATTATCTCCAAATTCTATACTGTACCACCAGAAGGCAGGTATATATATAATATATCCTTTCTTAACCATTACTTCTAGACACTTCACCTTATCAAAATCCGGTTTATATTGGGATTGAACTTTCCACGGGTTAATCGGTGAGCGAAACTCCATATTTTCATAATCTTTAATTTGATATAAATAACGGGTGCTTTTGGGTGGTGCCATTTTAATTTTAATAGAGCCCTCCGTTACGAGAAAATAGTTCCGATAATTTAATTCATAACGAAAAGGAGTGGTGGTTCCATTAGATGCGACGAGCACATCATATAAACAATTGGAAACCATATACGGTCGTAAAAAAGCGTCATTGTATTTATAACTTTTTATCAACCCGGTTTCTTCTAAAAAATCGTTATTATTTTCAATTAAATATTTATTCATATTATCGCCTTCTAATACCTTTAATCCGCTGGTAAAAGATAATGGTATAAATAATTCTTCATCCATATCCATTTCATCTTTAACATTCCTTAATTTAATATCAAAAGCCCCATAAGTATCTAAAATATTTGCGCGTGAACTGCATTCTAATAATCTTTCATTATTAAATTCAAACAATACGGGTTGCCTTAAATCACACACTTCTTCAAGTAAATCTTTTGAGGGTAAATCAATTTCATATACTTCTAAATCATCGCTAGTTTTTAAATGAAAGTATACGTGTAAATAAAAAAATAGGACAATACAAAATACAAGAACTCCGATAATTATATTCATATTACTATTTTGTTATCACAATAATATTTACGAAATTTTACTCATCTTGATCGTCCGTAATTTTTGGAGCTAAATGGAAACTCGCATGACTATTTTCACCTAAATCATATTTCATTAACATGGGCATTGTGTCACTAAAACCCATATAAATTTCACTTGATAATTTATTGAAATGGCACATAATGTTGATGTAGCGAAGACTATAAGACTGTTTTAATTCTATTTTTTCGGCAACTACATATTCCTTAACATCGTCTATATTAATTTCTGTTCGCATTTTCCCCTCACTACCCGAAGCAGTTAGTCCGATTTTTTCTTCAGTAAATGTAATAAGCAATACATCATCAAATATCATAAATTGATTAACCATATCGCAAAATGTTTTTGTTTCTATGGTTAAATCCACTAATGTTTCTGGTGGCGTAACATTCATACAATCCATCTCAATATTAAGGAGTGATAATTCAAAATATTTATCAAAATAACCATTTGCGCCCTTGATAAAATTAATGAAAACAATATCTTCATTTTCTTCGTCTAATACTAATTCAATCGATTGTGTTTCTTGTCGTGCGTTTAATACCTTATAAAAGGTGCTTAAACTAATTCCGATTGTTTTTTCATATTCAAAATTATATTCTTCAAACCAAGACGGGTCTAGTTCGCATTCAAACAAACAACAATGACTGTCGTCTAAACACTGAATATAAAACCCCCCCGGTTTTAAATGAATTAAAATATTACTCGTGAATTGTTTAAGATGATTAATAATAGCCGTAAATTTACTTGCTTTCTTAGGGTCTCCGATAATAAACTTTGTCTCAGTAGTCATCTTGGTATTGATATAATACTTATTAAATAATAGATTTTATATCAATTTTTGATATTATATACAATAAATGTAATTATAATGTTTCTCTAGATACTCTCACGTTGTTGTTCTTTATCATTTTTGTATAATAAAAATGCCCGATTAGTTTCCATAGCGAATGACATAACTTTGCTCAATTCTTCTTTTAAATCAGAACATTGTTTTTCTAGTAGTAATACTTTATCAGATAAATAACTTATTATTTCTTCCTTGTTGGGAGCAGAATTAACCGTTTCGGTGTTATCTGTTTCTATTTTATTTAAGCGCAATTCGTGCATATACAAAATTTGTAATGGATTTTTCGGCACCTCTATTTGTTGAGTAGTAACATTCTCATTCTTTTGTTGTGCCGGTGTATAACCCCCGGGCGCAGGAGGAGCTGATGCTGTGCGACGATTTTTTGCTGCAGATAATGCTGCTGAACCACTCATATATAATTTATTAAATATAGAATTTTTTTAATTATTTACGCATTTCCATTTTAATTTTTCCATGAGATATATAATCCATAATTTCTATATCATCTAAACTATATTCTTCAATATTAGCCCGAACATCTTTAATATTAATTTTTGGAAAAGAAAAAGGTTTATTTTTAATCTGTTCTTCTAAAACAGATAAATGGTCATCATAAATATGACAATTTCCTAAATGATAATAAAAATCGGTAGCAATTAATCCACAATGTTTAGCGATTAAATGCGTTAAAAAACTGTAAGAAGCAATATTAAAAGGCACGCCGAGGCCTACATCGCCACTTCGTTGATATAGACTACATGTTAATTTATCTCCATCAACAACATTAAATTGTGATAAAATATGGCAAGGTGGTAAAGCCATTTCATTTAGTTGATTTGGATTCCAGGCAGACATGACAAGTCTTCTACAGGTTCGGGTTTCGGGATTTTTAAGACTAGAAATAATATATTCTAATTGGTCAATACCTTTACCAGAATAATCTGCTTCACACGTTTTATAGGGCGCATTAAAATGTCTCCATTGATGTCCATATACAGGACCTAAATCATTTTCTCTTAAATGATATAGACCACGTTCATCTAAAAAATCTCTAGAACCATTACCATTCCAAATAGAAACATTTTGTTCTTTTAGAATATTATTATCGGTTTGCCCTTTAATAAACCAAAATAATTCTTTAAAACAGGTTTTCCACGCAACGCTTTTAGTAGTAAGGAGAGGAAGAGTATTATCCTTTAGAGAAAAATGCATAGAACTTCCAATAACTGTTTTTGTACAGCCATTTCTTCCATTTTCCATTGTGCCATATTTAAGAATATCTTCAATAAGCTGAATATATTGGTGTTCATCGTGAACTTCACCGTTCCGTGTTTTAATAGATTTAAGCGAATTACTCAGCATGTTATTTATATTAATATTAATTAGATGTTTTTATATTCATATTTTTAATTTCTTATTATAAAACATATGGAGAACGTAAGTGAAACAATAAAAAGTTCTAAATCAGATAAAATGGGTTTTATCGAATATGTATTTAATTTTGATGACGAGAATAAGAATAATATTATGAATATGCTCCAATATACAGTATTATCTATTATTCCCGTTATTCTTATTCTTAAATTAACCAAAAATATTTTTCCCGAAGAAGACGATACTAAAGGAAGTTTAGAAATAACGGCCGAAAGTATTGGACAACTTTTAATAATAATGTTAGGAATCTGGTTTACCAATAAAATAATTCAATTTATACCAACATATAGCGGTGAAGCATATCATAAATTTAATGAAATTACTTTTATTCTTCCGTTTATGATTATTTTAGCAACAATGCAAACTAAATTAGGAGCGAAATTCAATATATTAACCAATCGTGTAATGGCATTATGGACAGGACAAACTACAGATGTATCCACACAACAGGCACAACAAAATAATGGTGTTCGAGTGTCTCAGCCGTTTGCTGGTCAAGGGTCTCAAATGCAACAACAATTTCATCAACCAAGTCAGGCCGACCATTTAGATATAAATCAAATTTTACCTAGAAATACACAACTAACGGCTATGCCGCAACAACAGAAACCGGATTTCAATCAAATGTATCAGAATCAAGCGATGGGTGGACAAGGCCAGCCAATGACTGAATCATTTGAACCGATGGCTGCGAATGGAGCGCTAGGCGGAATGTTCGGATCCTCTTGGTAATACTATCTGCATAAGAAATAATGTGTAAGTAATATATAAATTAAAATGAAAAATTTATATATCATAACCTTGATAACATTGATAACATTTATTTTATATATAACACATAATACTAAGGAATATTTTACAATTAATAAAAAAACAATAATACTACTAGGCGATAGCGTGTTTAATAATAATTCATATGTGGAAAAAGGAAAAGCGGTAAATGAATTATTAAATAAAAAGGCAGATAAAAATACAACTATTATATCTCTAGCAAGAAATGATTCTACTATTAATAATATATATCAACAATTAGAAAATGTAAATATGGATTTTAATAATAAATTAACTACTGTATTTCTCTCTGTTGGAGGAAATGATATTATAAATTCACAACAAAAAAAATTATATGATATAATTCAACAATATAACACTTTAATCTGCGCAATTACGACTAAATTACCAAATATAAAACTGATATTATTAAATGTATATTATCCCCCAAATACATCAAAATATGATTCATTGATAGATAAATGGAACACTAATTTAGAATTAGAATATAAATATAATAATAATAAAAATATTTATATATTAAATTTAGCAAATTTATTAAAGGAACCATCTGATTTTGTTTTTGATATAGAACCGTCAATCATCGGTGGAGAGAAAATAGCAAATAAAATATTAATTATGTAAATATTAATTAAAAGTAGTTGTGCTGCTGCTTCCAATTTTATCTAGGAAAATCATAGAATCATTTAAAGTATCTTTGAATGTCTTCAAACTATTAATAGAATTAATTAAAGCAATAGATGCGGGGTCCATTGGTTTTTTAGATATTGTTTCGCCATTATTAATTATAGCGTCCAACATAAAAAAATTAATATTATTTTCTAAGTTAATAATGATATCTTCGTAGGATTTTTGATACTTACCAATGAGTAAACTATCTTCAGCAAAGGTAGTATTTGCGGCAATCGCATCAGCAATTTTTTCTTTATCATTTGGTGTAGCACTAGCACTAGTACTTGTACCTGTCGCCATACCTTCTATAAGTTTTACCTGAAAATTAAGAGTTCTTAATACAATATAAATAATAAATAAAGAAATTATGAATAACCCCACATATTTATATATATTATCACTATTCATCATATAATATATATAATTAAAATTATTCTAAAGAAATATCGTTTTCATTTGAAACAATTTCATTATCTTCTTTATTTTTCCCTCCCAATAAATATTTATAAATATTTAAAATGCATGTTTTATTAATTTTTCTTAATTTTCCTAATTTATCACTAATAGATATATTTATTAAAGCTTTATCATCTCTTTCCAAATTTTGTATAAGATTTTGAATTGTTGAATATTTAGACATAATTGCTATTGCTGATGCGTTGCTTACACCAGGTATTTGAGATAACATAATTTCACCAATATTATCAATATTAATATTTTCTTTTTTTACCCGTTTCATGGCACTAGAATAAGATTTATTTACTGATTCTGTATTTTCAATTAATTCGTCATTATTTGATGTTTCTGTAATAAAAATTGTTTTTTCATAAAAAGACGATGAAGGTGCTTCTTTATGCAATTTTGTTGTTAGTTGTAATAACCATTCGGCCGTTTCAGTAAGACCAATTGTTCTAAAGAGAGAAAATCCCTTGAAATAATTAATTGAAACCATTGAAGACATCAAAGCCTTTTTATCAATATGTGTTTTAAATGGTTTATAATATCTTAAATCACCCTCAATGAGATAAATTATATTATGATTATGCATACTACATTGTTGTAAACGATACCCTTGTTCAGTGTATCTTCCATCGCGTATACTTGCGGCTAAATCTAATAAAGTTTTGCGTTCAATAATTAATTTTTCATTATTATCATCATCATAAATAATTATATCGCCTAAAGGTATATTTTCACTAATAATTTTTATAAATTGTGAAGAATCATTTATAAGTTGTTGTTTATTGCATTCCTCAAGTAATGCTTTCTCTCTACAATCAATTTTAATAATCATTATTTAATAAATAATAAGGATTATTATTTAAATGTTTAAAATAATAGATTTAATTAAGACCGGTAAACACGAATCCCGCCAACCATACCTTTAGTAGTGCTGCCATAATTAAAAATGGGGAACACCCCGGGAGTGCCTGCATCTCTGGATAAACGAAAAGCTACATTGGCAGGGTGGCCTACCTTTGAAACAAGACCGGCTTTTTTATTTCCACCGGCGGTAGGGCGATTAATAATAGATTGAGCATTGCGCGCTTTTTTACTTCCAGACATAAGAACCATTTATACTATGTATAAATATTTTATTTAAAACCTAATAATTGTGATTAAACTATATGAAATAATACTTAAACTGATATTACTATATCTATATATCTATATTAAATGGAAACAGAAGATACTATCAAATCTTTAATTCAAGATGGAGATTTAACTAAATCGGGGGATAAATTATTATTTAATCCTTATAATGAAGAAAATATTGAGATTACATTGAACGATGTTCAATCTATTCTTTCTAGCTATGGAATCACCGCAAAAGTTAATAATTTAGAATTATATAAACGCGCATTTGTTCATAGGTCTTATACAAAACATCCTGAATTAGAAAATATTAAAGCCAATATAGAAATTGCTAAATGTCCAGCGGATTGTATTTCTTTAAAAACAAAATCAAATGAGCGTCTAGAATTTATAGGAGATGGTGTTTTGGAACTTATTACAAAATATTATCTTTATAGAAGATTTCCTAAGGCAGATGAAGGATTTATGACAGAGAAAAAAATAGCAATTGTTAAAAATGAACACATTGGAAAATTAGCTTATGATATGAGAATTAATAAATGGTTGTTATTATCGAAACACGCAGAGGAGAAAAAAACGCGAACAAATCTAAAAAAATTAGGATGTCTTTTTGAAGCATTTGTTGGTGCATTATTTTTAGATTTTAATAAAATTTCTGTAGAGGATGAACATGGATGGTTTAAAAATATATTTGTTACAGGGCCAGGATTTCAAATGGCACAAATATTTATAGAAAATATTTTTGAAAAACATGTTGACTGGATTAAACTTATAAGCACTGATGATAATTATAAAAATATTTTACAGGTTAAAATCCAGAAAGAATTTAAAACTACCCCGCATTATTTGGAGATTTCTCATGATTTAGAAAAAGGTTATGAGATGGGGGTGTATCTTTGTGTCGGACAATCTATTCACAGCATGAAACTTTCTAATGCTAAACCATTTAGTTATTATGGGTCATTTGTAAAAATTCAAAATGATTTAATAGAAAATGACAGTATATTTATTTTTCTTGGAAGCGGAACACATAAAATCAAGAAAAAAGCAGAACAAATCGCATGTGATATAGCAATTAATCTTATTAATAATTAATCTTATTAATAATTAAATTTATAATTGAAATAAAAATTATATAATGTAAATTCTATACTATAAATTGTAATTAATATATAAAACTTTTTTATATATTAATTCTATAGATGTCTACTGCTCTTTTAGATAGACTTAAAATAAAACCAATTCCACAAGTAAGAGAACAAGTAGCAATTACTATACCTTTGCCTACAAAAAAAGCAGAAGTAATTGTTAAAACTGCAATAACAGATAAAACAAAAACATCTGGTTTTGACCGTGCTTTGTTTTTTTCTAATCTAGCAAAAAATAAAGGAGAGCCAAAAATACCAGACATTATGGAAGAGCAAACAACTGTTCAGCCATTACAAAAACCTCCACCTAAAATTAAAAAACCTACTGGTAAAGTAAAATTAAATGTGGTTGAACCAGTGGGTGTTCAGGAGGAGAGCGCTTCAGAGGCCGGGCCTGCATCTGCGACTGCTAGTGCTATGCCTATGCCTGCGCCTGATATGCCTGCCCCAGCAACAAAACGTTTAACAAAACCGCCAATTGGCGTAATTTATACTATTCCTGAGAAGATGGTAAAAATAGGAGACGAAGTTTTGGCGAATCGTTTAGGAAAACAAGATAAAGATAAACAAATTGTAGTAGGTGCTTCTTCGTATTATCTAAGTAATAGAAAGATTTTTATTGATTTTATGTCTTCTTTATTTGATAAGTATAAAAAGGAAATCGGATTAGAGGCATTACGAGAGACCACGTGTGCTAGAAGTGAAGAATTTTCCTTGATGACTCATCAAAAAATAGTAAAAGATTATTTGAGTTTATATACGCCATATAGAGGTCTTTTACTTTATCATGGGTTAGGTTCAGGTAAAACCTGTACATCTATCGCAATAGCCGAGGGTTTAAAAACTAGAAATCAAATTATTGTAATGACCCCTGCTTCTTTGCGAACAAATTATATAGAAGAATTAAAAAAATGCGGAGATAGTTTATATAGGAAAAATCAATTTTGGGAATTTATTAATACCGCAAAAAATGAAGACCTTATTAAACAATTGTCACTTATATTATCTTTATCGGTTGAATTTATTAAACGTAATGGAGGTGCCTGGTTAATAAATGTAAAAAGCCAACGAATTTTGAGACGTTTACATCACAACAAAAAGATAGTATAGATAAACAATTGGATGAAATGATCAGATATAAATACCAATTTATTTCGTATAATGGTCTTAGAAAAACACATTTAACAAAATTAACAGAAGGAGCAACTATTAATCCATTTGATAATAAGGTGGTTATTATAGATGAAGCTCATAATTTTGTAAGTAGAATTGTAAATAAATTAGGCAAAAAAAAGGAGGCATCGGTATTTATGCAATTATATGAATATTTAATGACTGCGCAAAATTTAAGAATTATTCTTTTAACCGGCACGCCAATTATCAATTATCCGAATGAACTTGGAATACTTTTCAATATACTCCGAGGGAAAATAAAGACATGGCATTTTAAACTTAGCATAGATGAAACGAAAAAAGTGAACCAAGGGTATCTTCAAGAATTGTTCAAAAAAAATGGAAATTTAATGGATTATTTAGAATATAAACCAACATCTAATACATTAACAATTACGCGAAATCCATTAGGGTTTATTAATGTAGTAAAAAATACAAGAGAAGAGTCCAATAAGTATGAAGGTGTAGAACTGGATGAAAGGGGGAATATTGATGATACGAAATTTATTAAATTTATAACAAATACATTAGAACAAAACGGCATTAAACTTCTACCGAGAGGAATTAAATTAGATGCGTATAAAGCTATGCCAGATACATTAGATGATTTTAAAAAATATTTTATTGATGATAAAACCAATGAAGTAAAAAATATGATTATGTTTAAACGTAGAATACTTGGATTAACCTCTTATTTTAGAAGTGCGCAAGAAGGGTTAATGCCGAAATATGATAAAAAAACAGATTTTGTTGTTATTAAAATTCCCATGAGTCCTCATCAATTTACTAAATATGAAGAAGCACGAAAGGCCGAACGAAAAGTAGAAAAAAGTAATGCTATGAAACGAGGCAAGAAAAAAGGAGATGATTTATTTCAAGAAGAATCTTCAACTTATCGTATATTTTCGCGATTATTTTGTAATTTTGTCTTCCCCTATCCAGTTATTAATCGCCCCATGCCGTCGGGTGATGAAAATTTAGAAAACGCAATTACAAATGAAAATAATGATGAAGATGATATTGATTTAACAACAGATGAAGATAA
>Ga0222714_10005777_pt1 | contig 11657 bp, 12 predicted proteins | sample C33_3DmetaG_FD_165048 | JGI IMG/M metagenome (GOLD analysis project Ga0222714, IMG submission 165048) | Estuarine water microbial communities from San Francisco Bay, California, United States - C33_3D | ecosystem: Environmental > Aquatic > Marine > Unclassified | place: USA: California... | reverse complement strand
GTAGTACAACGAGCAGCGAGCCCACCCATCTTAAAATCTCATCGTAAAATCAAGATGCGGAGCCGCATTTTCCGACTTTTACTAGATTATTCGTTGATTATCAAACAAAGAGTTCTTTGTGCCAAGAAGATATCTTTCCAGTAAACGCGCTCGCAGCGACGGTGAGTGGGCTTGCAAGGTATAATTTTCCTGGACCGGACCGGCCTTGGAAATTTCGATTTATGGCTGAAACTGTTACTTGATGTTCTTCCGTGGAGACGCCAGGCCCTGCCCCTATACAAGCCCCGCAACCAGGATCGATGATATTCACTCCGACATCAAGGAAAAGTTGGTGCCAACCATTTGCAACGGCAACATCTTTGACATGTTTTGAGCCATATTGAATGTAAAATTCGACACCATCTTGGACTTTCAAGCCTGCATTTTTTGCTGCTTGACAGACTTGGGCGTAGTATGAAATATCGTCAATTTTACCAGCGGTGCACGACCCCCCGTATGCGATATTGATCGATACATCGCCTATTTGAGAAATCTTAGCACCATTTGTTGGGTCGCTTGGAATCCCTTTGTCTGGATCGCCGGGGTGTGCTACCATAGGTACAATATTGGACAAATCAATAGTATGTATGCCTCCTGCGTATTCGGCTCCTTCATCGGGGGCGATTATTTTATTTTCTTGGGCAGAGCGAGATAAATGTGGTTGAGAGGAAATAAGCCAATCGATTAAAGCATCGTCAGCTTCGCAAATTCCTGTTCTTCCGGAACATTCTGTGGCCATATTGCACAATGTTGCCCGCTCATCGATGGACAAGGATGCAAGTCCTGAGCCACCAAATTCCATGCTTCGATTGAGCGTCAATTCTTTTCGAGCATGGTCTGCTAAAATAAACAACATCACATCTTTCGCTGTGCAGCCTGGGTGAAGATTACCAACAAGGTTGAAACGAATGGATTCTGGTACTTTTACAAAGGTAAAACCAGCACTGATGAGATTGGCGTATTCAGTTGCCCCCACGCCCCATGTCAATGCATTTGATGCACCACCCATGCAGGTATGCGAATCTGTTGCTTGGATGAAATCGCCTATTTCGATGAATTCTTCACGGGCAACTTGATGGCAAATTCCCGGCGATACACCATCGACTGCAGAATAATCACGAACTTTAGTGTGAACCTGAAACTCTTTTTGCAAACGTCGAAGTGTTTCGACTTTGTCTATGAAAGGAATGAATTTTGGATTATGGTGAGCATAGAGAAGATGATCTTCAAATACGGCAAATTTTGAAGGATTTGGAAGAGAGTAATCCGAACCGTATTCTTCAGATAAAAAATCATGAACCTGAGCCGTCGTAAACTCGTGCGAATAGCCCCCTTGGACTTCTACGATAACGGGATCTCCTGGTTGAACACATTGGCCGACTGGTTGCCTAACAAGGTTGTTCGCGATGATTTTTTCAGCCATAGTCATAGGTCGAAATGGTGTTGATATTGGAGGGAGTTGAATACTTCCATCGTTGAGGGCTTGGGCGAATGGAAATAATCCCCCGTGCTCAAGAATGAGCTTGGTAACTGGATCGTATTTGTTTGTAAATTCGTTAAGCTGAATTTCCTCACCATTTTGCAACCTCTCCAACATAGAATAATCACCCATGAGTTGGCCTAAATTGATGTTATTTCGTTCATGAATTGGTGCGAATGATGCTGCGATGACAATTCGAATCCCGGCCCAGCGTTCGCACTGTGCTGCTGTTTCTCGACTCGAACCAGTACCTTTTCGCTGGCCGGATACAATGACTTCAAAATTACCATTCAACAACGCATTTTCTGAAAATACTCTAAGTCCATTGTGCATCAAACCTGCATAAGCATTCTTTGCGATATCTTCTGGGCGGTGGTCAAAACACACCCACGCTGGTGTCATCACATCGGTGTTAATGTCGTCAAGCAGATCTTCCATCCGAAGATCCTCCATCCGAAGATCTAATCCATCATACAACTGCTTTCGGATGAGGTTCAAATCCTTGGTTAGAAAAAGGACTCTTTTATTAGGGTCAAGGTGAACTGTTCGAGGTGTTGCCTGCCCTTCCATTTCATCCCCAAGCCACTGGAGGTGTCTCCCATGTTTAACCCGTTCGGCTTCTGCAAAAGATTTGCGGAGACGATTTGGGAAATCTTATCATAAATATCATTATTAAGGGATTATGAAAACTTTAAATACACTTTACTGAGGGCAAAAAACATTCCATTAGGGATATAGGTTAGTGATATTATGGATAATCAGCAAGTTGAAGATATTGTAAAATGTAGTGATTGTGGAAGCCGATCTCTTGCCCGCGACGAAACTCGCGGTGAAGTCGTATGCAACGACTGTGGCCTTGTTCTCGAAGATAATGTCATTGATCAAGGTGCTGAATGGCGTGTGTTCTCCCCCGAACAAGGCGATCAAAGGGCAAGAACCGGTGCACCAATGACGGTGATGCTCCATGACAAAGGTCTCTCAACCGATATTGATTGGCAGAACAAAGATTATTCTGGAAAAACCATCAACTCAAAGTATAGATCTCAATTTTATCGAATGAGAAAATGGCAAAAGCGAAGTCGTGTTTCAAATGCAACAGAACGAAACCTTGCCATGGCCCTTGCGGAATTAGACAGAATGGCAAGTCGACTTGAACTCCCAAAAACAGTTCGTGAGGCTGCTGCAGTGAATTACAAAAAAGCCGTTGATAAGCGTTTAATTCGCGGTCGTTCAATTGAAGGTGTCGCTGCTGCATCCCTCTATGCCGCTTGTAGGCAATGTGGTGTTCCAAGAACTTTAGACGAAATCGGGCAAGCATCGAGAACTGGACGGAAAGAAATCGGACGAACCTACCGATTTATGGTCCGAGAATTGAAAATGAAGATTATGCCAACGGGCCCTGAAGACTATATCTCTCGATTCTGTTCAGGACTCGGACTCGATGCTGAAGTCGAATCAAAGGCTCATGAACTCATCAAAGCTGCACAAGAAAAGGAGTTGACAAGCGGGCGCGGTCCAACTGGAATTGCTGCTTCAATCATCTATATTGCTTCAGTTTTGTGCGGAAAACGCCGAACGCAACGTGAAGTCGCTGAAGTTGCTGGTGTCACAGAAGTGACCATTCGAAATCGATACAAGGAATTGATTCAGAATCTCAACATTGAGCTCGACATCTAATCAGTGAAGCACCCCCCTTGACAATATAGGTGGAGGGAATGTCTCAAGCAAAAAAGGAACTGGTTGAGTCAATCTTTGAATTGGTTGCGAAACGGTTGATTGAAGCATTAGAACTCGGTACAGTCAAATGGCCATTACCAGCCCCTCCGGTGCAAGACCCGGATTTTCCTGCGATTCATCCCACTTCACCCCACGATATTTTTTCACTTGGATTAGGCATCCTCAATATGGATCAGGGAATGTTTGAACGCCATCTCATCAATGTGGTTGAACGACTCGTCCCTTATCGAATGAATCTAACCGATGACCCTTTCGAAGTCCACAACACTTGGCTCAAAAAAAGGCAAGGTGATGTCGCTGATCGATTGATGTTTCACATTGCAACGGACTGGTTATCGGAAGCATTTGACAAATATGCACCAAACTCAGACAAATGGTGGTTGAGTATTGCCCTTATCGATGGATTATGTACCGCCCCTCATGGCTCCCCTGTCCATGAAGGGTATCATTTGCTTGAGTCAATTGCATTGGCTGAGCGACCTGGAACATGGCACACTCAACCAGATGTTGGCCCACAACATATGGAATGGAATCCTAACGCCCTTGTACCGAGAATGACCGAAGTCGTAGCCCATGAAGATGGGGTCAAAGCAGCAAAATGGCTGCTTGATCGCTTGGAGTCTGACCATGTTGAAAGGCGATTGCTGCTCATGGAGTGGGTTCGGCTTTTGATGGAGCGCCCTCCGCTTGTTGGCCCACTTGATCTAGCAACGATTTTACTTCGCAGAAGTGCGGATACTGATGTTGATGTCGTAGTAAAAGTCATTTTATGCTTAGCGAAGACGATTGAATTTGACCCCGAATTAGGCCTTGATATAGCCCATCGTTTGCATCAGCGAAAGGAAATTCTCATCCAACGAGGCATGGCTGATGTCTTGACAAGAATGTTTAGAAGATTGGGTTGGAAAGCCCATCCATTTCTCATCGATATGCTCGCTTCAACTGATGAAGGTGTACTTGCAGCAGCAAGCGCCACCGTTGGTGATTTGAGGTTTCTTGACAAAGAGGTTTGGGCTGACACGATTCAGTCTTTAACAACACATTCCCTTGCAGTCGTTCGAAGAAATTTGGTGTCAAATTTGCGAGATTATATCGAATATGACCCTGAAGACCGTCGGCAAATTATTCCTATTATGTGGATTGATGGTGATGAAGTGGTGCGAACTCGACTTCGAGAATTGCTCTTGCGTATGGAAGAAGTTGCTCCTCAACATTTCGCAGAACGAATTCAACATCTAAAAAATGTGAATGCAGACCTCGATCCATTGTGGGCCCCACTTGATGTGCGTCGAGACGGAGCAAGTCAATTTTGGAAAATTTGGTTAGAAGAAGGGGGCGAAATTCCAACCATTGAGAAAAAAGTTGAACACATTTCCAATTTAGAAGAACCCAATATGTTACCCAAGGTTGACAAAGCCCTTGAGGTACTCGACCAAGATTTGGGATTTCTCGATGACTGATTCACTCTTCCTCGGACAGAATACCAATCGATAATTGGACGTAGAAGGCGTTTAATATGGCCAAACACGCAATGAATGTGAGTATAAGGCCTGCTGGTTCTGGAACCCTTCCAATGAAGTATGATGATTGGAAAAGTTGAGTGATCAACAAAAGAACACATCCGAAAAGAAAAATATATCCTGAAGATTTTTTGGGATTTTTCCACATAGATTGGCTTGGAACAATTCCAAACTTGCCAAATGTGAATCCAAACCATGCAAAATACAAACAGGCCAAACCGAGCAAGCCTACGACGCCTCGTGTAAAAGAGGGTGAATCCCAAGGGCCGCCAATTTCAATTTCTGAGAACGAAAAAATCAAACTTGCCACCCCAAATATGGCAAGTGTTGGAACCTCCCTTTTTGCCCTCATTGAGAATCTGAAAGAGCCTATATTTGAAAGCCTATTCATTCGTGAGAAGGTCATGACGGGCGTTTCTCATGGCATCATCGTTGCCGGAGGGGTAGGGTCAAGGATGTTTCCAGCAAGTGCATATGTTGCCAAAGAAATGTTGCCACTTGTCGATGTTCCAGCTATTGTTCATCTTATTCTTGAGGCAAAAAATGCGGGAATTACTCAACTTCACATCATCACATCTCCAAATAAAAACCTACAATCCATTCTTGAAGTACAACATTTGAAACATTACAGACAAGATTTGCATGAAGATTTATTTGATTTGGCAAACGGGGTCGATATTCAATTTCATATTCAACCCGAACCCAAGGGATTCGGAGAAGCATTGATGCATGCACTTCCGCATATCGACGGTCCGTGTTTGGTGTTGCTCGGCGACAACATCATCCTAGACAAGCACGAGCCTTTGAATCGTTTTGAAGCCTCAACCGCGAGCAAACAACTTGTCAACGAATTTTTGCAAACCAATCAACCAACTGTTGGATTAATTGAGGTGGCTCGGGAAGAAACTTCTCATTATGGGATTGCTAAGATTGAAGACAACAAAATTACTTCAATCGTTGAAAAACCAAAACCAATGGATGCACCATCCCAATTTGCTTTGTGTGGCAGATATATTTTCACGTCTGACACGTTGACATTATTGCATCAATATTCATACGAGATGTGTGGAGAATTGCAAACAATTGAACTCCAAAAACACTGGATGAATGAGGGTCGTTTGAATGGTTTTATTTTTCATGGAATGGAGTGGTACGATTCTGGCTTGCCGTTTTCTTGGCTTAAATCTCAAATCGATCACGGATTAAACCGTTCTGAATACAAAGATGTATTGCGTGATTGGCTAAGGAAGCGTATCGACTAACGTTGGCCTGGCTTCCAAAAACTGAGAGGTTCGGGGAGGTCTCCCGCAGCCTTACGACTCGCAATGTGGTCAGCACGCTCATTCCATCGATGTCCACGATGAGCTCGAACATGTTGCCACTCAAGTGGTCTTAACTCACTCACTTCATTCCAGAGTTGCTGAACATATCGTACAAGTTGGATATTGGCCGATGGTTTCCATGTTCCTGACGCAAGATTTCCAGCGTATTGGGAGTCTGTTCGAATCAAGGCAGATTCTTTACCGCCTTCGATGAGAAGCCACCGAAGAGCATGTGCGAAAGCGGATAACTCGGCTGTGTTATTTGAGCCTACTTCAGCGCCGATGAAGTCGTCGTCTCCTGCGCCGGTGACGACCATGCCTGAAAATTCTTCATGGATTTCACCGACTCCTTTTCCTAAACCTGTGTCACCAACAACAACAACAACCCCCCAAGCAGCAGGGGTCTCTGCAGTCACATTGTTGTTCTCTAAACAAGAACCGTCGACATAAAGACTCCAATGGAAGGAGTCTGACATAATCACTCGCCAATTTCTGCTCTGTAAGCTGCTGCATCCATAAGTGTAGCAACTTGGTCTGGATTGGCTAATTCAATTTTGACAATCCAACCATCACCATACGGGTCTGTGTTCATAAGTTCTGGAGCGTCATCAAGTGCATCATTCACTTCGGTAATGGTTCCAGCGAGAGGAGCGAAGATTGGTGACGCTGATTTTACAGATTCCACAATGGCAAATTCGCCCATGTCCTCAACAACATCGCCAGCTACAGGGAGTTCAATGTACACAATGTCCGTGAGCATCTCTTGTGCATGGTCGGTAATCCCCAAAGTGGCGATGCCACCTTCAACTCGAATCCACTCATGCTCTTTTGTGTAGTATAATCCTTCAGGTACATCACTCATCTGCTCACCTAATCTGTGCACTGCCTTATGCTTCAAGAATTCACCGATAGAAAATTTACATTTATTCCTCTGAATCGCCCAGTTCTGTCGAAAGAACATTTGCCTCAAGTTCTGCCCATGCATTACTTACACGTTCGTATTTTTCTTCTTGGTGGAATTCAGAATGTAAGCGTTCGGACAATTGTTCCAATGATTCGTTTGGAAATGAGTTAGCAAGTGGGCCTTTACCTATGAGTGTCAAATAGGATAAGAGCAATGAAACGAGCCCTACACCGAGGATAACATGGCCAGGACTCAATGTAGAGAGTGACATTCGGCCTTGTTGAAGGGCGAAACCGGTTGAGAGAAGTAGGCCAACACCAAGGCCCCCGAATAAATACGAGGCGGCTTTGTGCGGTGCGTGCATAAACTCCGATTCGGGTTGAGAACATCAAGCCATTGGTTTATGGACATCAATAGGTTTCTCGCATCAATTTATGGATTTTATATGGCAACAGAGCACGATTTACTGGCGTAACTTCGAGGATTCGGCCATCGTCTCGGCGGCGGATATCTTGCAACAATGGATGACGACTCTTTTTGTGGAGAGTTAATAGAGTAGGCATATCGACCTCAAGTGCTTCACGAACTGCGTTCACAAATTCTTCGGATTCGACTGAAAACTTTCCTATTTCATCTATCACCAACACTTCACACTTTTCATGTGCATACGAAATCGCAGGTATTGCAATCTGATTAAGTGCCTCAAGGTCTAAACCATAGCCCAATACTCGCAATCTTGAATCGATATCGCGATGAGCAACGATGCCTTCTTCTTTGGTCACAATATCGATCATCTTGTAACCAAGTCGCTCGCCATTTTCAATGAGTGGTTCGGTTTGAATTCCTCCGATAATTGGTTTTTCCATCGAGCCAGATCTCATTTCAATTTCTCTTGTTCGTTCTTCAAGAAGCATTTCGAGAACTCGTTCCATCACTGCGGATTTACCACTTCTGGGCAAACCCGTAATGCCAATTTTTGGATGAATTCCCATACAAAATCACTGTCTCTTTTTAATGACGATTTATCCCACTTTGTTTAACCATTTAAAAATATGGACTTTTGCCGGTATTTAGAAACTATAATGCGGAAAAGGGAGTATGAATTTATTCCTTATAGTGAATCAGTTTTCATCAATTCTCCATTCAAATCAAGAGGTAATGTCTCTAATTCGTAATTGTTGACATTGTTATTTGCAGCCCATGCTCTTGCCCACTCGTCGAGGTCATTATCATTAAGGTGTTTGCAAAGCCAAGATAAGGCGTTGTGCAAATTCCCATGTTCATCGGTGAGTCTCTTTTCAATATCTTTGTGAAGTTCGATGTGGTTGACACTATTTCCCAGAACGCAGTTTGCGGGGATGACGGCCCATCGTAGTCTACGTTCTTGGTGTGCATTCACAATGGCTTGACATGCCAAACGTGGTCCTTGATGGGTTGGTTGTTCACCAATCCACATAGCCAATTGACGTTCGCTCGCTCTTGATGGAATATCGGTTCTGAAGGCGGGATGACGAATGAACACCTGCCCTTTGTCATCCTCGTGGAAGTGGACGCCACGAATAAATGGATGGCTTTCTCTTCCCTTGACCCATGTCTCAATGTTTTTGGAATTGGATGTTTGGTCAACTTCCCCAACGCGCACTCGTACATGTTGACCATTGGTTGTGAGAACATGGTGGTCATCGCTCAAGCGTGCCCTTGTTGCGAGTTTGTCGAGAACTTCAAGTGTATATTTTCTTTCAATTCGATCTCGAGGAAGTCGGGGTACTGCCCAAGTTTCTCTTGCCCATTTTTTCCATCGAATTTCTTCCATTTCAAATGATGGGACTCTTGATGAGAGTCCGTCGCCTTCTTTTCTTAAATCGGCCCTAGTTATTGGTCCTCGGAGAATAAGGGGGACGGGTGTCTCTTTTGCATCGATTCCAAGAACAACAACGCCCTGTGTCATTCCAGGGAAGAGAAGATTTGCCTCTTCAATGCACCAAACATCATTCCAAGCATGTTCCTTAACGAGAAGTTCTCGAAGTGGGTGGGAAGATTGCTCTCGAAGGAGACTGTCTGGGGCGATGAGTCGAAGTCGTCCGCCCTTCTCCAAAATCTGAAGACTTCGTTCGATGAAGAGCCTGTACAAATTGACATTGCCCCTCATGGTCGAAAATCGTGGTTTATCATCATCAACGATGGCTCGAAGTTGGTCACCCAATTCTTTTCTCAGTTTACTGCCATCGTCTTGGCCTCTGAATCTATCTTTTATTCGCAGCCACGGAGGATTTGTAAGTGCCAATTGTGGCTCGGTTTCCCATGGCCAATCATCTTGAAGTGTGTCTCCTTCTTTGACGCCTGCATCGAGTAATGTTTCCATTTCGTTTCGTGAAATTTTATTTGGTTGTTCAGCACCAAAACTTACCAGTTCCAAGCGTATCGCTTCGAGGAGTAAACGTCGTTTTGTGCTTTCAACGGCAAGAGGGTCAATGTCGAGAAGTTGAATGTGTTCGAAAAATTTCCTTGTATCTTGTTTGCGAATTTCGGGTGCACTGTCTTCGTGTATTTCCGCGTGTCGGCGCATGAGTCGGGCGTGAAACAAACCTCCTCCTGCTGCTGTATCGGCCACGGGGAGTGGAATCCCGCTCACAGTTCGGCGGTTTGAATCAACTCTTGATTGTTCATCTTCATTATCGACTGTACCTTCCTCTTGTGCAGAAGGTGGAAGGTTAAGATTCTTGACATGTTGTCGAAATCCTGGAGGAAGATTTGACATCAAGAAATTATTTTGTTGTACTGGTTTCTTAGGGTGGACTAAGGGTTCACGTAATTCAGATGCTATGATTGCATCGGCTAAACGAGGGGGTGTTGGATGAGCCCCCCTTGGAGAACGCCCATCGGATTCTGCATCATGTCGAGCGAGTAAATGGTCGAGAACATGACCAGGATCTGTGAGAAGATTTGCAGGCAATGTTGGCCAATCTTCTGGAAGTAAAGCAGCAATTGGTTGGAATGTTCGAAGTGATTTTTCCCAAGTATCTAACCAAATTTCAATTTGCTTTTTCCTGTCATCTAAACATCTGTCTAATCTAGCGTACCAACCACTTACTCCGTTCTGCAAAACTCCCCCACCAAACCGAGCGGATGGCTTTTATGGTTTGAATGTAGCCCTTCGTAAAAGGTTCATTTTGGGTCATTTTTTGAGATAAGATTTTTATATTCACTATTCCATTTCCATCCTGATTTTACCCAATCAAAGGCCGCAGAAAGTCCCTCATTGGACAGCCCAATTTTGTCCGAAATCGCACGAATGCAATCGATTTCGCTTTGATCATATTCCCCATCAATTGAAGCAACAATTATTGCATCTCGGAGGATAAAATAGAGGAGGTCATGTGACAAATTCGTGAGGAGTTCGCCGAGTGGTTTCGGGCTTTCAAAACCTAACCGAATCTCCTCCCTTTGCTCTGGAGGGATGAGATATTTTCCCATATAACCCTCAATGGCTTGGACCTCTTCACGTACAAGTGTTCCGTCAACTGCGGCGATATGGACAAGTACATGGGCATACGTGAGACGTTCATTGAGCGGGAACGACCCCACGGGGTCAGGAAACATGTTCACTCCTCGAGCGAATTAAGAATTTCATATCCTTCTTTCATCCAATTGTATCCTTTTACAGTCCATGCGAGGAGGAGGTCAACGGCTTCTTCTTTCAACCCAAGATGTTCTGAAATTTCTTCAAGAACATCCCGCTCATCTTCATCGACATTGCCATCCGCTGCTGCCATGAGCACAGCATCTCGGAGCGCAAGTTTACCCGCTTCGCCGTGTAAATCATCTAAACATTCTTCCAAGGAAGGTGGGTTCTTAAGCGCGGCACGAATCATGTCTCTTTGATTTGGTGAGAGTAGTGCAGTTCCCAATCTCTGTTCAAACATTGCCATTTCATCAACCGTTAATTCATTATCAATACGAGCCACGAATGCTAATAATTTCGCATAGGCAAATCTCTCTTCTCGTGGGAGTTTGTGTACTGTGTCAGGTAGCATGGATATGCGCGGTACTTTCTGCTTCAAGAACTCAGCGGAGGTTTTCACCAATTGTACACTATATTCAAACTGTAGAATCACGTCCCGAAGACATGGGCAAAGATGGGGTTCAAGTAGATATTTGGACACGACGTGGTTGTCATGCTTGTACTCAATCTAAGCAATTTTTTTATTCGAAAAAAATTCATTTCGAAGAGCATCGATTATCAGACGACCCTGCGGTTCAAGCCTATTTTCAACAACAAACCAACAATGCGAAAACCGTCCCTCAAATCATCATCAATGGTGAACGAATTGGGGGGTTTGATGATTTACTTCATCTTGAGAAAAAGGGAAAATTGGATCGTATGTTGTATGGTGAGAAGAATGATAAGAAATTTAGATTTTTTAAGAAAAAATGAATGGAAGTTCAAGTTGATTATTTCCACAAATTCAAAAGGGCGGAGCATTTGAAGGTGGATGTGCAACAAAAAAATGTGCTTGGAGAAGTCATTTCAGAGTGTTCATGCAAACCGCTCACAGGCTGGTATAGAGATGGTCGATGCAACACCGACATTTCAGACCGTGGTTCACATACTGTCTGTTGTATTGTGACAGAAACTTTTCTGGAATTTGCTAGGA
>Ga0222714_10005773_pt1 | contig 11663 bp, 10 predicted proteins | sample C33_3DmetaG_FD_165048 | JGI IMG/M metagenome (GOLD analysis project Ga0222714, IMG submission 165048) | Estuarine water microbial communities from San Francisco Bay, California, United States - C33_3D | ecosystem: Environmental > Aquatic > Marine > Unclassified | place: USA: California... | reverse complement strand
CCACCCTGGCGGGCATGATCAACCACCGTAACCTAAACGCCTCCGATCACATCCTTACCGTCGAGGACCCGATCGAGTTCCTGCATGCCAACCAGAAATCGATCATTAACCAGCGCGAGGTGGGCCTGGACACGCGCAGTTTCCACAATGCGCTGCGCTCGGCGATGCGGGCGGCGCCGGACGTGATCCTGATCGGCGAGATCCGCGACCGCGAAACCATGGAGACGGCAATCGCCATGGGTGGCACGGGTCATCTGGTCCTCTCGACGCTGCACGCCAATAACTGCGCCGAGGCGCTCGACCGCATCATCAACATGTTCCCCAAGGACCAGCACGGCCAGATCTTCCTGGACCTGTCCCAGTACCTGCGCGCAATCGTGTCCCAGCGCCTGGTGCGCAGCAAGGACGGCAAGCGCTGTGCTGCCATCGAGGTCATGATCAATACCCCGTTCATCTCGGAGTTGATCAAGAAGGGCGACGTAGTGTCCATCAAGGAGGCGATCGAGTCTTCCTCCGAGCGCGGCATCCAGAGTTTCGACACGGCGCTGCTCAAGCTGGTGAAGTCCGGCAAGGTGGACGCCGAGGAAGCCCTGGCTCAGGCCGACTCGCGCACCAACCTCGAGGCGCGCATCAACTTCGGTTGATCTCGCTCAGGCGGCCGGCGGGAAGACCTGCAGGGCGTCGAACACCGGCCCGTCTACGCAAACCCGCTTCATGGCAGGGCCCGTCGGCGTCTGGACCAGGACGGTGCAGCCCGCACAGCCACCGACCGCGCAGGCCATGTGCTCCTCCAGGGACACCTGGCAGGGCAGGTTGAAATCCCGCGCGAGCGCGGCACAGGCGGCCAGCATGGGCGTCGGCCCGCAGGCGAAGACGGTGACCTCGTTCCGCACCAACTCATCCTGTCTGTCCAGCCAGGCACGGGCCAGGCCGGTAACGAAGCCGTCGAAACAGCCCGCAAAGCCGGAGCGCGAGGCGAGCCGGCTCGGCACCCCCCATCCTTCCAGCAGGGGCATCGAGGCGATCACCCCTGCGGGCATGCCGGGAATCATCAGGGTGGACGGCCGGGATCGGAACGGAAAAGGCACCTCGGAGCCCATCAGCACCAGCGGTTTCCATGGACCATCCGTCTCCGCAGCCAGCGCCTCGGCGAGAAAAATCATCGGCGGGATGCCTACCCCGCCGCCCAGCAGCAGGCAGCGCGGCCGGGCGGGGTCGGGGCTGAAGCCGCGGCCGATCGGGCCCATGCAGGACAGCCGTTCCCCCGGCTTGCGTTGCGAAAGGCTTTCCAGCCCCTGTCCTACCACCTTGTACAAGATCTCCAGCCACCCCTCGCGCGGACTCGCCCGCATGATCGACAGGGGCCGGCGCATGGGCAACTCCGGGCCACAGGTCAGGTGCACGAAACTTCCGGGCTTGGCCGCACTCGCGCAGCGTGGCGCGAGCAGGCGCAGCACGTATTGCCCGGCCTCGTGGATCTCCTGGCCGATCACTTCGGCGTCCTCGACAAAAATGCTGCCGCGGTGGTCCCTCATGCTGCACGCTCCCGTGCCGTGGTAGCGAGGTGGGCCAGCACGGCCATCCGGACGGCCACCCCGTTGGTGACCTGGCGGCGAATCACCGATTGCGGCCCGTCGGCTACGTCCGAGGCGATTTCCACGCCACGGTTCATCGGGCCCGGATGCATCACGATCGCATCCGGTCTCGCCTGGCGCAGCCGCTCGGCGGTGAGGCCGTAGCGGTCGAAGTAGCGGTCTGCATCGGGCACCCGCGCTTGTTCCATGCGCTCGTTCTGGATGCGCAGCATCATGATGACGTCGGCATGATCGAGGCCGGAGTCCAGTTCCTCGTGGCGTGACGCCCCCGGATAGTCGCCTTCCTCCGGCATCAGCTCCGCGGGTCCGACCAGCCGGATCTCGCCGGCATCCAGAATGGACAGCGCCTGCCAGGCCGAACGCGCAACTCGCGAGTGGCGGATGTCGCCGACGATGGACACCACCAGGTCGCGGAAGCCGCCCTTGTACTGGAGGATGGTCAGCGCATCGAGCAGTCCCTGGGTTGGGTGGGTGAGGCTCGACTCGCCCCCGGACACCACGCTGACGGTGGGGTCCACGTGCTCGGCGACGTATTGGGTGACACCGGGTTGCGCATCGCGGATGATGAAAAAATCCACCTTCATGGCCTGCAAGGTGTAAATCGTGTCGAGGATGGACTCGCCCTTCACTCGCGAGGACAGCATCACATCCAGGTTGATCACATCGGCGCCGAGGCGCAGGGCGGCGAGCTCGAAGGAGGCGCGGGTGCGGGTGGAGGGCTCGGAGAACATGTTGGCCACGGTGAGTCCGGCCAGTTCCCGCCCGTGATCGCCGCCCTGTTCCATGACCCTGAGGAAGTGTTCGGCTCGAGCCAGCAGCTCGCGCAACAGTTCGGGCTCCAGTCCCTCAAGGGTGATCAGGTGACGCAGGTGGCCGTTGGCAGCGAATTGCGAGAAAGGTTCCATGTGCGCCTCAGTCTGGTCTGCCCGTCTGCCGATGTCCAAGCCACTGGGCAAGCAGCACCCGCGCCGCCTCCCGGTCGATGTCACCCTTGACCACCCTGCGGCGCAGCGTGCCGGCCCGCCGGCGTTCGCGCAGGGTGTCCTCGGCCTCACGCGAGGACAAGCGCTCGTCGACCCTCACCACCTCGATTCCGTAACGTCCAGCCAGCTCCGCTGCGAAAGCCTCTGCACGCCCGCTAAGGGTCGAGCGGCTGTCGTCCATCCCCAGCGGGATGCCCACCACGGCCAGCTCCGGTTGCCATTCGGCAAGGGTCTTGTCGATCAGCCGCCAGTCGGGCACGCCGTCGATGGCCGGCAGGGTGGCCAGCGCTTCGGCGGTGCCACTCAGCGTGTTGCCGACGGCTACCCCGATCCGCCTTAAGCCGTAATCAAACGCCATGACCGCCAGCGCCTTGTCCGGCACGTTCAGGCGTGGCCGGACAGGTGACTGAGGCGGGAAGGGTCGATGCCTAGCAGCCGCGCTGCCGCGCCCCAGCGCTGTTCGAATGGCACGCTGAACAGCAGGGACTCGTCGCAGGGCACCGTCAGCCAGGAGTTGCCGAGAACCTCTTCCTCGAGCTGGCCGGCCTCCCAGCCCGCGTAGCCGAGGGCCATCAGCCCCTCCTGTGGGCCGTCGCCGCGGGCGATGGACTCCAGGATGTCACGCGAGGTGGTGACCTGCAGCTGTTCAGACACGTCCAGGGAGGAGTCCCAGCGATGCCCGGTGGGCCGGTGCAGCACGAACCCCCGGTCCGGATGCACGGGGCCCCCACGCAGGATGGGCCAGTCGGCGACTACGGGATCCCGTGCCTCCAGCGACAACTGTTCCAGCACCTCGCCCAGGCGCATCTCCATGGGCCGGTTGATCACGATCCCCAGGGCGCCCTTATCGGAGTGTTCGCAGATGAGCGTTACGGTCTGGGAAAAATTCGGGTCATTGAGGGACGGCATCGCGACCAGTAACTGGTTGGTGAAGTAGTGAGCCTTGCCCATGCCCATAGTATCGGCAACCGCTGCCCGACGGTCAAAGTGGAAGGTCCCTATCTGCGTCGCGCCGGGATCGTGACCGAGGAGCCGGACAGCTGGCCGCCCACGAACTGCCATTCGTAAGCGAAGCGCAGCGAGTCGTAACGATTGGCCAGCTCCGTGGGGAAAGGCTCGAAAGGCGCCGCCATGTTCAGGATCTGCACGGCGGCCCGGTCGAGCTCTGCATGGCCACTGCCGCGCTTCACCGTCGCCGAGGCTAACTTGCCGTCCGCAGTAATGACCACCTCCACCAGCGGTGAACCGCTGTTGCGGCGCCGGCGGGCCTCTGCCGGAAAATTGACCGTGCCGATCCGCTCCACCTTGCGCCGCCAGCCGTCCAGGTACAGGGCGGCGCGTGCCTCGCGGGTGCTGGGACCGATGACCAGCTCCCTTGGTTTGCCGCGCAGATTGGTCGACTCGTCCTGCCCGAGGAGCAGCAGGGTGCGACCCCCGGACGCCCCAGCCGCCGGCTGCGCGCGATCCTGCTGGCTGGCGGTCGCCGGGGCGGGGGCGGCGCTAGCCAGCAGGCGATCCTGCTCGGCACGACGCAAAGAATCGGTGCCCCCGCCTGCCGGTGACTCCGGGCCGGGAGCCGTCCCCGGTAGCCCGGAGCGGGCACGACGGGTTCTGGCTTCATCCGCCGCCTCACCACTACCCTGCTGAGTGCGATTGGCCGCATAGGCCGCCGCTTCGTTCCGGCTGGCTTCCGGCAGCGCGTCGCTGACGATCAGCACTTCCAGGGTCCGGCCTTCGGCGGTCCGGTCCGGCTGCGGCGGCGAAAAGGTGACACCCAGCACGATGATCAGGTGGAAGACGGCAGCGAGGACCAAGGTCACGCTGAGCCGGTCGTCGATCGAAAAGCGCTCCGGGGTGAATTCCGCCTGGTTCATGCTCGGGCGCGGTCAGCCAGCCGAGCAAGGATGACCTCCATCAGCTGGCCACCGATGTCCAGGCCGAATTGCCGGTCCAGTTCACGAATTCCGGTGGGGCTGGTGACGTTAATCTCGGTGACGAAACCGCCGATCACGTCCAGCCCGACGAACAGCATGCCCCGTTCCCTGAGCACGGGACCGATTCGGCTGCATAGCCAGCGGTCACGGTCGTCGAGCGGCCGGCCGATGCCCTTGGCCCCGGCCGCCAGGTTGCCGCGGTTGTCGTCGGCGGCCGGGATCCTGGCCAGCGCAAAGGGCACCGGCTCGCCGTCGACCAGCAGGATCCTGCTGTCCCCGGTCGTGACGATCTCCGGCAGGTAGCGCTGCACGATGGCATAGCGCTGGCCGTATTCGGTCAGGGTCTCGAACACCACGCGTGCGTTCTTGTCGCCCTGATCAAGCGCGAAGATGGAGCGTCCGCCCATGCCATGCAGCGGTTTGCAGACGACCCTGCCGTGCTCGGCCATGAAGGCCGCCATCTCGGTCATGTCCCGGGTGATCAGGGTCGGCGCGCAACAGTCGGGGAACCACGCCGTGAACACCTTTTCGTTCATGTCGCGCAGGCCCTGCGGGCGGTTGACGACCAGCGTACCGGCGGCCTCGGCACGTTCCAGCAGGTAGGTGGTATAGACGTATTCGGTGTCAAAAGGCGGGTCCTTGCGCATCAGTACGCAGTCCACCTCGGTCAGGGGCAGCTGTGCGGGTGGGCCCTCGCTGAACCAGTTTTCCGGCTGGTCGCTCACGGTGACCGGCCTGAGGCGGGCCAGAGCCCGTCCGTCCCGCACTGACAGGTCACCCTGGCCGAACCAGTGCAGTTCGATTCCCCTGCGCTGGGCGGCCAGCATCATGGCCAGGGTCGAATCCTTGGCCGGGTTGATCTGTCCGATCGGGTCCATCAGGACGGCAATGCGCGGGGGACGAGTCATGAAAGACCTTTGCAGGGGGCAAACTGCCGGAATGTGAGCCAAATCGCCACTTGGGCCGAGGTGACATAGTACACCTGCACTCCGGGCCGAGGGCTCGGCCAGCGGCGGTCCAGAATGACGGGCGGCCCGCTGATATGTTAAATAACCGCTGCTCAGGTGGCGTCCCCGGCAGCCGGAGGAAATCGATGGAAACTGCAACCGCCACCAGTGTGGATCCCCGCCTGCAGGGGCTCAAGGTACTGGTGATTGATGACAGCAAGACGATCCGCCGCACGGCGGAGACCCTGCTCGCCAGGGAGGGCTGCGAGGTGTTCACGGCGGTGGACGGCTTCGACGCCTTGTCGAAAGTCGCCGATCACCAGCCCGACATTGTCTTCGTGGACATCATGATGCCGCGACTGGACGGCTACCAGACCTGCTCCCTGATCAAGCACAACCAGGTGTTCCGCTCCATCCCGGTGATCATGCTGTCCAGCAAGGATGGGCTGTTCGACCGCGCGCGCGGTCGCATCGTCGGATCCGAGCACTACCTGACCAAGCCCTTCACCCGAGACGAGCTGCTGTCGGCAATCGAGCAGCACGTGCAGCGCCAGTGAGCCGGGGAGCGGATGTCATGGCCAGGATCCTGATCGTCGACGACTCCCCGACCGAGGTGTTTCAGATGCGCAAGGCCCTCGAAGCCGGCGGCTTCGAGGTCGATACCGCCGCGGATGGAGCAGAGGCGATCCGCAAGGTACAGGCCGAGAGGCCGGATCTGATCCTGATGGACATAGTCATGCCGGGCATGGACGGATTCCGGGCCACCCGCCAGCTCAGCAAGGATCCGGGTACGCGAGCCATCCCCATCATCGTCATCACGGGCAAGGAAGGTGAGAGCGACCGCGTCTGGGCCATGCGCCAGGGCGCCGTGGACGTGCTGGTAAAGCCGGTATCAGCCGAGCGGCTGCGCGAGAGGGCGCAGGCCGCCCTGCTGCCTGGGTAACAGAATGTCTGCGCCACCCGGCCTTAGAGCCCTGCGAGACCGACCGTTCGAGTTGCTCCTCGAACTCGAGCGACGCGCCCGCGCGGCCGTGGCTGGTGCCCTCGATCCACAGGCGGGGGGGGTATGGAGCGGCGTCGCTTTTCGTCTCGGAGGGGAAACCTTCCTGGTACCCCGCGATGAGGTCCGGGAGATCATGAGCGTGCCGGCCCCACTGACCCGGGTGCCCGGGGCCCGTGAGTGGATCCGGGGACTGGCCAACGTGCGGGGCCAGCTGCTGCCCGTGATCGACCTGCGGCACTATCTGGGGGCTGGGGTCACCCAGGCTGATCGCAACGCCCGGGTCATCGTGGTCAACCATCGGGACATCCCGGCGGGCCTGCTGGTGGACGAGGTACTGGGCTTCCGCCGTTTCAGCGATGCCGATTACCATGTCGAGCACCCCTCGGTGGGGATCCGCTGCGAGCGCTACCTGGGAGGTTGTTTCCGGCGGGGTAGCGAGGCCTGGCCGGTGCTGGGACTGCGTACACTGATAGAGAGCCCTGCGTTCCTGCAGGGATCTGCCTGAGGCCAGCCACCATGTCCGACACCCCCTGGTTCAAGTCCTCGTTGTGGCTGCCCATGCTGGTTGCGCTAGGGTTGATCCTGCTGGCGCTGTCCTCCGCCCTGCTGGCGGTGGGCGGACGCCTGCAGCAGCAGGACCGTCAGTACCTGCAGACCGTGGGATCGCTGCAGCGGGTTGCTGCCACCCTTCCGGCGGCGGCCTCGGCCGTTGCTGCCGGCGATACCCTGGCCCGGGCCCGGGTCAGCGCGCTACGCGAGGAATCGGCCGCGTTGCTGGCCCGCCTTGGCGCCGGTGACCGGGTCTGGGGCCTGGTGGAGGCGCCGGGAGCGCGGCTGGTGGGAGCAGGGGCGACCTGGCCGGTGATGCTCGAGCGCATGCAGTCCTTCGGCCGTCCCGGCCAGCGAACGCTCGCCGAGGCCAACGAGCTCAGCGCCGCCAGCGTGCTGGCCGGCAACGAATTGACCGAACTGGCGCGCAGCTCGGACCCCGGAATCCTGGCCGGGCCCTATCCGGCCCTGGTCGCGATGCTGCTGTCCATGGTCTCGCTGGCCGGAGCGCTGTTCGCATGGATTTCCACCGCCGACATCCGACGTGACACCGAGCTGCAGTCGCGGCAGAACCAGCAGAACCAGGAGGCCATCCTGCGCCTCCTCGACGAGATGTCCAGCCTCGCCGATGGCGACCTCACCGTCCAGGCGACGGTCACCAACGACATCACGGCGGCGATTGCCGATGCGGTCAACTACGCCATCGAGGCCCTGCGCGACCTGGTTACCACCATCAACGAAACCGCCGTGCAGCTCGACTCGGCAGCCCGGCAGACCCAGGCGGCCGCCGACCATCTGGCGAAAGCGAGCATCGCGCAGTCAAGGCAGGTTGCGGAGGCCACCGAGGCCGTGACCAGCATGGCAGGCTCCATCGAGCAGGTTTCCACCAACGCGGAACGCTGCTCGCAGGTGGCCCGCCACGCGGTCGAGATTTCCCACAAGGGGGGCGATGCGGTGCGCAGGACCATCGACGGCATGAATGCCATCCGCGAGAACATCCAGGACACCTCAAAGCGCATCAAGCGGCTCGGCGAGAGCTCGCAGGAGATCGGCAACATCGTGGAGCTGATCAACGACATCGCCGAGCAGACCAATATCCTGGCCCTCAACGCCTCGATCCAGGCCTCCATGGCCGGCGAGGCGGGTCGTGGTTTCGCGGTGGTGGCCGATGAGGTGCAGAGGCTCGCCGAGCGGGCCGGCCATGCCACTCGCCAGATCGAGGTGCTGGTCAGAACCATCCAGGGCGACACCAACGAGGCGGTGGTGTCGATGGAGCGGACCACCACCGACGTGGTGGGCGGCGCAATGCTGGCCGAAAACGCCGGGGCCGCCCTGGGTGAGATCGAGGCCGTCTCCAACCAGATCGCCGAACTGGTCCAGGGCATATCCGGCTCCGCGCGCCAGCAGGCGGCGGCGTCGGGCCAGATCTCCCGGACCATGCAGGTCCTGCGGGAGATCAGCCAGCAGACTGCGGACAACACCCATGCCACCTCCGGAGCCATCGGGCGGCTGGCGGTACTCTCTGCTCAGCTGCGTCGCGCCGCTCAGGGCTTCCGGGTCGCGGACGCGGAACTGCCACCGGGCGCCACCCGGGTCAGGCGACACGAGCAGGAAGCTGCCGGGATGGAGACCTGAAGCGGGTGCCGGCGCTCGATGAGGCCAATGCGGAAGCGCTGCAGGCGGTAGGTCGGGAACTGTCTGCCAGCCTCGGCGAGGTGCGTGGGTTGCTGGAGGCAGCCGCCGAGAGCATCGGTGACGACCAGTCCCTGACCAATGTGGCCGAGCTCATGCACCTCGTGCGGGGCGCCCTGCGGGTAGTCGAAATCGGTGGCGGTGCGCTGCTCGCCGAGGAAATGGAGGCCAGTGCCCGAACGCTGGCACGCTCCACGGATCGTCGCCAGGTCGAAGACGGACTGGATGCGCTGCTGCGAGGCGCCATGCAGCTGCCGGACTACGTCGATCGCGTGTTGGCGGGTGGCCGCGATCTGGCCATGGTCCTGATGCCCTTGCTGAACGACCTTCGGGCAGTGCGGGGAGCATCGCTGTTTTCCGAGGGTGCCCTGTTCGCCCTTAACCTGAGTTCCAGCGCGCAGCCGGCGGACCACGGCGCTGGTCCTGGAACCGGCGAGTCGCTGGTGCCCACGGTGCGTCGACTTCGCCCCCGCTTCCAGAGTGCGCTCCTGACCCTGTTGCGCGGCGAGTCGGGCTCGCGGCCGGTCGCTGTCCTGGGCGCGGTGGCAGCCGAAGTCGAGGCGGCCGCGACCACGACGCCGGTTTATCAGCTGTGGTGGGTGGTCGGTGCCGTTCTGGAGGCCCTGGAATCGGGGGGGCTCGACGACAGCGCGGCCATCAAGCGGCTGCTGGGTCAGGCGGATCGCGAGCTCAAGCGGCTGATGGACCTCGACGAGTCACGCTACGCGGAGACGCCACCCGTCGAACTGCTCAACAACCTGCTGTTCTACGTGGCCGGCTCCACCACGGAAGGCCCGCGGACCTCAGCCGTCCGGGATTCCTTCAGGCTGCGCGAGCTGTTGCCCTCACGGGATCTCGTGCGGGAGGAGACCCAGTCGTTGGCCGGTCCCTCGGTGAAGCTCATGAAGACGGTCGCCGGCGCCATCAAGGACGACCTGGCCCGGGTCAAGGACGCCCTCGACCTGTTTGTGCGCAAGGGTGGGCAGCCGGAGGAGCTTGGCCAGCAGGTGGCCTTGCTGACCAAGATTGGTGACACGCTGGCCGTCCTTGGCACCGCCGGCCTTAGGGAGTCCGTCCAGTCCGAACTGAGTCGTCTCGAGGCGATGGTGGAGCGTCGACTGCCGGCAGACCGCGAGGGCCTGATCGGGATCGCTGCGGCGCTGATCAACGTGGAGTCCGGCCTCGACGACGCACTGGTGAGGCTGGTCATGCCCGCCGTGCCGGCGCGCGCCGGCGTCATCCAGGATGCTGACTTCAGGCAGGTTGCCGACGCGGTCCTGCGTGAGTGCGGCATCAACCTGGCCCGGATCAAGGAAATCGTTGCCGAGTCGGTGACTGGTGGCAGTGACCCGGCCGACTTCGATCAGGTTCCCGGCCTGACCCGCGGTGTTACCGCGGGTCTCCTGATGCTTGGCAAGACGCGCGCCATGGATGTCATGGATCGGATAGGCAGGCAGGTGCCAGCGCTGCTCGGCGATGTTCCCGACCACCCGCCGCCGAGCGAACTGATCGACCGGCTGGCCGATGCGGTGGTCGCGCTGGAGTACTACATGGACACGCTGCGGGCGGGCCGCGGCGATGCCTGGTACATGCTGGACAACGCTGAACATTGCCTGGTGGCTATCGAGGCCCGGCCCGAGCCCTCCACGAGGCCCTTGCCCGAGGCAGTACCCGCCATCGTGCCTGTGGCCGAACCTGCGCCCGTGCTCGAGCAAGTCCCCGACGAGGTGCCGGTGGCGGATGCCGATTTGCTCGAGGTCTTTGTCGAGGAAGCCCGGGAGGAACTGGCCACCATCGCCGAACTGTACCCTCGCTGGCGTGAGGATGCGGCAGATCAGGAGGCGCTGGTCAGGCTGCGTCGGGCCTTTCATACCCTGAAAGGCAGTGGCCGGATGGTTGGAGCCACTGCACTGGGCGAGCTGGCCTGGGCGGCGGAGAACCTGCTCAACCGCTACCTGAATGGGACCTGCTTCCGATCCGGGGCTGCCGTGGACACGCTACAGGCGGTGGTGGACCTGCTGCCTGCGGTGGTCGAGGGGATCGCCCTGGGCCGGCTGGGCGGAGTAGTGGGCGGACCGCTGATTGCGCGGCTCGAGGCGCTGGCGAGTGGCGAAGCAGTGGCCGAGGACGCGGGCCGGGAGGCACCCGAAGCGGCCGAGGTCATCGAGGAGTTCCCGGTCGGCGACGAGCTGGAGATCGGTTCATGGGACCCTGACCCGACGCTCGGCGACATCTTCCGGCTAGAGATGCGGGTTCACCTGGACGTGGCCCGCGAGTTCCTGCGCCGGGCATGGATCGAGGGGTCGCGACAAAGGGTGACGGAGGACCTCTATCGCGCCGTGCACACGCTCAGGGGCGCCTCGCGCTCTGCAGAGGCCGAGGCCTTCATTCGCGTCGCCGAACCCCTGCACCGTTGGTTGCACCGGATGTTCGACGCCGACCTGCCCATGGACGAGATGGCCCTCAATGTACTGACCGACGCGGTCTCTGCGTTCGATGACCTGCTCGATACGAGCCCGAGCGGCGTGCCCGAGCCCGTCGACACCGACGCACTGATGCGGCGACTGGATTCGCTGGCTGCCATTGCGGAGCGGCTCGCCACTCACCTCGAGTCCGAGGCTCAAAATCCCACCATGACGGTAGAGGTACCGTCCCTGCCCTGGCCTGAGGAGCCGGAGCCGCAGCCGGAAGAGGCGCCCCCGCAACCACTGGATATGCAGCGTATCCTGCCGGCCGTAGAGGTCGAGGCCTCCGGGCTGCTGGAGCCCCCGGAGGTGTCCGGCATGGAGGTGGTTCCGCCGCAGTCGCCGGTCGATGGATCGATGACCACGGAAGTGCCTTACCTGCCGGGCGGGGGCGGCGCGCCGGTGGACTATGAGCCTGAGATTGCCGCGGTGTTCAGCGAGGAAGCCACCGAGCTGCTGGAGACCGCGGACGCTGCGATGGGCGCGCTGCGCGCC
>Ga0222714_10005769_pt1 | contig 11670 bp, 8 predicted proteins | sample C33_3DmetaG_FD_165048 | JGI IMG/M metagenome (GOLD analysis project Ga0222714, IMG submission 165048) | Estuarine water microbial communities from San Francisco Bay, California, United States - C33_3D | ecosystem: Environmental > Aquatic > Marine > Unclassified | place: USA: California... | reverse complement strand
GAGCTGGCCGGATTGTGATTGAAGTCGGCGGAAACCAGCGGCTGGTCGATGTAATCCAGCACACCCTTGAGCGGCCCGGCGGCCGCCTTCCTGATGGCGGCATTAACCGCTTCGATGCTCGTCTTTTTCTTGGCCACGAAGGTCAGGTCCACCATCGACACGTTGATGGTCGGCACGCGCACCGCGGTACCGTCAAGACGGCCCTTCAATTCCGGCAACACCAGGCCGACCGCCTTGGCCGCGCCGGTGGAGGTCGGGATCATGCTCATCGCCGCAGCGCGGGCGCGGCGCAGGTCCTTGTGCAGGGTGTCCTGCAGGCTCTGGTCGCCGGTGTAGGAATGCACCGTGGTCATGAAGCCGCGGTCGACGCCGACGGTCTTGTGCAGGGCATAGGCAACGGGTGCCAGGCAGTTGGTCGTGCACGAGGCATTCGAAATAATGCGGTGCGACTTCTTCAGCTTCGTGTGATTGACGCCGCGCACGACGGTAATGTCTTCGCCGGTCGCCGGCGCCGAAATCAGCACGCGCTTGGCGCCCGCTTCGAGGTGCTTGCCCGCCCCTTCGCGGTTGACGAAGATGCCCGTGCATTCAAGGGCGACGTCGACCTTGAGGTCCTTCCACGGCAGCTTGGCGGGATCGCGCTCGGCCAGCACCGGCACTTCGCCGCGGCCGAAATCGATGCCCTTCTTGCCGGCCTTCACATTCGCCGGGAAACGGCCATGGGCGGTGTCCCACTGAAGCAGATGGGCGTTCGTGGCAATCGAACCGAGATCGTTGATGGCAACAACCTGAATGTCCTTGCGGCCCTGTTCGACGATAGCCCTGAGAACGAGGCGGCCAATGCGCCCGAAACCGTTGATCGCGACCCGTGTCGGCATGATCCTGTCTTGCTCCTTTGCTTGAGACGCCCGTAACCGAGTTCAGCCCGCGAGAAGGTCCTTCGCCTTCTTCGCTGCCGCTTCGGCAGTGATGCCGAAATGCTTGTACAAGTCTTCCGCCGGCGCTGATGCGCCGAAAGTAGTCATGGCGACGGCGGCGCCGCGCGCGCCGAGCCAGCGTTCCCAGCCGAAGGCGATGCCCGCCTCGATGGCGATGCGCACGCAATTGCCACCCAGCACCTTTTCGCGTGCCGCGGGCGTCTGCTTGTCGAACAGTTCCCATGACGGCATGGACACAACGGCAGCACCTATGCCGTCGGCGGCCAGCAGGTCGCGCGCCTTCATGGCGATCTCGACCTCGGAACCGGTGGCAAGCAGCGTCACTTTGCGCGGGCCCTTTTCCGATTCGGCCAGCACATAGGCGCCTTCGGCAGAACGGTTGGCCTTCCAGGCTTCGGTACGCAGCGCCGGCAGGTTCTGGCGGGTCAGCGCCAGGACGGAAGGCCCGTCCTTGCGTTCGAGCGCCAGCGCCCAGCATTCCGCGGTTTCCACCGCATCGGCGGGACGGAACACGGCGACATTGGGCATCGCGCGCAGGCTCATCAGGTGTTCGACCGGCTGGTGGGTCGGCCCGTCCTCGCCGAGGCCGATGGAGTCATGCGTCATGACGTAAATGACGCGCAGGCCCATCAGCGCAGAAAGCCGGATCGAGGGACGGCAGTAATCGGTGAAAACAAGGAACGTGCCGCCGTAGGGAATGATGCCGCCGTGCAGCGCCATGCCGTTCATGGCCGCGGCCATGCCGTGCTCGCGCACGCCGTAATGGATGTAGCGCCCGCCGTAGTTGGCGCGGTCGAGCACCGACTGGACCTTCGACTTCGTGTTGTTGGAGCCGGTGAGGTCGGCCGAGCCGCCGATCATTTCGGGCACGGCCGGGGTCAGGGCCTCGAGCGCTTCCTGGGACGACTTGCGCGTCGCCCAGTTGGGCTTCTCGACGGCGATCTTGTTGATGTAATCGGACAGCGCCGCGCCGAAGCCCGCAGGCAAGTTGCCCGACAGCGCCGCATCGAAGGCGGCGCGATTGGCGGACTTGGCATGGCGTTCGGCCCAGGCCTTGCGCGCGGGAGCGCCGCGTGCGCCGGCAGCCTTCCACGCGGCCGCGACGTCACCCGGGATTTCAAAGGGTGCGGCCGTCCAGCCCAGCTTTTCGCGCGCGCCCTTGATTTCGTCGGCGCCAAGCGGCGAGCCGTGGGTGGACGCGGAGCCCGCCTTCTTCGGCGCGCCGTAGCCGATGGTGGTGCGCAGCGCGATCAGCGACGGCTTGTCGGTCTTCTGCGCCGCCGCAATGGCGGCCGCCACCGCGTCCGGATCATGGCCGTCGGCGGCAAAAGTGTCCCAGCCGTAGGCTTCGAACCGCTTGCGCTGGTCGTCGACGACGGTCAGTTCGGTCGGCCCGTCGATGCAGATGTGGTTGTCGTCGAACAGGACGATCAGGCGCGACAGGCCGAGATGGCCGGCGAGCGACGCCGCTTCATGGCTGATGCCTTCCATCAGGCAGCCGTCGCCCGCGATCACGTAAGTGTAGTGATCGACCAGATCGGCGCCGAAACGGGCGGCCATGTGACGTTCGGCGATGGCCATGCCGACGGCATTGGCGATGCCCTGGCCAAGGGGGCCGGTGGTCGTTTCAATGCCGGCGCCGTGGCCGAATTCGGGATGGCCCGCCGTGCGCGCGCCGAGCTGGCGGAAATTCTTCAGCTGCTCGATCGGGAAATCGGCGTAGCCGGTCAGGTGCAGCAGGGAATAAAGCAGCATCGAGCCGTGACCGGCCGAAAGGACGAAACGGTCGCGGTCGGGCCAGGCCGGGTCGGCCGGGTCGAATTTCAGGAACCGGGTAAACAGCACCGTCGCCGCGTCGGCCATGCCCATGGGCATGCCGGGGTGACCGGATTTAGCCGCCTCGACCGCATCGGCAGCCAGAAAACGGATGGCATTTGCCATGCGGGAATGGAGTGCGTGATCGATAGCGGGAATAGCCGCCTCCGGCGCAGACCTGTTGGACACGCTTGACGCCCCCATTCGATGAAATCAGCCAGCAGATGAGCCGCCGACGACACTGGTTGATAAGCAATCACGCGCTAGGAGTCCATGCCGAATCGGCGGCATTGGGAAAAATGCTGTCCATTCCCGGAACCAATCGCCGCGGGTGATGCAACGGCGCTCGCCTTGCGCGCCGTCATGGGCTATACGGGGCCCGGACTTTCCAGAATTATCCACAGCCCCGGAAGGGAGTCGCAGGCCGCCCATGAGCGAGTTTTCCAACCTTCGCCAGCGCCTGCCCCGCATCCTGATCGCCCTTGCCATCGGCATTCCGGCGGGCGCCCTGTTTTCGTGGCTGGACACCCCGATCCCCTGGATGATCGGACCGATGATCGCGGTCGCCGCCTGCAACCTGATGGGCGCCAAGCTGCAATCGGTACCCTTCGGCCGCCAGACCGGGCAGGTCATCCTGGGCTCGGCCGTGTCGCTCTACTTCACGGCGACGGTGCTGGCGGCACTCGCCTCGCATCTCGGTGCCATCATCGCTTCGACCGTTTCGGCCTTCGTCATCGGCGGGGTCGGCGCGCTGATCCTGAGCCGGGTGTCCGGCGTCGACGGCAAATCGACCTTCTTCGCCTCGATCCCCGGCGGCGCCATGGCCATGGCGGTGCTGGCGGAACGCTACGGCGCCTCGATCCCGGCCGTCGCCGTCGCCCACAGCCTGCGGGTGTCCTTCGTCGTCATCGCCGTGCCTTTCGCCGTGACCTACAGTGGCATCCCGCTGGAAGGCTTCGGCCCCGTGCGCCCCGAGGTGCCCTTCGATCCCGTGATCCTCGTGTTGTGGCTGGCGGCGGGATTCCTGATCGGCGGCGTCGCGGAAAAGTTCAAATTCCACAACGGCTACCTGCTGATGCCGATCTTCTTCGGCGCCATCCTGACCGTCAGCGGCGTGCAGCTTTCCGGCATCCCGCACTGGATGACCGACTTCGCCCAGCTCATGTTCGGGCTCATCCTGGGGGCGCGTTACGACCGCGATTTCTTCATCCGCTACAAGCTGTTCGTGCCTTTCGCCCTGGTCAACGCGGTCCTCATCCTCGTGCTGTCGGCGCTGGTCGGCATCCTGCTGTCGTGGATGTTCGCCCTGCCCATCGCCACCATGCTGGTGGCGACCGCGCCGGGGGGCCTTGCGGAAATGACGCTGGCGGCACAGGCGCTCGGCATCGGCGTGCCGCTGATCGTCGCCTTCCATTTCTTCCGCGTCATCATCGTCAACATGGGCGCCCAGCATATTTTCGTCGTCGGCTGCTGGATCGGGCGCAAGCTGCGCCCGGCGGCGGGCGCCGACAACGCGTGAGGCAGGCATGGCGACACGCCTCAAGGACGAACCCGAACACGATCGCGAACCGCCGGTGAAGCCCGCGCCGCTGCTCAAGGGCCTGCGCGTGGTCGAAGGTTCGGCCTTTGTCGCGGCACCGCTCGGCGGCATGACGCTCGCCGAGCTCGGCGCCGACGTCATTCGCTTCGATCCCTTGGGCGGCGGGCTCGATTACGCGCGCTGGCCTGTGACCAAGGAAGGCCGCAGCCTGTTCTGGGCCGGCCTCAACAAGGGCAAGCGTTCCATCGCCATCGACCTGCTGCGCCCCGAAGGCGTCGAAATCGCGACCCGGCTGATCGCGGGTGAAGGGCCCGATGCGGGCCTGTTCCTGACCAATTTTCCGGCGCGCGGCTGGCTTGATTACAAGCGGCTGAAAAAATTCCGCGAAGACCTGATCATGGTCAACGTGACCGGCGATCACGAAGGGCGCAGCGCCGTCGATTACACGGTCAATGCCGCCATGGGCTGGCCCTATGCCACCGGCCCCAAGGGCACCGAAGGTCCGGTCAACCACGTGCTGCCGGCCTGGGACGCGGTGTGCGGCATCTGGGCAGCGACGGGCATGCTGGCGGCCGAGCGCCACCGCAGGCTGACCGGCGAGGGCCAGCTGGTGACGCTGCCGCTTTCCGACGTGGCGCTGGCGGTGACCGGCGCGCTCGGCATCTTCGCCGAGGTCGCGATCAACGGCGAAGAGCGCGCGCGCCACGGCAATGATCTGTTTGGCGGCTTCGGCCGCGATTTCGAGACGAAGGACGGCCGCCGCGTCATGGTCGTCGGCCTGACCGGACGCCAGTGGAGCGGGTTGGTCAAGGCCACCGGCATCAAGGACCAGGTGGCGGCAATGGAAAAGAAACTGGGCCGCGATTTCACGCGCCAGGGCGAACGTTTCGAGGCCCGCGCCGAGCTTGCGGAACTGGTGGCGCCATGGATCGCCGGCCACTCGCTGGCCGAGGTCGCCGCCGAATTCGAGATCTACGGCGTCTGCTGGGGTCCCTACCAGAGCTTCCGCGAACTGGTCGAGACCGACCCGCGCTGCTCGCCCGCCAACCCGCTGATCTCGATGCTCGACCAGCCCGGCATCGGGCGCTATCCGGCGGCGGGCTCGCCGCTCGATTTCGGCGCCTTCCCGCGCCCGCCCGCCCGCCCGGCGCCGCTGCTCGGCGCCGATACGGACGCCATCCTGGCCGAGGTTCTGGGCCTGCCCGACGGCGAAATCGGCCGCCTGCACGACGCCGGCATCGTTGCCGGACCGGACACAATTTCGACATAGTGGCCCGGCACCCTCCATCCCCTTATAAAGTTAACGAAATCTGCCTCTTGAAATCTCTCATTCAGACCCTAAAAAATAACCGCGGCCCCGGCCGCAATGGCCGAAAGTGGACGGAGCAAGCCGTTCCAGCCAAACCAGGGAGTTCGTGACACATGGCAGCGATGATCGAGGTTGCCGGACTGGCCAAGCGCTTTGGCGCCATCCAGGCGGTAGACGGCATTTCGCTCGAGGTCAAAAAAGGCGAGGTGCTCGGCTTTCTCGGCCCCAACGGCGCCGGCAAGTCGACGACCATGAAAATGATCACCGGGTTTCTCGAGCCCGACGCGGGCACGGCGCGCGTCTGCGGTTTCGACATCCAGAAAAACCCGATCGAGGCCAAGCGCCATTTCGGCTACATGCCCGAAGGCGCGCCCAGCTACCAGGAGATGACGCCGCTCGGATTTTTCGGCTTCATCGCGGGCGTGCGCGGCTTTTCCGGACAGGAAGCGGACGACCGCATCAAGATCGCATCGAAGCGCACCCAGCTCGAAAGCGTCATGTACCAGCCGATCGATACCCTGTCGCGCGGCTACAAGCGCCGCGTCGGCCTCGCCGCAGCGCTGCTGCATGATCCTGACGTGCTGATCCTCGACGAGCCGACCGACGGCCTCGACCCCAACCAGAAGCACGAGGTGCGCACCCTGATCCAGGAGATGGCGCCCAACAAGGCGATCATCATTTCGACGCATATCCTCGAGGAAGTCGACGCGGTCTGTTCGCGCGCCATCATCATCGCACGCGGCCGCATCGTCGCCGACGGCACGCCCGGCGAACTCGAAGCCCGCTCGGCGACACACAACACGGTTTCCATCACGGCGACGGCGGAAACGCTGGCGCAACTGCAAGAGCCGGTATCATCTCTCAACAAGATCATGCGCGTCGATATCGACGGCAACCGGCTGATCGCCGTGCCGGCAGCGGGCGCGGACGCCCTCGACGACGTGCGCGCGCTGGTACGCCAGAAAGGCGTGTCGGTGCAGGACATCCGTCTGGAACGGGGCCGGCTGGAGGACGTCTTCCGCGCCGTCACGACCGGTCAGTCCGCAGGCAACCAGTCCGCGGGAGGTGCACGATGAGCACGGCCATGACCCTTTTCCGCCGCGAGTTCCTCAGCTACTTCGTGACGCCCGTGGCCTACGTTTTCATCGTCATCTTCCTGGCCCTGCTGGGCGCGATGACGTTCTTCCTTGGTGGGTTCTTCTCGCGCGGGCAGGCCGATCTGGCGCCGTTCTTCGCCTTTCATTCATGGCTTTACCTGCTGCTGATTCCCGCCGTCTCCATGCGGCTGTGGTCTGACGAGCGCAAGACCGGCACCATCGAACTGCTGCTCACCCTGCCAATTTCGCCGACCACCGCGGTGCTGGCGAAGTTCTTCGCCGCATGGGCCTTCGCCGCGGTCGCGCTGGCGCTGACCTTCCCGATCTGGATCACGGTCAATTACCTGGGCAATCCGGACAACGGCGTGATCGTCGCGGGCTATGTCGGCAGCCTCGTCATGGGGGGCGCGTTCCTCGCCATCGGGTCGTGTTTCTCGACCGCGTCGAAAAACCAGGTCATCGCCTTCGTGCTGGCGGTGATGGTCAGTCTGATCTTCACCGTGGCCGGCACGCCGCTGGTGCTCGAATTCATTTCGGGATGGGCGCCGCAGGCGGCAATCGACCTGGTGGCGAGCCTGTCGTTCATCGCCAATTTCGACGCCATATCGAAGGGCGTGCTCGATCTCGTGAATCTCGTCTACTTCGCGTCGGTGATCGTGCTGTTCCTGTTCATCAACGTCGTCCTCGTCAACACGCTCAAGGCGCGATAGGAGAAGACCAATGGCGAATTCTTCCTTCCTCTCGTCCCTCGCTGGCCGCCGTTCGCTCGCGGTCTGGGCGATCGCGCTCGGCATCGTGCTGTTCGTGTCCGCCAACATCATCGCCCGCAGCGCGCTGGTGGGCGCGCGCGCCGACCTGACGTCGGACAAGCTGTTCACGCTTTCGCCCGGCACCTACAAGGTGCTGAGCCAGATCGACGAACCGGTGACGTTGCGCCTCTATTTCTCCGCCGCGCTCGGCAAGCAGCTTCCCGCGCTTTCAAAATACGCGACACGGGTACGCGACCTGCTCAAGGAATATGTCGCTAATTCGGGCGGCAAGATCCGCCTGCTGGAAGTCGATCCCGTTGCCTTCTCCGACGCCGAAGACGAAGCCGTCGCCGCCGGGCTTCAGGGCCTGCCGCTCGATCGCACCGGCGAGATGGTCTACTTCGGCCTTGCGGGCACGAATTCGACCGACGAGAGCGAGGTCATCTCGTTCTTCTCGCCCGACCGCGAAGCCTTCCTCGAATACGACCTGACCAAGGTCATCTACCGGCTGGCGAACCCGGAACGCAAGGTGATCGGCCTGATGAGCTGGCTGCCGGTGCGCGGCTTCCCCGGCTCGATGATGGCGCGCATGTCGGCGATGGGCCAGCCCTGGCAGATGCCGACGCAGCTCGCGCAGCTGTTCAAGGTCGAGGATGTCTCCACCGAGGCCGCGGAAATCCCTGCCTCCGTCGATGTCCTGTTCGTTTTCCATCCGGCGGGCATTTCGCCCCGCGCGCTTTATGCCGTCGATCAGTTCCTGATGCGCGGCGGCCGCGCGCTAATCTTCGTCGATCCGCTGGCCGAGGTCGCCCAGCAGGTCCCCGGCCCCACCGGCAAGTTCGTCGATACGTCTTCCAGCCTGAAGCCGATCTTCGACCAGTGGGGACTTGAATACGACCCGACCAAGGTCGCCGCCGACATGGTCGCGGCCTATCGCGTCAATGCGGGCAACGATTCGCGCCCCGTGCCCATCGCCTATCCGGCGTGGTTGCGGCTGGACAAGTCGAATGCCGTCGGCAACGACCTGATCACCACCGAAATCGACAACATGGTCATGGCGACGGCCGGCGCCCTTTCGATGAAGGCCGGCACGGGCATGAGCTTCACGCCGCTGGTTGCGACGTCGGAACAGTCGATGCTGCTGAACGCCGAGGAACTGAAAGGCGGGCGCCCCGATTTCGAGGGCATCGTGCGAAACTTCAAGCCGACCGGCAAACGGCTGGTGCTGGCGGCCCGCATCAGCGGCCCGTCCAAGACCTCCTTCCCGAAAGGACCGCCGGCGGTCGAGGAATACATGAAGGACGACCCGGAAGGCGAGCGCAAGCGCCGGGCCGAAAACGACGAACTGCCTCGCAAGAAGACAGATGCGGAAAAACGCAAGGAAGCGGAAGACATCCGCGCCCGCCTTGCCAAGTCGCACCGCGACCAGTCGGCGCAGCCCATCCATGCGGTCGTCGTCACCGACGCCGACATGCTGCAGGACCGCTTCTGGGTGCAGGCGCAGAACCTGTTCGGCCAGACCATCGCCGTGCCGGTGTCCGACAACATGAACCTGACCACGAACGCGATCGACAACCTGACCGGCTCCAACGAGCTGATCGGGCTGCGCTCGCGCGGCGTGTCGCGCAGGCCCTTCACCCTGGTCGAGGATCTCACCCGCAAGGCGGAGCTGAACCTGCGCGCCAAGGAACGCGAGTTGCAGAAGCGGCGCGAGGAAACTGAGCGCAAGCTGGCCGAACTGCAGACGCCGGGCCGTGGCCCCCAGCAGGGCGCAGGGGCCGAACGCACGATCCTGAGCCCGGCGCAGGTTCGCGAAATCAACAAGTTCAAGGCGGAACTCCTGTCCATTCGCAAGGAACTGCGCGCAGTCCAGCTTGGCCTGCGCAAGGACATCGAGGAACTGGAAGGCCGCCTGTGGCTGTTCAACATCGGGATGATCCCGCTTCTGGTGGCACTGGCCGCGATCGGCCTTGGGCTTGCGCGGATGCGCCGGCGCCGCCAGCGCATGGAAACGGAAGCGAGGGGCTAAATCATGTCCATTAAATCCTTCGCCAATCTTGTTATCGTCACCATTATCGCGGCGCTGGTCGCCGGATGGATCGTCATCGGCCGCGACACGGGCTCGGGCCTGCGCGGCGACGGCACGGTGATGTTCCCCGACCTCGCCCAGCGCGTGAACGATGTTCGCTCCATCAAGACGACGCGCGGCACCTTTACTTCGACGCTGGAAAGCCGCGAAGCGGGCGGCAAGATCACCTGGTCGCTTAAGGAGCTTTACGGCTACCCGGTGCCGATCGAGATCGTCCGCGCTGTCGCCGCCGGCATGGCGCAATTGCGCCAGATCGAGGCCAAGACTGCGCGCCCGCGACTTTATGGGCGCATTCACGTTTCCGATCCGCACACCGACAAGGCGTCCAAGGGCGCACTGGTCGAACTGTTCGACGCCAAGGGCGGGAAGATGGGCGAGTTGATCGTCGGCCTCGACAAGGGCAGCGTGCTCTCCATCGGCGACATCTACGTGCGCCGCCCGGGCGAAGAGCGCGCATGGCTCGCCCGTGGCAAGGTGCCGGTCCCGGACAAGCAGGTCGGCTGGCTGAACCAGATGATCGTCGAGGTGGACCTGCCGCGGATGCGCGAGACGACGCTGTTCGTCCCCGGCGAAAAGCCGTTGCGCGTCTACAAGAACACGCAAGACGACCGCGACTTCATCCTCGAGGGGATGCCGAAGGACCGTGAGCTTAAGGAACTGTTCGGGGCCGAGGACATTCCGCGCGCGCTGCAGAGCCTGAATTTCGAGGACGTCAAGCGCGACAGCGATATCGGCATCGATTACGCGGCAACGCCGCGTGCCCGCCACTTCACCTTCGACGGACTGATCGTCGAGGTCTGGGCCAAGACCGTCGACGGCAAGCTGTGGGTCGCGATCAAGGCGCGCCCCGATCCCGCGCCGAAGGATCCGGCCAAGGTGGATGCCGCCAAGATCGCCGCCGACGTTGCCAAGATCAACGGCGTGGTCGGCGGTTGGGCCTACACGCTCAACGAGTTCGAGACAAAGAACCTGAACAAGACCATGGCCAACATGACGCAACCGCGTGATGCGGGCGGCGATCCGTCGAAGAAGAAGAACTAGGTGAAGGCCCGACCCTAGCGCAGGGTATTGCGGTAACGCAGCCGGTCGGTGGGAAAGCGCATGCGGCGGGTTTCCGCGGGCGTGCCGTCGAGCGCATAGGAAATACGGTGAACCCCGAGCAACGGCGTGCCTTCGGCAATGTCGAGCTGGGCCGCGTCCTCTGCATCGGCGGCGACCGCCTCGATCCATTCCTCGGCGCGAACGACAAGAATGCCGAAGTGCTTCTCCATGATCAGGTATGAATTCATCCGCACCGCATCGCGCATCAGCTCCGGCAGGCCGGGGAAGCGCTTGCTTGAAACGACAATGCGCTCGATCAGCGCCGGACGGTTATCGACCGGGCGAATCCGGTAGATACGATAGACGGGCTCGTCTTCGGCAAGGCGCAGGTCGCGGCTTTCGCGCTCATTGGCCTCGCCTTCGGTCCAGGCGAAATGGAGCGCCTTGCCCGGCGAGGCAATGCGGTTGTCTTCGGTGACGATGGAAAAGAAATGCAGCGCCGATTCGGAGCCGCGCGCCGACACGAAAGTGCCCTTGCCCTGATGGCGGATGACGAGGTGATCGGCGGCCATCTCCTCGATGGCCTTGCGCACGGTACCCTGGCTGACCCGGTATTCGGCGGCAAGCTTCGCCTCGCTGGGCAAAACCTCCCCCGGCTTCCAGTCGCCCGAAAGGACGCGCTGGATCAGCAATTCCTTGATCTGCTGGTACAGGGGGTGAAAACCGAGCCCCTGATTAGATTCCGACATCTGCGCGGAATACCCGACCGATACCGAGGGGCGGCCTCCCTTGCCGCCCGTTGCGACTTTTTCACCTGATTTTGCAGCAGTATACCGCCCGCCCATGAAGGTGATCAAGCGGCGCTAAACCTCGAAACGCGGCGATCACGGCAAATAAGCGCCGCCGTTGACGTGAATCGTCTGGCCGGTGACGTAACGGGCATGGGGACCGCACAGGTGACGCACCATGCCCGCGACCTCGTGCGGGCGGCCCTGGCGGCCGACGATCGCCTCCAGATGGCCATGCGCGTGCGGCACCGCACTGTTGCCGTCGCGGGTGGTGTCGATCAGACCCGGCACGACGCAATTGACG
>Ga0222714_10005765_pt1 | contig 11673 bp, 12 predicted proteins | sample C33_3DmetaG_FD_165048 | JGI IMG/M metagenome (GOLD analysis project Ga0222714, IMG submission 165048) | Estuarine water microbial communities from San Francisco Bay, California, United States - C33_3D | ecosystem: Environmental > Aquatic > Marine > Unclassified | place: USA: California... | reverse complement strand
CACTGGTGGTGGTGCTCCGAGCTATGGGTTTTTTGCGCTGCTCGCTCTCTTAGCCTGGCGCCGTCGGGCACGGTGTAACTCTAAGCGCACTCCGCTCTGAGCACCCCTAATTCCCGTTTGACCCGACCTCGCAATTTTAAGCCACCTTTGGTGTTAGTCAGGATCTCAGAAAAGACCCAGACTGACTCCAATGCCGGCTCGAAATTACGAGGCCATGTCACCAGTTAAGATGCATGCACTGCATGGCCCGCATGACGTGACGGTTTCGTCACGGTCGCCCCGAAACCACATCCCAGACTAACACTCGGGGTGGCTCGAAAACTTGAGGCCGATCAGTTCCACTCCTACCACGTTTTCCCATACCGATTATCCTTTCTTAATCATGTATCAAATGTTAACCGATTGTCTGTCGAAACTAGGCGATCTGCCGATATGTTTAAACCATTCAACTGACACATCATGACGTTTTCATACGCAAGGAAAGCTATACGGAATGCTGGTGTATGTGGTATCATTTCCACGTGCTTAACGCTAATAATCGTATTCTATGCCCTTTCACAAGGCGGGGAAGCCAAATTAGGTAATATGACGATAAGTTGGTACTTTATATTTGATGTCCTTATACTTGCCGGACTGACAACAGGTATATTTTTCAAGAACAGATTTTGCGGTGTCGCGATGGCCGTGTATTTTTTGTGGTCCAAAACTATTACGGCAGAAGCTTCTGACAGTGCAATGGATACACTAATGGCAATTGGGTTCTCCTATTTTTATATCGAGTCAGCTATCGCGGTTTTTTATTATCATAAATTGAAACCAACTGCTGAATCGGTTGTACCCCCCATTATAACAAGTTAGTGCCTTAATGGCTTTTATATATCACCGGGGCTATCCTTCGCTTGCTTCGCATGATCCCCACCCTGACCGGCCTCAAGTTTTCGAGCCACCCCGAGTGTTAGTCTGGGAGCTTGTTATGGGTTGATGTTGAGCGGGTCCGGATTTTTGAGCCACTCCGCGTGTCAGTCTGGGATGTTTGGGGTGACCGTGACGCACTCGTGACGGCAGGCGGACCATGTAGTGCTTGCCTCTTAACTATTTTCAGCTGAACCGGGGAAGCGGCGCAGCCCAGCGCGCGCAGTGGTGGTCCTGCAAAGGGTGGATTGGACGAAATTGAATTGCCGTAATTCCTGCTCCGGTAATGCTCGGCATTCGTGAGCATTTTCTCCCGATTTCGTTATCCACCCCGTTATTCCATTGCCCCTTAAAAATGGGATAATTTCGGAAAATGACTTAAGGCGATTTACCTTTGAAAAGCACCGTGGGAAAGGATGAGAAAAAGTTGAGACTTTACTTCATGGGCATCTGTGGCACGGCGATGGGCAATGCGGCCTTGCTGGCGCGCGCCAATGGTCACGAGGTGATGGGGGCGGATGCGGGTATCTATCCGCCGATGAGCACCGTCTTGCAGGACGCCGGCATCACCATCAATGAGGGCTACGATCCTGCGCGATTGGATAAACTCGGGCCGGACTTGGTGGTGATCGGGAATGCCATGTCGCGGGGAAATCCCGAAGTTGAGTGGCTGCTGGAAACCCGCAAGTTTGCGTTTACTTCACTGCCGGCGCTGTTGGCGGAGTTCGTGTTGAAGGGCCGCAAGAATGTCGTGATTGCCGGCACGCATGGCAAAACGACCACGACCGCGTTGACCGCTTATCTGCTGCGGGAGAATGGACGTGATCCGGGGTTTCTGATCGGGGGTGTGCCCTATGATCCGCCAGTGGGCAACCACCTCGGCAGCGCGACCGATCCATTCGTGATTGAAGGGGACGAATACGACAGCGCGTTCTTTGACAAGCGCAGTAAATTCATCCACTACGCGCCACACATCGCGGTGTTGAACAACCTGGAGTTCGATCACGCGGATATCTTTCGCGATCTCGCCGATGTCCAACGGACCTTCCGTCACCTGACGCGGATTGTGCCACGCAATGGCTGGATCCTGCTCAACGGCGACGAGGATAATCTACGGGCCCTACTGCCGATCAACTGGACGCAAGTGGTCCGGGTCGGCACCGGGGCCGGCAATGATCTGCGCATCATAAACTTTACGGAAAGCTCCGCCGGAACTCAGTTTGAATTGCATTGGCGGGGGGCAAAATGGGGCGAGGTCTCTTGGGGGCTTTCCGGATTGTTCAACGTCCGCAATGCCGCGATGGCTGCACTCGCCGCCGGACTGGCCTTATTTCCCGCCGATCCGACCCAATTGAACTTGGATGCATTGGCTCGTTTCCGTGGGGTGAAACGCCGGCAGGAAATCTTGGTGGATACGCCAGCACTCAAGGTGATCGAGGATTTCGGTCATCACCCGACCGCCTTGGCTGGCACGTTGCAGTCATTGCGCGCGCGCTATCCGGACTGCCTCATTCATGCCCTGTTCGAACCACGCAGCAACAGCTCGCGGACCCGCGTGATGCAACCAGGGTTTATGCGAGCCTTGGCCTTGGCGGACGAAGTTTATGTGGGCGCGGTGGCCGGAGCGGAAAAATTGGCGGTGGATGAACGTTTCGATGTCGAGGGTCTGCTGCAATTTTTGGATAGTCAGGGCGGGCATGGACAGTCCGCCGCCACGAATGCCGAGTTGCTGGAACACCTGAAACAAAATACCCTTGGGGCCTCGAAACGTCCGCAATTGGTTGTGTTTTTCACCAACGGTTCTTTTGACGGCATCATCGGACGCTACGTGTCAGCGGCCAGGGCCGCCGGTTCGTAACCCATCACTCGGGAATGATCGACTTGGGCCGGTAACGTTGAATGTCGAGTGGCAGGTTGGACGGGTAAAATGCGATTACGTCATCCAAGGTCATCAGGATCCACGGCGAACTCGGAGTCGCTCCATTCTTGGTTAACACGATATTATCCGCCAGATGGACGCAGGAATGCAGGACATCACCGTTGGGTAGGGTGAACAAGTAGATGTCGCCGTATTTGGGCCGGCCGGTCACCGGATGATAATCATTGATGAAGGCCCTGGCGACCTCATCGATGTTTTCGTAGCGCGGATCCGGGACCGGTTTGAAAAAATTCAGGACGCTCCAATGACAGTCCATGTAGGTTAGGCTGCCGGGATCATTGGGATTGGGATAGGTGTAAAGCCGGTCCCTGGCAAAACGGGGCAGAAGATGGATGATGTCGATGGTGGCGCTGCCGCCGTTGCGACTGACGGAACGCAACAAGGCACCGATGTCCTTCGAGCTGACAACACCCCAGTAATTTTCCAGCGCCTCGATATCGCTTTCGGGCGTCAGTCGCAATTTCAGCAACATGGTGGACTTTCGCGCCAAGGTCTTGAGCAGGCGGGTGCGTTCATCGAGCGAGGCAATAGTGGGCAGAAACAATGCTTGGTCGGAAAAACAAGACCGAGGTTCCACGGCGATAGAGCAGTTTTTTGACGGCGGCGATCGTCTCAGGTTTAAGCCCGCTGTTTTGGAACCAGATATCCTCGGTCTCGGCCCGAAACCGGTAGGGCTCGTGCTGCCCGGTATTTTCCGTAAAAACCGACAGGGCACTGTAAATCACATTACGGGCGCTCGGAGACAGTCCGAACACAAAACTCTTGGGTGCCTTGACCCGGGTAATCTCTCCTTCGGTTTCCCAGTTTTCCGTCTGACTGATCGTGGCGATTTCATCTGCGCTCAATTCGGCTTCCCGCCACAATTCCGTAAACATGACGGGCGTGTAACCCTTGAAGAGCCAGACGGAAAAATCCGTGGCCGGAGCGTTGGCGGATATATTCTGCTCCGGTGGCTCAGTGAGAATACGCATATATTCCAGGTCGCCCCATGGACCCGGTTTGCAATGAACCACCGCCGAGATATCGGCGGAAGCGGGCGCGGTGGGTGTAGGCACCACCGATGACTCAGTTGTTCTGGTCACATAGTAGCCAATGGCCAACCAAGGAGCCAGCAACAGCAAGCCCAGCAGCACGACTTTACGCCGGGACAAATGGACCGCGATGACTGGTGAATCGGCTGGCTTTACTTTGCTCATGTAAACAGCCGTTCGATTGAACTCAGACCCCGGTCATTACACTTTTCAGACTAGGCCTACTTCTTCTTGTTCTTTTCCAAGACCCGGGCCTTTTTGCGCTTCATGTAGGCAACGCGGCGTTTCTTTTTGATGTGCTTGTTATATTGTTGGCCCATAGTGTGCTTCCAGCTTTCGGGGCCGCCTGACTTAGTCAAGTGCCGCCATCATAGGTCGTTGAATCTTTGGCTGAACGGTCGGCGGGGATAGGCTCATCCAGGCCTAGCCATGCCTCAAGATGGGCCTTTTGCTCCGGGGTGGCATCCTTGCGCACCTGTAATCTCCAAGTTTGCTGGGGTTCCTGTCCGAGGATTACCGGCAAGGTGATCAACTGACCGCGCCGAGCCACCAGCACTTTTACCACATCGCCCGGGGCATATCTTTTGAGCAGGGAATCCATTGAAACTTCGATGCGAAATCCATCCACGGCGATGAGTTCGTCGTCTACATACAAGCCACCGTCATAGGCCGGGGTGCCTTCGCGCACGCCCGTTACCGTCAGGTGACCATCGTTGCTTTTGGTGGCCGCCCCGAGCCAGCCGCGCGGACCATCGGCAGGTTCCAAGCGATTGGGGAGTAGGGAGGCGTCGGCTTTGGTCGGCGGGGCGAATTCCAAGCCATACCAGTCAAGCATGGGTTGATAGTCGAGCTGCCCGGGCGCGTGGATGACGGCATTGAACCAGGGGGAAAGATCGCTTCCGGTGATTTCGCTGACGAGGTGCTCAAACTCCGCCTCGGTATAACCCTTCGCGCCACTGTAGCGTTGGTAAGCCGCCCTCATCACGTCATCGAGGCTCTTCGCATCATTGGAATGCCGGCGTATCTCGACGTCCAACAACATGGCCAGTAATGCACCCCCGCTGTAGTAACTTTGACGGGTATTGATCGAATTCTCATCCGAGCGGTAGGCCTTGATCCATGCATCAAAGGAGGCATCGCGGATGGCTTGGACCAGTCGGCCGGGTGTAGTTTCGATCTGCCGGATAAGACCGCTCGTAGTAGCGAGCAATCCGTCGCGAGTCGAAAAACCCGCTCTTCGGAGCATGATATGCTGATAGTAACTGGTGATGCCCTCGACTATCCACAGCGATGAAGTGTAGTTTTCGTGTTCATAGTCAAACGGACCAAGGGCAGCCGGTCGCAGGCGTTTGCCATTCCAGGCGTGAAAGTATTCGTGACTGGCGAGGGAAAGCCATGAACCGATACCGCCGCGAGTGAGGGAGAGCGCACGATCGGCCATCATCACAAAGGCGTGTTTGTGTTCCAGGCCGCCGCGTTCACCAGTCAGCAGATTGAATATGTAATAGGGTTCCTTGCTCGGCAGGCCGCCCCAAAATTTCATTTCCTCTTCCGCCACCTTGGCAAAGTTGCGCGCCACCCGGGCGTTGTCCCAGATTCCGGCGCCGCCAATGGTCACGAGGTAATGCGGCGTGCCGTCCAATACGAACGAGTCCACCTGCGGTGAACCGGCGAGCAAGGGACTATCGATCAGGGTATCAAAATCGGGCGCCGTGTAAGTGTTCGGTTCGCGGTCGGGTAGCAGTGGTGTATAACTGCCGGCCCAGTTGGTGGGTAATTCTACTTTTACGGTATAAGGGCGCTGATAGTTTTCCACCACGGTGAGGTAGGTCGGCGCCCCATTGATCATCGCGAAATCGCCCTCGATCCAATTGCCGCGCACATTGATTTCCCAACCGTAAAGGCGATAGGTCAGGATGACGCGTTGGTTGCCCTTTGCTTTGACGACCCAACGGTTCTTGGTGGTTTTGGTAATTTCCAGCGGAGTGCCATCGGGACTCGTGGCCTCGATGCGGTCGAGGTTTCGGGAGTATTCCCGGATGAGATAGGAACCGGGGGTCCAAACCGGCATGAACAGCTCCAGTTCCTCTGCGCCATCGGTCGGGAGATCGGCCTGCACCTGAACGTAGTGATGCAGGGCGTCATCGAAGTTCAGAGTGTAATGCACCGGCGAAAGCGGGGCGCCGTGCAAGGTGGCGGCGAACAGGGCAAGGCAAGCGTAACGGATCAGGGGACGAATAGACATGTCGGTTGCAATGGAAGACTTTGCGCCGCATACGGCGAGCCTGCATTGCGAGATAGACAGGGATTCACTAGTCGCCCAAGGCATGACCATCGGTCACTTTGTCATCTTCGCGCGACCAATGATAGACCAACGGACGCTTGGTGCGGTCGAGCTGTTTGTAGAGCGCGGGTTGATTGCGCTTGGGCAAGGTGAGCAAGTTGAGGCCGGTGGCATCGCAGTTGAGGAACCGCGCGTAGGGCTTGAAATGTTCCGGCCGGCCGATGATCCGTGACCAGCCGTCGGGCAGGGTCGGGGTGCGCCGATCCAGCACCAGAAAACAATAAGGCAGGCTGCGCAGGTCGATGCCGGCGCGCTGGCCGAATTTCACCCAGTCGGGATTGGCAAAGATCTCTGATGGCGGTGGGGCGAACATGTGACACCAGTCGCTTTGGTTCTCCGGGGCGAAGACGGGACACTTGCCTTGATGGGTGCACGGGGCGATCAACTGAAACGTGTCGAGCAGGGCGTCACGAATCGCGCCTAGACCGCGGCTCACATCGTAAGTGCCCGGCTCCACCCAGATCACAGACCCGGCGCGCAGGATCAATTGGCGCAGACCGGCGAGGGCCTCGGCCGAGAGTTCGTTCAGCACATGACTGATCAGCAAAATACCAATGGGCTCGTCGCCGGCGAGAAAGCCCGGCGTCACGGTCTCGACCTGCAGTCCCGGGTGGCTTTCGCGGGCGCGGCTTTGGGCGTAATCCGCGGCGATCGGTTCGTGGTCCCACAACCATAGCGTATCGAATTGATCAGCGCCAATATGCTCCAGGATGCGCCGGCTGGCGATGCCACTGCCGCAACCCCAATCCAAAATAGTGCGTGAACCCGGCGACCAGTTGCGTAGTTTTAATTCGCGCAGGACGTGATCCCATTTCCAACCAATGCGCTCGGCATATGTCAGATCGTAACTGGCCAGCGCGGAAACAGATTTCCAGTAAGGCCCCTGCGCCGCACCACCATGCAGGAACCCATCGCGCAAGCGGTCCAGTGCCGCCCAATCCAATTCCAACCAGTTCATGGGGTGAGGTTGAAATTCAGGTGGGTAGCCAACGCGTGGCGCGTAATGCCATAGAACGCGGCGAATGCGCGGATGCGGATCGCGAGTGGTTCGTCGTGCTGGTGCCCGGTTCTGACCGCGGCGATCATGAGATTTTTGGCGGTGTGCTCCGTGGAGATGAATTCGAACACCTTGGTGCGGTAACCGGCCCATTCGAGCAGCATGGCCCGCAAGGCATCAGTCACGAATTCCGCCTGCCTCTCCTGAAAGATTCCGTGTTGCAGGGCATCAGACAAGACAGCCGGCGCGTTCAGCTGTTTGCGCAATTCCTTTTGGCAGCAAGGTGAGACGATCAGGAGACTCGCAGTCGCATTGATCCCTTGTAAGAGCGCGTCGTCTGTGGCGGTGTCACAGGCATGCAGGGCGATCAGGATATCGAGCGTTTGAGTGGCGGTGGCCGTGTCGCCGATGTCGCCCAACTGGAATTTGAGAAATGGAAAGCCACAGTCGGTGGCCACCTGGTTGCAGAGTTCGACGAGATCCGCGCGGCGTTCGATACCGGTGACCTGTGCGCTTTCGCCAAACAGCGCGGCCACGGCAAAAGTCAGGTAGCCTTTACCGCAACCCATGTCGGCGATCTGCAACTGCCGATCGGTTGGCAATTCGGTCTCACCTGCCAAGTGGCCGAGTAGTTCGGCAAATTTCTGAATCTGCCGAAATTTGGAGGCCATGCCGTCACGCGGTTGCCCGCGATCGTTTGTCACCTTGAGTTCACGCAGCCACGGCGCATGTCCCGGAAGGGCGTGCTGCCGTTCACGGTCGTGAGACGGAGCCGCAGTAACTGGTTCGTTTTTTACCGCCTTGATGCGCAATCGGGAAGGCTGGCCGGGGCGCCCTTCAAGCTGTGCCTGCCGGTCGGTCGTGAAGAGATGCGCGTCGAGAAACTGGGTGCCGATGAGTTGTTGGATTTCCTGAAATGCGGCCTCGGGCGGATGGTTCTTGGTGATGTCCTTGGTCGTATGCCGGTAGACAAAACTGAGATGCGTGCCTGCCTTCAATGCGACCGGGCGCACAAAGACATTCTTGAGCGTGTCGTCACCCCCATTGGGCTTGCCCAAGGTCAGCTTTTGCAGTGTGCCGTGGGTAACGGTGTCCTGCAACAGTGCATCGAACTTCTCCCGGTTGGGATCGTCCATGACCGTCAGGGCAGAAATTGCGTCGTCATGGCCTTATCCGCCGTGACTTTGCCTTTGGGCAGAATAGCGAGTTCCTCCATCTGCTCGATCTGGCGGGCATAGCGTTGCGGATCGAGGCGGCCGATATTCGCAGGACCCGCATCGGCGTCACGTCCGGTGACTAGTTTGCCATCGATGATGAGTTGGCGCGATGCCATCATGAATTCGTCCGTGTTGTTGGGGTTGGCCGCTTTCATCAGAGCGTGAGCCGGCGCAGGATCGTTATCCAAATAGTCCTGCCAGCCCTTAATGTAGGCGCGCATGAACGCCTTCAACTGGTCCGGATGTTCCCGGGCGAATTTGCGGTTGGTGACCAGCACGGCATAGGCGCGGAAGTCGGCCTCCCACGTGGAGAGGAAACGCGGCTCTTTACCGCCGGCCTTCACGATATGATAGGGCTCGGCGATATAGTAGCCCTGCTGGATGTGTTCCTTGCCGGTGAGGAAGCCGGTAATTGCGTAGTTGGTTGGCACGATATTGAAGTGCAGGCCGAGCTTTTCGCGCAGGAACGTGAGAAAGGCCCATTCGGGTCTGGCGACGATGGTTTTACCCTCGAGATCGGCAAATGTCTTCACGCTGCTGTCGGCACTGACCAACAGGCCGGACGGGTCATCTTGGAACACTGCGCCGAACTGCACGACGGGCAGACCCTCTGCCTGCTGCAACAGGATATTGGTGCTATCGGCTTGGCCGATATCCGCCTGCCCGGTGGCGATCTTGGGCATCACAAACGCGTTGGGGCCGCCGGGGATGATCGTGACGTCGAGTCCTTCATCGGCGAAAAACCCCTTGGCTTGGGCTTGGTAAAAACCGCCGTGCTCGGGTTCGGCCACCCAGTCGAGTTGCACCGTGAGCATGAAAGGATCAGCTGACAGCGTGGTGAGGCCAATTAGAAATATGATGAGTAGTCGGACAGATTTCATGAGAGGGCGTTAGGGGCTATTGGGAGGAACCACGAAATACACAGAATACACGAATGGGCAAAACAGGGTCCGTTAATTTTGACGGATGAGATTTCAGGTTTCCGTGTATTCGGTGATTAACGGCGTTTTATTAGTTATCGCTGCGTTGATAGGAATCGTGCCATTTATGCAGGGCGAGCCAGCTCAGGGCGAGCACTCCTGCGACAAAGATAAACCCGAGCGCGCAGGTCACTGCCGCCGTCGCAAACAGGGCGGGATACTTGGCCTGACTGCTGTAAATAATCGCTTGGAAACCGAGCCCGCCGCCATTGCCGGCGGAACTACCTGCCGTGTAATCACCTACGAGGGCCCCGATCGGGGCGAGCACGGCCGCGATGCGCAGGCCGGTAAAAAAATAGGGCAAGGCGGCCGGTATGCGGAGCAACTTGATTTGCTGCCATTTTGAAGCGCGATACATCTGGAAGAGCTCGACCAGATTGCGGTCCGTGGAGATCAGACCCTGGGTCGTGTTGACCACGAGCGGAAAGAAACAAATCAGGAACGTGATCACGACCACGCTCTTGAGCCCCGGACCGACCCACAGGATCAGGATCGGCGCAAAGATGATGATCGGCGTCATCTGCAGGATCATCAGGTAGGGATAAAGACTGACGCGGATCAAAGACGACAACGACATCAGTAGCGCGCAGGTGAAACTCACGACTATGGCCAACCCGAATCCGAGTAATGCCCCTTCGGTAGTGTTGATGATGGCGCGGGTCAGTATTTCCGAATTGGTGCGTAGTGCCGTGATGATCTCGTCCGGGGTCGGCAGTAAAAATTTGTAATCCTCGGACAAGCCGTGGCGCAGCAAATACCACAACGCAATCATCAGGGAACCCGTTGCGGCGGGGAGGAGGATGTTGGTGAGGTGACGGCGCATGTCAGGTTTCCTCCACGGAGCGCAGCAAACGCGAAACTTCTGCGACTTGTTCCTGATAAGGGCGGGTGAGACGCGTATCGTTGGTTCGTTCAGTCGGTAGATCAACGGTGATGTCATGGGCGATGCGGCCGGGGTTCGCGCTCATGACGAGGATGCGATTGGAGAGAAACACGGCCTCGGCGACGGAGTGGGTGACGAAAAAAGCGGTCCAGGCCTGCTGGGCCCGGATAGTGAGCAGTTCCTCATTGAGATGCTCACGGGTCATTTCATCGAGGGCACCAAAGGGTTCGTCGAGCAGGAGAATCTTGGGGTTCAGGGTCAGGGCGCGGGCGATCGAAACCCGCATCTTCTGACCGCCGGACAACTGGCGTGGATAGGCGCGCTGCTTGCCGTCGAGTTTGACCAAGGCGAGGGCCTGCTCGGTGGCGGCGGTGCGTTCCACGGCGGCCAAGCCCCGCAGTTTCTGGGGCAGATCGACATTGGCGGCGACGGTCAGCCAGGGGAGGAGAGTCGGCTCCTGAAAGACAAAGGCGAGTTCGGCGGAGGCTTCCTCGGGACTTCGACCGGCGATACGGATGCTGCCGCCACTCACGGGATTCAGTCCGGCGATCAGGCGGAGGAGGGTGGATTTGCCGCAACCGCTGGGACCGATCAGGCTGATGAAGTCGCCGGGATTCGCCTGCAGGTTGATGGCATCGAGAATCAGCGGTCCGTCGCCGTAGCGTTTGGCCACGGATTGGAATTCAACGATGGGCGATACGGCAGGCATGAGGCAGAATCAGGACAACGCTACGACCCGAGGACGCAAGCCAAGGATGGACCTTCAAGACGGCAAAGGGCTTACTTCTGCATCGTCCCCGGTTGCTTCGGCGGAGTCTGTTCCTGAGTGAGCCGATCCGGGTATCCTCTTTGCTGCTCGTCGTAGCGTTTCTCCTCATTTTGGGCCAAAGAACTCTCTCGGGGTATGGAGCAGCCGGCCATGATTGAGATGAGACCCAGTAACATGCACGAGTTGATCTTGTTTCTCATGGGGTAGAGTTAGCCGATTTTCAGTCCAGGCTAGGATGTGTGCTTATTTCTTTGAGAGCTCGCAGCCGAAGTTCAGGTGATTGCCATCGGGATCGGCGATCATGAAGTCACGCATGCCATAAGGTTCGTCCATCGGGGCAAACTTCACGATGGCACCCTTGGATTTGATATCGGCGAAATAGGAATCCACTTCATCGCAGAAAATAAACACGGAGCCACTGCCAATGGGTTTGAGGTGCGTCTAGTTGGCATTGAGGTGGATTTGGACCGGGCCGATTTTACGCCAGCATAGAGCCCGAAACGAAAATCCTCGGTGAAACCGAGCACTTCGGTGTATTAGCGCAGGGCGATTTCGAGATCAGCGACCTGGAAGCCGGTGGCGGCGGCATGTGGGGTCATCG
>Ga0222714_10005764_pt1 | contig 11674 bp, 10 predicted proteins | sample C33_3DmetaG_FD_165048 | JGI IMG/M metagenome (GOLD analysis project Ga0222714, IMG submission 165048) | Estuarine water microbial communities from San Francisco Bay, California, United States - C33_3D | ecosystem: Environmental > Aquatic > Marine > Unclassified | place: USA: California... | reverse complement strand
CTAGTGCAAACGACGCTGCTACAGCGAACGCCTCAATCACATTCCAAGGTAACACAACGACAGGCTCGCTTGTGCTTAATGCCTTTGATATTTCCAACACCACCAATGGTGCTAATGGTGGATTTACATTAACTGGTACTAACTCGACCGCTACGTTTACTATCCTAAGAGCCACAAAGACCACACTGCAGTACAACAGCAGCAACGTTGCTCACGGTGGTAACTTCGGGATATATAATGTTAGCGGAACACGAGTAGGACCATGAGATGGCAAGACCACTTAAAGCAGTATACGCAAATACAACGTACGTAAACGGCGTGCAAGAGATGTCCGATGCGGACATCCTAAATCATTTTGGACGTTTAATTGTAAACTACATGGCTACGTACCCAGCAAGCGTGCCGGGTGCTTACTTGCGTGTTAACAACACTGCTGCCAATGGTCAATTAGTTGGTACGATCAATGATCAATACACGTCTGTAACTGGTACACACGGAGGCGATCCTGTTGCTGCAAACGTCTCCTATAGTTTCTACCAAACAGGACAGACGACAATTTCTGTAAGTGACATATACAGGCCTGTTACGTACGATAAAGTCGGTGACGAATTCAAAATTCGGCCGATGTCGAATACAGAGATTCAAGATTACATTCTGAAACCAATACTTGCAAACGCGGTGCAAGGTAATACCGCATCGTATGCACTTGCTACGTCTGCACCATCACCAGGCACATGGTCCAGTGTAGCTACACTTATAAACAGATATTGGAACAATACAACATCAGCGACTGATACGTACTATTTGTACCGCCGAACAGATACGATAGCAGCGGATGCTAACCCTATTCGGCCGCTGAAGCTAAGGTCCACAGCTCCTAATCCCGCAGATCTTGAAGAAATGCAGGATGTGGACATTGAGCATTGGACAAGGTTAGTTGCACCGACCATATCATCGACGGGTGTTGGTGGATATTATGTTGGTACGTCTGTTCCTGGAACGGGCACATGGGTCGAGCTTGGTAGCTACGGAGATTCGGTAAACGATATCACACCACAAAACTACATTGGGTCTTATCAAAGCATATACACGGGAATTTATGTAAACACGTATACGGGTGTATATGCTGGATCTTATAATACATCTTATACCGGCGCTTTCTCGGGCGCGTACACACGTGCATATACAGGAACATACACTCGAGCATATGCTGGCAGTTATAGTGGTATAACGTTTACAAGAGCTTACTCTGGTGGTTATACGAGAGCTTATGCTGGAGCGTATAACCAAACGTGGACTGGTGAGTACAGTGGTGCATTCAGTGGCAGCTTTGCTGGTGGGTACGGTGGTGGAGCATTTACACAAGCTTACAGCGGCACCTGGACAGGTGGTTACACACGCGCTTATGCTGCAGTAGTATACTATCGCGGTTTTGCTGGTCCTGGATACTACAGGGGCGTGGCGAAGGCACCGTTTTACCGCGGTGTCAATGCTTACAACAACACATACTCTGGCGGCTACCAGACTAACTACACACGTGCGTACGGTACTGCTGCGTTTACACAGGAATATACTCGTGCATATGCTGGTACGTATGTAAGAAACTTTGCACGTCAAGTTTTTTACCGTGGTTTCGGAGGCCCTGCTTACTACCGCGGATTTGCAGGTCCGGCATATTACCGAGGTATTGGTTATTTTGCACAGTATTGGACAGGTTCCTATACTGCGGGATACACAAACGTATACGTCGATACTAATACATACACAGGCTCATACACTCAAGAATTCAACAACTCATTTACGGGTGGTTATGTCGGTACGTACTCCGGTAATTACTCTGCAACATACACAGGGGCATACAACCTTGGTTATACAGGGACGTATACAGGACTGTATAATACGGGTTACGTGGGGAGCTACAATACCAGTTACACCGGACTATACAACAACACGTTCACACGTGCTTACACAGGTAATTACACCGGTGCATATTCAAGAGCTTACACGGGTGGTTACACAAGAGCTTACACAGGAGCATACTCAGGTTTAACAGTACTAAATACTCTAACAACGACGACGTATAAATTATACGCAAGAGTAGCTTAATATTGTAAATCTGAACAAATGTCTTCGCCATTACGCTTTTCCAACAACGCATTTCGAGAGATGTCCACAACGGACATCAACGATTATATCTCCGTTATCATTGGTGAGGAGTTTGCGTCTTCAACAAACGTTGGATCACTTGCTGTTGGATCGCTGGTTGGTGGTACCTCGATTGGTACATGGATCGATACATACCGACCTGGTAGTGTGGGTGATCACCCTGTTTCTAATACTCTTGTTACAAACACAACAACACTTTACCAAGACCTAAGCAGTAATACACTTTCTGGTTCACCCACACGTCCGTTACAGTGGTCGTCGGGTCTTTCAGGCTTACAAGAACAAAGCGACAACGACGTATACACCACAATTGGTGCAGCTGTAGTTGATTATATTGCACAGGGTGGTGTTGGTAGCTATGTCCTGCAACCAACCGCTCCTGTTACAGGTACATGGACGTCGCGCGGCTCTTTAACTAACACAACTGAGTCGGGTGTAATCAACTACACCTACTTGTGGCAGAAAGTTTCTGACACACCGGCAGCTGTCAAGCGTCCATTGAAGTTTTCCTCTGGTGTGCGGGAAATGAATGATAATGAGATAAAGACTCTCACGTACATCATCAGAAACCGTATTGCCACGACCGGTATTGGACAGTATAAGCTATCAAACACCACACCCACAGACCCAGGCACATGGGTTCAGATGGGATCAGGTTTTGTTGATGATCGTCGATCAATTACTGATACTGCATACGCCGGCACATATAATCAATCTTATACAACAGCCTACACAAGAGCTTATGCTGGTACATATTCTGGCGCCGGCTATACAGCAGCTTACACCGGAAGTTATACCAGCGCGTATACGGGTGCATACGCCGGTTCCTATACTGGTGCGTTTACACAGGATATTGTTTTAAATTACAGTGGCTCTTACACTGGCGGGTTCACAGCTGCTTATTCTGGTACGTACAATCAAGCATACACAGGCTCGTATGCTGGCACCTTTTCGGGTGCGTTTACAGGTGCCTTTACAGGATCATATACGTCTGTGTACTCAGGATCTTATAGCGGGAGTTATTCATCTGCTTACACAGGATCATATATTGGCGCATACAACACAACATACACTGGAGCGTATGTTGGAAACTACACTACCAACTACACAGGTTCCTACACAGGATCATACACAAGAGCATATACAGGATCGTATACGGGTAGTTTTGCAGGGACGTACGGCAGTATTTTTACAGGGTCATATCTAGGCGGATATGCTTCAAGTTTCACCGGCTCGTTTGCTGGTGCCTATTCAGGAGCGTTCACAGGTTCGTACGCAGGAACATATAACCAAGCATATACAGGATCATACGCTGGAACATACAACAGTACGTTTACAGGGTCCTATGCTGGTTCATACACAAGAGCGTACACGGGTGCTTACACGAGAGCTTATAGCGGTTCGTATACCAGAGCTTATGCAGGTACCTACACAAGAGCATATGCAGGAAGTTACACAAAAGCATATACAGGATCATACACGGGTAACTATGTAGGTAACTATGCTGGCGCCTATGCAGGAACGTATAACGCAGCTTATACAGGTACATACAACTTAGCGTATACGGGAGCATACGCAGGCACGTATAACGGTAGTTACGTGGGTACGTATGCGGGTGCTTATGCTGGCAACTATAATACTGGTTACGTTGGCAACTATAATACAACATATACCCGGGCATATGCAGGTACGTATACGAGAGCTTATGCGGGTACATACAACACTGGTTACGTTGGTAACTACAACAGAGCCTACACAAGAGCGTATGCTGGTACGTACACGAGAGCATTTGCTGGTACATATGCAGGTGCCTACGCCGGCACATACAACACTGGATTCGTTGGTTATTACAACACTGGATTCGTTGGTAGTTACGCAAACACGTTTGCAGGAACATACAACACCGGCTACGTTGGTACATACACAGGTTTATATACAGCAGCTTACACAGGTGGTTTTGCTGGTTCATATGCTGGTATAGTTACCGTTAACTACAGTCGCACCTATGCTGGTACGTATGTGACGAACTATGCGCGCCTTCAGTTTTATCGAGGCGTTGGCAAGCCGGCTTACTACCGCGGGTACGCAGGTCCGGCGTATTATCGTGGTAGAGGTTACCGGCCCGTTTACTTTACAGGTTACTACACACGAGTATACACCTTGGTTGCGTCAGCTCAGTATTTTACGCGGACATACACACGTGTATACACGCGAGCACGACCAACAGTAGTATACTATCGCGGTTATGCTGGTCCTGGATACTACAGGGGCGTGCCGAAGGCACCGTTTTATCGCGGTATCAATGCTTACAACAGCAACTACACAGCAATATACAATACCTCTTACACAAAAGCAATTGCGCCTGTGTATACCGGTGTATACAACAGCACGTTTAATGGTAGTTGGGTTGGTAGTTACGTAGGTGAGTACACAAGAGCTTTTACTGGTGCATATGTCGGTTACTTTGCGGGTACGTACACACGGGCATACGCTGGAACCTATACAAGAGGTTTTACAGGATCATACACTGGCAACTACGTCGGTTATTATAATGGATCCTTTGTAGGGAACTACAATACCTCTTACACGAGAGCGTATGCTGGTACATATACAAGGGGCTACACCGGAAGCTATAACACCGGGTATGTTGGTAACTATAATACCGGATACACGAGAGCGTATGCTGGTACATATACCCGTGCATATACAGGATCGTATACAGGATCGTACGCTGGCTCCTACACGGGTAGCTACGTTGGTTATTATGCGGGATCTTACACACGAGCTTATGCGGGCTCATACACAAGAGGATATACCGGATCATACACTGGTATTTACGCTGGTTCCTATGCAGGTACGTATGCAGGTAATTATAATACAGCATATACTGGCTCATACAACACTGGGTATGTTGGGTATTACAACACTGCCTATGTGGGTAGCTACAACCAAACTTATGCTGGAACATACAACGCAACATACACCGGTGCTTACGCAGGATCATATACGAGCTCGTATACGGGCGCTTACGCGGGCTCATATACAAGAGCATATTCCGGAGCATATGCAGGAAGTTATACAAAAGCGTTTACAGGTGCGTATGTTGGAGCTTATACCGGACTCTTCACGGGAGCTTATGCAGGTAACTACGGTGGTTCGTTTACCGGGACCTATAATAACACATTTGCAGGGGCTTATAACACTTCTTACGCTGGTGCGTATGCAGGAAGTTATGCTCGCGTGTATTCAGGATCATATGCTGGTTCATATACAAAAGCATATTCCGGAGCATATGCTGGAAGCTACACATCCAGTTACATAGGGGCATATGTTGGAAATTTTGCAAGTGCTTTTACGGGTGTTTATGGTGGATCGTTTACCGGAACGTTCACAGGCTCGTTCAGTGGTGCTTATACCTCAGCGTATTCTGGAGTCTATAACCAAACATACTCTGGATCGTTTACAGGCAACTACGTAACATACGCAACAAATGTTTACTCAGGCGCATACACGGGTAGCTATGCTGGAACATACAGTTCCGCATATGTTGGATCATACAACACAACGTACACAGGTTCATATACTGGGCTATATAATACGTCATATACAAACTTTTATACGAGAGCGTATACAGGATCTTACACGGGGTTGACTATTGTTTCAACTCCAGAAACGGTAGCAACAACAAAACTTTGGGTGAGAACGGCATGAAGAAAACTATTAAGAATCCACACTGGATTAATAACGCTAGGACTGTATTATCTGCTGAGTTTCATTATGAGGATGGCCGCGTTATGCAAGCGACTATCTCTGATGTTTCATCAGGTAATCCGGATTGGGAAGCAATCAAGGTTCAATTTACAACTGAAGAGATTGAACAAAACACACGACGTGCCATCGAGAAGCAAGCACGTGAACAAGCTGCAGCAAAAGCAAAAGCTGAAGCTGATGCTATTCGTGAGAAAAATGAAAAACTCTTTGAAGCTAAACTCGAAGCATTTGAGCTCGATGTGGTAAAAGAGTCTACAGACCGTGCAACAAAGGCTAAAATTCGACGTGCGAAAAGTTTGTTTGAAATTTATGCATTTACAACAAAAGTTATTTTAGATGCCGACGCGGCCGCAGCTGCGTCACCAGACGAAACAACCGAATAAAGAGGTTTCTATATTATGCCAAAACGTGGATTTTTGTTATCGGTTTCCGTACATAAAGAATATGTGGATTCCGCTAACTACTGCGCCAATACGATAAAAGATTATTATCCCGAAGCACACATCACCCTGTTTATACCACAAAGACTAGCCCAGTACGTAGATAAGGATGCTTTTGACACTATCATTACAGACAGTGTACCCGACCATACACGTACCAAACTCTTTGCTCTAAGCCGTACACCGTATACAGAAATGACGGTATACGTAGATGCAGATATGGAGTGTCGTCATGAAGATGTTGCAACAGTATGGGATCAGATTGATCAAGATACAGATATCCTTATAACACGTATTCGACCATACAACGGTAAGATTGCAAAGTGGCCACAGGGTGAAATGATTCATCACGGTGGGTTTTTCATGTATAGAACCAATCCAATTACGATAGAGTTCATGCGTCGGTGGTGGGATGATTATGTCAAACAACGTGCCGAGCCGTGGCCTTACAACCATGATGAGTACCCAATCACACTAAGACCATGGGATCAGTTTACGTTCTGGAAATTGCTATACAAAGATAAAGTGCCTGTCCGTGTAGATTTTTTCCAGGACGATGCACGCTGGAACTTTGTTAATGGTTACTATGCACATGAAAACAAAGACCCAATCATTTTTTATCATAATACCGTGTCCCTGAAAGGTCGCAAATAATGAAAAGCATTCCGATTAAAAATAAAGAACTCTTACATATTCTCAACACGTTCCTGGAAGCTTTCAAAAAAGAAGATAAAACAAAGATAGCAAATAGCTCCTTGGCTCGTAACAAGGATAGTGCACAGAGTGGACCGGTCTTTGCAACCAGTAACCAGTATCTTGAAGAAATGCAAGGTAAGCGACATGTGTCTGGTTATCCTGAAATCACATACGGCGCTGACTTCATGGTCGATTTGCCTGAATTAGAAAGACAACGTCTTATCAGTCAAGAGCTTAGCGATGCTGTAAAGGTCATGGATGGTGACCTGCTTGCATGGTCAGGTAGTCGCTTTAATGCTGTAAAAATGTACTATCCTAAGGGTGGCTTCATGGGATGGCATCATAATGCCAACTGTCCTGGGTACAATGTTCTTCTTTCATGGTCAAAGGACGGTTTGGGATTCTTCCGGTACCAAGATCCTATCACAAAAGAAGTAGTTACAATGCAAGATACACCCGGGTGGACGTGTAAGGTGGGCTACTATGGTAGCTGGGAAGAGAAGGATAAAATATACTGGCACTGTGCAAGTGCTGAGCATGAAGAAAGATTGACCCTGGGCTACGTTATCCCACATGAAGGCATGTGGAAAGATATGTGTGAAGATATTGCAAACGCTTAAAGAAAGTAACGCGAATACTGAGCATATGTTTCAAGATTGTGGGAACCGTTTAGTAGGATAAATGTAACGTCCGTGGTTCTCCAATCTGCTCGCTCCGCGCTTTCATATCTACCATACAGGTGAGAACATACAACACCTCTAGGCAAGAATGATAGACGGTTCATTTGTTCATTAGCCAAATACGCGTCCATACCAAACGGATACTTGACCATATAGTATTCGGGGTTAGAGTAATAATCCTCCCATATACTACACACGTTCTCATCTCCTGCATCCCATATCATGATACTCGAATTCAAACGGTGATAGCACTTTGAGAAGTAGTAATCCAGCATTGCATCTTCCCCTCTCTCCCACATCGGTGTCCTATCTTTCCAGAAGGTCAAAACGGTTCTGAGTTTACCGTTCAAATTACTAGTAACAAACTCATCAATGTTTTCTTTAAGGATGATATCAACATCGAAGTACACACACCGACCAGTTATACCTCCAAACCCCTTACTCAGTAAAAACAGTTTGTTTGCTACCACGAGATCAAGACCATGATCTATATAAGGTATAGAGACAATGTTTGGATTTAAGCCTTCGCTGTTCTCAGTATAGCAAAAGAATTTAAAAGGGTGTTTTGTAGTCCTTGACACCATTGTATAAACACGGTTCACATCATCAGATGTATACACAGAACCAATTTTTACAGTAATAAAATTTAAAGCAGTCATCATGGATATAGAATCAGAGTATCTCATTAATCTTAGCGACGTGTTATATATGTTTGCAGACTCACCCCAACGTCTTGGTGATTTTGCTAATTCTTTCAGTGCCACGCAACACACCTCAAAGCAGTGGCTTGTTAACAAGGTCAAGCAGCTACCTTTACCAAAGAATCCTCAGATACTCATAATGGGTGGGTGGTACGGGTCATACCTTGTGCCTATGTTAATGCGTCATTTATCATCTGGTAAGATTACGTTTAATGACCAAGATCCGTTTTGTGTAAGTACGGCAAAAGCTCTCCACCAGGAAACGGAGAACTGGGTGTTCGAATTCAACACCCATGACATGAACATCCATCAATGGGTTAACAACAACCCGTTTGATTTGATCATCAACACGTCCTGTGAACACATGAATCCTATGAGAGGTGTGAAAAACGTTAATCCTCGCTGTGTGTACGCCTTCCAATCATCTAACACGCCTAACGACCCAGGTCACATCAACATTTGTAACACGAGCATTGAGCTGAGAGAACAGTCTGGTCTGACAGAAGCACTGTTTCAAGGCTCTATATCTCTACACGGGGATAAAAAAAGATTTATGGTCATCGGACGTAAATAATTCAACGTGGCTTAAGAAGCACAGCAACTAAATGATAACGCGATTCATCCGGAGCGCCGTTCATAGCTGTATGGACCAGCCTGGTATTAATAATAAAGGGATGACGAGATAGTGGTAGGTGCAGTCTCCGGCCTCCGGCTAACAAGAAGGCTTGGTTGTTTGTTTTGAGAGGGATATGCAAACGTGTGGTGGTGTCTGCGTGGAACGTGTAGTTTGATTTTGGATCAATCCTCATCAAACGCACCCTACCTATAACATACTTTTCACGAATAACATTACGTACTTCTTCAATATAACCACCCTTAAACTGATGGTTGATATGTGTATCACACACTACTTCAAACGAGTCATCACGCTGCTTACCTGCCCCCTCGGTAAGACTGTTACCGTTTGCTGAGTTTATACATATTTGCGTTGGCTGCTTGGTGTTCATGAAGGGACGTAGCTCGTTAGCTAGCTTTTCATAATCCACTTCAATGTCACATTTTGAAACAAGAGGCGTGTTGTTAACATGGTTCCTAATGTAAACAAATGGTAACCCACCAGCTAGGACCAAATCGACCACGTGGGACGCTATGTCATATTCGATGCCAGCAATCTGAGGTGCGATATAAAAGTACACATCGTGATTAGGTTGGTTGCATAGATCGTGCATCACGGCGTCATAGTGATCACAAACAACGAGTGTTCGAGCACGGATAACATAGTGATTAGGAAACGTGATTCTTTGCTGGATACGTTGTTTGATAGCAAACAGATCATTACTGACAAATATATCGTACAACTCACTACCACCTACAACAACGTCACGAATACTTTGTGCAAAAAGACGGATTGGTGATTCAAGAAGGTGATTGTTATTGAGCGATATTTTCATAAATATAAATAGAACAAAAGTAATTTACATCCTCTAAGGCGCGTAAACACATGGCCGTAAAAGCAAACATTGTGATTGATCAGGGTTCTGATTTCTCTACATCTATTTATCTTCAAGATGACAATGGCGACAACATCGTGGTGTCGGGGTTTACTGCCGCCGCACAGATGCGTAAAACATACACTTCCCTGACTTCTACCAATTTTACAACAACCCTTCTAGATGGGGAACTTGTGCTCGCACTCACACATGCACAAACAGCCAATCTAGTTCCTGGCAGGTATGTGTATGATGTTGAACTTACAAACGCCTCTAACGTAGTATCACGCATTGTAGAGGGTATGGTAACTGTAACACCTGAGGTAACCAGATGACTGGCATAGTTGTTAAGATGTCTTCTTTAGGCACTAGCTCTCAAAATCAACCAGTAACACTAACAAACAAAGCTCTATTCGACGCCGGACGAAGGATAGATAGCTTACTAGACGTGACAGCCGACAGCGCGGCAACCCCCGCTAACAGCACCCTTGTTTATGATCCTGACACAGACAAATATATCGTAAAACTACTAGACTTAGACGGGGGATCTTTCTAAATGGCCACAACAAACCTTATCCAACTAAAGCGAAGCTTCGTAACAGAAGTTCCCGCTAATAATGACATCATCGAAGGCGAATTAGCGTATTCGTTTGTCACCGCTTCGAACTCAATGTTCATCGGTGACGCTGCAAACGTTGCTATTCGCGTCGCTGGTGGAAAATACGAATGGTTGCATCAAGCAAACGTTTCCGCTCCTGGTACACTGACAGCTAACGCTGTTGTTGTCCTCAACGGTAACGGTTATGTAACAGAAGCACGTACAAACGCCTTGCGCGTTGGTGCTGATGGAACAACACTTGTTGTTAATCAAATCAACGCCACATCTAACAGTACTACACTTGGTGCATCTGCTAACAACGAACTAGCAACAACGTTTGCTATTGAAACGTACGTTACAGGTCAAGTTGCTAGTATTGGTGGTAACGTTACAGACCGCCACGTTGCTTATAGCCAAAACGGCATTTTAACTGGTGATACTGGTTTCCAGTATGATGCTAACAACAACACTCTACAGTTAGGCGAGAGTGGTGATGGTCGTATCTACATTGGTAATACATCCGGTACATACACATCTATCCAAAACGATGCTGCTGACTTTGGTGGCAATATCACAACACCTGGTACCATTACAGTTAAACCAGGTGGTGAGCAGACAGTTACATTAACCGTACCAACATTCATTGCTGTTATAGATGCAAACAGCTACGGACAAATTGCTGCTCAGAACAAGAACGCTGGTACAGGCGCTTCGTTTGACTTCATTGCATATCCAGACAACGCCGGTGCAAACGATACGCACGGCTTTATTGACCTGGGTATTGTGTCAAGCACGTTTGCTGATCCGACATACAGCGTCACGGGTCCTAACGAAGGTTACGTGTTCATGTCTGCACCGGCAGGCTCAGGAACATCAGGTGACTTGGTCATTGCAACTGATTCTTCTGGTACAACCAACAAGATTCGTTTTTATGCAAACGGTTACAATCAAGCAATCAACGCCTATGCCATGGCCATTCATGGTAACAACCAAGTTGAAATTAAAAACACACTGGTTGTTTCTGGTCCTTCCGTTGTTAATGCGGTCTCTGTTGCTGGTACGTTAGGTGTTACAGGTAATGCTAACGTTGGTGGTACGCTTGGTATTGCTGGTGCTACGACTGTTTCCAACA
>Ga0222714_10005763_pt1 | contig 11675 bp, 13 predicted proteins | sample C33_3DmetaG_FD_165048 | JGI IMG/M metagenome (GOLD analysis project Ga0222714, IMG submission 165048) | Estuarine water microbial communities from San Francisco Bay, California, United States - C33_3D | ecosystem: Environmental > Aquatic > Marine > Unclassified | place: USA: California... | reverse complement strand
CGAGGGCCGCCAGACGGTCAGCTTCTGGTCGCCTCTCGATCCGGTGACGAATGCGACCCTGCGCTGCGTTGCCGGATCGCATCTTTGGGAAAAGCCGGTTCTGCCCAAGCGCTGGCTCGCCGACACCAGCTTTTATCCCGATCCCTCCGCCTATATGCCGGTGCCCGATCCCGATGCCGAAGGGATGCCGGTCCTCGAATGGCCAATGGAGCCGGGCGATGCGGTTGCGTTCGACTACAAGGTTCTGCACGGTGCGCGCGGCAACGAGACCACCCAGCGCCGCCGCGCCTTTTCGCTGCGGCTCGTCGGCGACGATGCCCGCTACGTCGAGCGCCCTGGCCGGACCTCGCCGCCCTTCCCCGGCCACGACATGAAACCGGGCGACAGGCTGCGCGAGGATTGGTTCCCCTACATCTGGCCCCGCGCAAGCTAGGGCTGGACCCTGCCCCGCCTTGGCCTTACCTCTGGCCGAAACCCGGAGCCCCCTATGACCAAGCCACCCCTGACCCTCTATCTCGCTGCGCCGCGCGGCTTTTGCGCGGGCGTCGATCGCGCCATCAAGATCGTCGAAATGGCGCTCGAGAAATGGGGTGCGCCGGTCTATGTCCGCCATGAGATCGTGCACAACAAGTTCGTAGTCGACGGGTTGCGCGCCAAGGGTGCCGTATTTGTCGAAGAGCTGGACGAATGCCCACCCGACCGGCCGGTGATCTTTTCCGCCCACGGCGTGCCGAAATCCGTCCCCGCCGATGCCGAGGCGCGGCAGATGATCTATGTCGATGCCACCTGCCCGCTGGTCAGCAAGGTCCATATCGAGGCCGCACGACACGCCGAAAACGGCCTTCAGATGATCATGATCGGCCATGACGGCCATCCCGAGACCGTCGGAACAATAGGGCAGTTGCCCGAGGGCGAAGTGCTGCTCGTCGAAACCGTGGCGGATGTGGCGCAGGTTGAGGTGCGCGATCCTTTGCGCCTTGCCTATGTGACGCAGACCACGCTCTCGATCGACGACACGTCCGATATCGTTGCCGCCCTCAAGGCCCGCTTTCCGGCCATCGTCGGGCCGCACAAGGAAGACATCTGCTACGCCACCACCAACCGGCAAGAGGCGGTCAAAGCGATCGCCCCCGATTGCGACGCGCTCCTTGTCGTCGGCGCGCCCAATTCCTCCAATTCCCGCCGTCTGGTCGAGGTCGCCTCGAAGAACGGCTGTCCTCACGCCCAGCTTGTCCAGCGGGCGAGCGAGATTGACTGGCGGGCGCTCGAAGGTATCCGCTCGGCCGGCATCACAGCCGGCGCTTCGGCCCCGGAGGTCTTGATTGACGAGGTAGTCGGCGCTTTCTCCGACCATTTCGACGTTACCGTCAGGAAGGTCGAGACCGCGCAGGAGCATGTCGAGTTCAAAGTGCCCCGCATCTTGCGAGAGCCCGCCTGATGGCCGACGCGCGCACCATCACCGTCTACAACGCCAAGGCCGACGATTACGCCCGAATGGTCGATGCGGGCGGGCCGGATCAGACGCTGCGGGATTTCATCGCCGCCCTGCCCGAGGGCGCACGGGTTCTCGATCTCGGCTGTGGCCCCGGCGGCGCCTCGGCGCATATGCGCGCGGCGGGGCTTGATCCCGATCCCGTCGATGCCTCTCCGGCGATGATCGCGCTCGCCAAAGAGCGGTTCGGGCTCGACGCGCGGATCGGCACCTTTGACGAAATCGCGGGCGAGGCGATCTACGACGGGGTCTGGGCCAATTTCAGTCTCCTCCACGCCGCCCGCGCCGACCTGCCCCGCCTTTTCGCCGCCCTGGCCCGCGCCCTGCGCCCCGGCGGCTTGTTCCACGTCGGCCTGAAAACCGGCACCGGCGAGGCGCGTGATGCCATCGACCGGCTCTACACCTATGTCACTGTCGAAGACCTGCACCGCCTCTTCGCGGATGCAGGTCTAGCTGTCCTGTCCACCCGCGAAGGCTCCGAGACGGGGCTTGCCGGAACCGATGATCCCTTCGTCCTTTGCCTTGCCCGAAAGCCCGCCGATGCCTGACCTTTTCGCCTATACCGATGGCGCCTGTTCGGGCAATCCCGGCCCCGGCGGCTGGGGCGTCCTGCTCCTTGCCAAGGACGGGGAGCAGATCGTCAAAGAGCGCACGCTGAACGGTGGCGAGCCGGAGACGACCAATAACCGGATGGAGCTTCTGGCCGCGATCAACGCCCTCGAAATTCTCGACCGGCCTTCGACCCTCACCGTCGTTACCGACAGCGCCTATGTGAAGGACGGGATCACCAAGTGGATCCACGGCTGGAAACGCAACGGCTGGACCAAGAAGGGCGGCCTCAAGAACGCCGAGCTTTGGCAACGCCTCGACGCGGCACAGGCCCGCCACAAGGTGAGCTGGGAATGGATCAAGGGTCACGCCGGCCACGCCGAGAACGAACGCGCCGACGAGCTTGCCCGCGAGGGCATGGCGCCGTTCAAACCCAAGCCCTGATTTCTTTTGGCTGAAAATATTCCCGCCGGAGGCGACCTAGCCAAGCCGCTTGGGAAGGTCCATCCCACGGAGCGCTTCGCCCGCCGCCATCGCCTTCTTGCCCTCGCGCTGAACGCGGGTGATCTCGACCGCGCCCTCGCCGCAAGAGATAGTGAAGCCCGAGAGCACTTCGCCTGGCAACCCCTTGCCCGCAACTACACGCGCGCCGTGGAATTTCACCCGCTCACCGGCGATCTCGCACCACGCCCCGGGAAAGGGCGAGAGGCCACGGATCAGGCGAGCCACCTCGGTGGCTGGCTGGGTCCAGTCGACGCGGGCTTCAGCCTTGTCGATCTTGGCCGCATAGGTCACGCCATCGTCGGGCTGAACTTCCGGCCGCAAATCCGGCAGACGGTCGAGCGCCTCGACAATCGCCTCGGCACCAATCGCTGCGAGCCGGTCGTGCAATTCGCCGGTCGTTTCCTCCGCGCCAATAGCTGTCACCTTCCGCAGAAGGACCGGCCCCGTATCCAGCCCCGCTTCCATCTGCATGATGCAAACGCCGGTCTCGGCATCGCCGGCCAGGATCGCCCGATGGATCGGCGCGGCCCCGCGCCAGCGCGGCAAGAGCGAGGCGTGGATGTTGAGGCAGCCGTGTCTTGGCGCATCGAGGATCGCCTGCGGCAGGATCAACCCATAGGCCACGACCACCGCCACATCGGCCTGAAGCGCCGCAAACTCCGCCTGCGCCTCGGTGGGCCTCAGCGAGGTCGGATGGCGCACCGGAATACCCAGCGCCTCGGCGCGGGCCTGCACCGGCGAGGGCTGTTCCTTCTTGCCCCGTCCGGCCGGGCGAGGCGGCTGGGTATAGGCGCAGACGATCTCGTGGCCCGCCGCCACCAGCGCCTCCAAAGCGGCGACCGAGAAAACCGGCGTTCCCATGAAGACGATGCGCATGGCCCCTCCTACCGCGCGAGCTTTTGCGCCCGTTTGATGAGCATATCGCGTTTCACCTTGCCGAGCCTGTCGAAATACATCTTGCCCTGAAGGTGGTCGATCTGGTGCTGCACCGAGGTCGCCCAGAGCCCAACGAAATCGCGCCGGTCCCAGATGCCCTTCTCGTCGAGATACCGCACCGTCACCGCGCGGGGGCGTTCAATCCTGGCGCTGACACCGGGCAAGTTGGGCGAGGCCTCGTCATGTTCCCGCAATTGCACCGAGGCGTGCAGGATCTCGGGGTTGGCCATGCGGATCGCCTGCCCGCGCTTTTCCGAAGCATCAACCACCGCCAGCGCCATCGGAATGCCCAACTGCACAGCGGCTAGACCGACGCCCGGCATCGTCTCCATCGCCTCGATCATCTCGTCCCAGATCGCGCGAACCTCGTCGGTGATCGCATCGACCGGCGCCGCCGCCGTGCGCAGCCGTTTGTCGGGCCACATGACATAGGGGCGATGCACCATCGACTAGCCCCGCGCCTGCTCGCGTTTGAGCTTTTGCATCTTTCGGGTGATCATCTGGCGTTTCATCGCGCTGAGATAGTCGATGAAAAGCTTGCCATCGAGATGGTCGATCTCGTGCTGAACGCAAGTGGCCCAAAGATCGTCGAACTGGTCCTCGTGGTCCTTGTCGTCAATCCCGGTCCAACGGACCCTGACCGAAGCGGGCCGCTCGACATCCCCATATTGCTCGGGGATCGACAGACAGCCTTCGTTATAGGTGCTGCGCTCGTCGGACGACCAGATAACTTCCGGGTTGATCAGGACCATGGGCTTGGGCGCCTCATCCTCGCCCTTGACGCAATCCATCACCAGCATCCGCCCCAAAACGCCAACCTGCGGTGCAGCAAGGCCGATGCCCGGCGCGTCATACATCGTCGCCAGCATATCGTCGGCCAGACGGCGGATATCGTCCGTGATGTCGGTCACGGGTTTGCATACCGTTTTCAGGCGCGGGTCGGGATGGATCAGGATCGGTCGCAGGGTCATGAGCCGCCATGTAGGATATGCTGGCCGCCCATGCAACGGGGCGCGATCCGGTCTTGCGCCCGATACCCAATGCGATAGCTTCGCCACTGAGCAACCGAGGGCATCATGAATTTCGACAAGCTATTCCACCGTAAGGGTCTTGGCAGCAAGAAATGGGACGAGGTGCAATTGCACACCGGCGTCAATGCCGACGATGCCCTGCCGATGTGGGTGGCCGATATGGATTTCCAGCCCCCCGCCTGCGTGATCGACACCGCCCGCCGCATTACCGAGGCCGGCGATTTCGGCTATTTCTGCCGGATGGAGGCGTTTTACGCCTCCGTCGCGTGGTGGCAGGAAACACGCCACGGCTGGACAATCGATCCGCGCTGGTGCCTGACGACCTTTGGCCTCGGCAATGCCATCGCGATCACGCTTCAGACCTTTTCGCAACCCGGCGATGCGGTAGCCTTCTTCACACCGGTCTATCTCGAGTTCCAGATGAAGACCGAGCGCAATGGCCGCGTAGCCCGCCATCTGCCGCTCGCCAAAGAGGGCGGCAAATATGTGCTCGATTGGGATGCCTATGACGCGCTGATGACCGGCGCCGAAAAGATCCTGATCATCTCATCCCCGCACAACCCCGCTGGCCGCGTCTGGACCCGCGACGAGCTTCGCGCCATCGCCGATTTCTGCATCAAGCACGATCTTTTGCTGATCTCGGACGAGATTCACAACGACCTCGTCCACCCCGGCCACGCCCATATCCCGATGGCCGTCGCCTGCCCCGACATTCTTGATCGGCTGATCATGATGAACTCGGCTTCCAAGACCTTCAACCTTGCGGGCCTTCGGACCGGCAATGTCATCATCCCCGACGAGGCCCTGCGCCGCCGCTTCGCCCACGCGATTAGCGCGCTGGATATGCAGCCCAACCTCTATGGTGTGCGTATGACCGAAGCCGCCTATAGCCCCGAGGGCGCGGCATGGGTCGATGGCCTTTGTGCCTATCTTGCCGGCAACGCCAAGGTCATGGCCGACGGTATCGCCCGGATCCCCGGCCTGACGTTCATGCCGATGGAAAGCACCTATCTCGCCTGGATCGATTTTGCCGGCACCGGCATGACGGCGGATGAATTCACGGCCCGTGTCCGCGACGATGCCCGCATCGGTGCCAGCCCAGGAGCCCCCTTTGGCACCGGCGGCGAGACAAGCCTGCGATTCAACATCGGCACCCAGCGCGCGCGCGTCGTCGACGCGGTCGAGCGCCTGCAATCCGCCTTCAAAGACTTGCAGTAGTCAGTCGGCCGTCCGCCCGATCAGCGCGACCGGCTGTTCCGACAACCGCTCGAAATCCACGGGCGGGCGGTCATGCACGGCGGTGTGCCATTTGAACTCGAAAATCATCTCGCCGTTCTCTTCGCGAGAGGCAACGACGAGGCACTGATAAAGGTGGCGCATTCCGTCATACAGATCTACGTGCCCGCGCAGATGCGGCGCGTCCTCGGCATCCATGGCAAAGCCGCCCTCCCACAGGCGCAGCACCTTGTAGACCTTGTCGTCATTGTGAACACAGAGACGCGACGAGCGCCGCATCGCTGTCTTGCGCGCCTCTTCAAGGCCCTTTCGGACCGCTTCCGGCAAATACATGGACATAACAACACCCCCACACTTGCCCTCAGGATGGCGGGAACCTGTTGAAAATCAAGTTAACAACCTGTCGCGGATTCGCAAACATTCGGATGTTGCAGGTCTACCTCACCCGTTCCTTCACCTTGGGGCGCAGAACATGGGGCTTGCCCGCGTCATAAAGCGCGGAGTCGGGAAAGCCGTGGCTATCGGCCAGCGCCGGCCCCACAAGGATCAGCGCCGTGCGCGTGATCTTGGCAGCGCGGACCTTGGCGTGAATGTCCGACAACGTGCCACGAATGATCTTCTGGTCGGGCCAGCCAACGCGATAGATCACGGCCAGCGGGCAATCTGCGCCGTAATGGGGCGCAAGCTGCCGCTCGATCTCGCGCAGGGCGCGAATGCCCAGATGGATCGCCAGCGTGGCGCCGGTGCGGGCAAAGTTTTCTAGCGTCTCGCCCTCCGGCATCGACGTTGATTTCATCGACATACGGGTCAGCACGATCGACTGCGCCACCTCGGGAATGGTCAACTCCTGCCCCAGTGCGGCAGCAGCGGCGGCATAGGCCGGAACGCCGGGGATCACCTCATAGTCGATCCCGTCGGCCTTCAGCCGGCGGATCTGCTCGGCAATGGCCCCATAAAGCGAGGGATCGCCCGAATGCACCCGCGCCACATCTTGCCCCCGCTCACGCGCCGCAAGGATCTCGGCGTGCGTGTCGTCCAGCGTCATCGGCGCGGTATCCATCACCCGCGCCCCGTCCGGCGCACAGGCCACGACCTCGGGCGGCACCAGCGAGCCGGCATAAAGGCACACCGGACATTGCCCGATGATCCGCGCCGCCTTGAGCGTCAAAAGCTCCGGATCGCCCGGCCCCGCCCCGATGAAATAGACCTTCATGCCAGACCTTCTTTCTTTTGGCCCGAAATACTCCGGGGGAGCCCCGAAGGGGCGGGGGCAGAGCCCCTCTCTTCTCCCAGATGCCGGTTACCGACATCGCGCAGATCGCCGTCGATGCGCCGCGCATAGCCGCGCGGGGTAAACATCCGTGGCCCCTCGCCCAGTTGCGCAAGCCGCGAGTTGGACGAGCCGACCAGAACCACGGTCAGCATATCCACCTCGTCGACTTCAAGCTCGTCGAGCCTGCGATAGCGGACAAATTCCTCGGGTCGCCCGAGATTGCTTGCCAGCATCACCGGCGTATCGGCGGGGCGGTGTTCAAGAAGGATGTCCCGCGCTTCGGCCAGAAGGGTCCGGCGGGTTTTCGAGACGGGATTGTAGAAGGCGATGACGAAATCCCCCTCGGCGGCGGCTTTCAGGCGGCGAATGATATCGTCGCGCGGGGTCAGAAGGTCCGACAGCGAGATGGTGCAGAAATCATGCCCCAAGGGGGCACCGGCCCGCGCCGCTGCGCCCTGCAAAGCGGAAACGCCCGGCGAGCAAACCACCTCGACCCGCCGCGCCGCATCGCTCACGCCCATCTGGCCTTCGGGCCGGTCGAGAAGCTCGAACACCAGCGCACCCATCGCATAGATGCCCGCATCACCCGAGCAGACAAGCGCCACGGTCTTGCCTTTGGCGGCCTGTTCAAGCGCATAACGGCACCGCGCCTCTTCGCCGCCCAGCGGAAAATCGGTGCGGGTCTTGCCCGCCGTAAGCGGGCCGAGAAGGTCGATATAGAGGCTGTAGCCCACCAACTCTTCCGCTTCGGCCACAAGCCGCGAGACCTCGGGTGTGCGCCACGCCGATTGGCCCGGCCCGATGCCCACCACCGATAGCCGCCCGCGCGGCCGCCCGCGAAGCTCGGCCATCGGAGCTTGGGTTTCGGCAATGGCGCAGGTGGCATTCGCCGTTTTGCGCTTGGGTTGGCTGAGCGTGCCTGCCGCCCCCGCTTGCACCAGCGCCGCTGCTTCTGACACGCCATGCGCGCCCACTTCCGCAAAGACCACCTCGGAGGGGTTGGCCAAACGCGGGGTCTCGGCCTCAAGCTCGGCAGCTTCGAAAAGCCGCAGCGGCACGCCGAAATCGCGGGCCAGCGCGAGGATCGCGGGCTCGTCGGCCTTTAGGGCGATCGTGTTGACGGAGTGCACAGCATAGGGGCTGATCCCCGCTTCCGCGAGCGCCTGATCGACCAGCGCCTTCATTTCTTCCGGAGGACAGTTGCGGGCGCAGCCGACGCCGAGGGCAAACCTCTGCGGCGCGAAATGCAAGGATCGCGGGCCGGTCTCGACGCGCTCTGCTCCGCAGGTGACGGTCAGATCACCGCCCTTCGGTAGATCGAAGAGCCAACCCGCCGCTTCAGCTTCGCTTCCCGTGATCGTCGCCCCGCCGCCCGACAGGAGCGCAGCCATCGCCGGTTTGGCATCCGAGGGATTGGCCAGCCGCCAACCGGCAGGCGGCGCATCCAGCGCCACGCCCAGCGCAACGTCGCCCGCCGTCGTGACGGCAGCCACCGATCCGAGCGCCTCGGCAATCGCCTTGGCAAGCCTGTTGGCCCCCCGATGCCCGCCGAGTAGCGGCACGACGACCGAACCATCGTCGGAGACGGAGACCACCGGCGGCTCGTTCCATTTGTCACCCAGATGCGGGGCGACCGCGCGGATCAGTATGCCGCTGGCGCAGACGCCGATCACCGGCACACCGGCCAGGAAGAGGTCGCGCGCATGGACGAGCGCGTCGTCAAAGATCACATCGACCCGATCGACACGGCCCTTGCGGCCGTGAACCTTGGCGCCAAGCGCCTCGGCCACGCGGTGGGCGGTCGGCTCTCCCGAACGGGACAGCGCGAGAACGACGGGGGTCATAGCCAAGGATCGGCCCCTTTGGTGAGAAGAATCATCGAGAAATAGGGCGCCGTCTCCGGCGCGTCGGAGAGGGGCAGAACAACTTCCTCGGGAAGGCTCGCCCGCTCGACATAGGTGGCACGATCCGTCAGGCCCAGGGCCTCGATCACCCGACGGATTTTCGGAAGGTGGCGGCCGACCTTCATGATCGCGACGCTTTCGGCGCCCGCGATGCGTTCGGTCAGCTCGGCCTCGCTGAGGGGGCCGGGCAGAACGGTCAGCCGCTCGTTGCGGGCCACAAGCGGCCGCCCCGCGCTGGCGGCGACAGCGGCTATAGAAGTCACGCCCGGCACGACGACCACTTCGAAGCGCGGCGCAAGGCGGGCGAAGAGATACATGAACGAGCCATAGAAGAAAGGATCGCCCTCGCACAGGACGACCACATCCTCGCCCGCATCGAGCGCTTCGGCGATCTCGGCGGCGCCCCTGTCATAGGCGGCCTGCGCGGGGGCGCGTTCGGTGGTCATCGGCACTTTCATGACGATCTCATGCGCACCTTCGGGGATGAGGGCGGAAGCGATTGAACGGGCAAAGCTCGCGCCATCTTCGAGCGCCGGGTAGGCGATGACCTTGGCGCCTTCGATCAGGCGGGCGGCGCGCAAGGTGATGAGGTCGGGTGCGCCGGGCCCGAGGCCGAGGCCGTAGAGAATTCCGCTCATCGCTTGATCAGGCTCCATTGCGTGACAGGCATCAGGGGCCGGAAGGCAGTCAGCCGCCCGACCGCGTCCGCCCGCTGGACGCCAAGCTTCACAAGCTGGCCGCCGTGCGATTTGTAAAGGTCGAGCATCAGCGCCTCGGACTCGAGCGTCACCGCATTGGCGACGAGGCGGCCAAGGGGGCGGAGGGCGACCCAAGCTGCCGCAAAAACCTCGGCGGTCAGCCCGCCGCCGATGAAGATCGCATCGGGTGAGGGCAGGCCCTCAAGCGCCTCGGGAGCCGTGCCTTCGATGATCTGAAAGCCGGGCGTGCCAAGGGCAAGAGCGTTGGTCGCGGCCATCGCGCGGCGATCGGCACGCGGTTCGATGCCAATGGCGCGGGCGTAGCGGGCGGCGCGCATCCACTCGATGCCGACCGAGCCGCAGCCTGCGCCGATATCCCACAAAAGCGCCCCGCGCATAGGCATCAGCTTGGCCAGCGTCGCGGCGCGGACCTCTTGCTTGGTCATGGTGCCGTCGGAGGTAAACATCTCGTCAGGCAGGCCCGGCACCCGCGGCAAAAGCGCCGCGCCGGGGGCGGCAATGCATTCGACGGCGAGAGTGTTGAACTCGGGCACCTCATGCGCCCAGCTTTCGGCAATCCCGTCAAAGCGCTGTTCCCGCTCGCCGCCCATTGCGGCAAGGACGGTCATGCGCGACTGGCCAAAGCCGCGATCGGCCAGGAAGCGGGCAATCTTGCCGGGGGTGTCGGAGCCGGTGGTCAGGATCAGGAGCCGCTGGTCAGGCTGGATGAAGGCGATCATCTGCTCGACCGGGCGGCCATGCACCGTGAGCGTTTCAACATCCGGCATCGACCAGCCCATCCGGGCAGAGGCGAGCTGAAAGGCGGAAAGCTGCGGGTGGTAGACGATCTCGTTGGCAGGGATCGCGCGGCCGATACGGGCGCCGACCGAGAACCACAAGGGATCACCCGTCACCAAGATCACAGCGCGGCGACCCCGCAGGCCGCGGATCACCTCGATCATCGCGTTGAAGGGCGAAGGCCACGACAGGCGCTCGGCGGTGATATTGCCCGACAGATCATGGTGACGGTCGCCACCGAGAATCACCTCGGCCGCCTCGACCACGGCGCGGGTCGCAGGGGTCAGGCCATCAAGCCCGTCTTCGCCAATGCCGACGACATGGAGCCAGGGTTCAGACATGGGGAGCCTCCTCAGGCAACCCGGCGGCAAGCGCGTTGACGGCGGCAGAGGCCATGGCTGACCCCCCCTTGCGGCCCTTGAGCGCGATGAAAGGGATGCCGCGCGGATTGGCGACAAGCTCGGCCTTGGACTCGGCGGCGCCGATGAAGCCCACGGGAAAGCCAAGGATCGCCGCAGGGCGGGGCCAGCCTTCGTCGATCAGCTCCAGCAGGTGGAAAAGCGCGGTGGGCGCATTGCCAATGGCGACGACGGCGCCGTCCAGACGCTCTTTCCAGAGGCGGACGGCGGCGGCCGAGCGGGTATTGCCGATCTGGGAGGCAAGCGGCGCAACGGCGGGATCGTTGAGCGTCACGATCACCTCGTTGCCGGCCGGAAGGTAGCGGCGGATGATGCCAGCGCCCACCATCTCGCAGTCGCACAGGATCGGCGCCCCGGATTTCAAGGCCTCATGCGCAGACGCGGCCACATCGGCGGAAAAGGCCAGCCGGTCAGCAATCTCGACCATGCCGCAAGAATGGATGAGGCGGGTGACAAGAGGCTGAAGGTCGGCGGGAAAACGATCCAGACGCGCCTCGGCCCGCACCGTAGCAAAGCTTGCGGCGTAGATGGCCTTGGGATCGCGTTCATAGGGGCGCATCTTGGCGTCCTTTGGGGGAAGGTCCGGATTTTCGGGCAAATCCGGAGCCTCCGGCGGGAGTATTTGGGGCCAAATGAAGCCGGCTATTTCTTGGTCTTGCGGGCGCTTTCCGGCCCATGCGGGTGATCGGCGTGCGGATAGGGCGCGTGTTGGTGATCGTGGTCGTGATCATGGCCGTGGTGATGGTGATGTCCATGGGAGTGGGTATGGAAATGGACCTGCCCGTCGCCGTGATCGTGCCATTCGCCCTGCTTGACGTGGCTGGCGTGGCCGTGC
>Ga0222714_10005762_pt1 | contig 11677 bp, 12 predicted proteins | sample C33_3DmetaG_FD_165048 | JGI IMG/M metagenome (GOLD analysis project Ga0222714, IMG submission 165048) | Estuarine water microbial communities from San Francisco Bay, California, United States - C33_3D | ecosystem: Environmental > Aquatic > Marine > Unclassified | place: USA: California... | reverse complement strand
GCATCTCCGATGGACACGGTATGTGATGGTGAAATGGCAGTTGCGATGGCACAACTTGGTGGAGTAGGATGTATTCACCGATTTAATACCATTGAACAACAAGTTAGTGAAGTCCGATTTGTACTTGCACATCCATTTGATGCGGAAATGTGGCCGATCGGAACGATGCCTGTCATGGCAGCGGTTGGTGCAAATGGTGACTATTTGGAACGAGCACAGGAGTTGGTCAAAGCAGGTGCGAATATCATTTTGATTGATGTCGCACATGGTTATCATAAGTTTGTGATTGATGCAATTCATAACTTGAAGAATAACCTTCCATCGAATGTAGATGTCATAGCAGGAAATGTTGCAACTGGTAACGCGGCTCTTAAGTTACAAGATGCAGGAGCAGACGCAATTCGTGTCGGTATCGGTGGTGGGTCACTTTGCACCACTCGTATCAAGACTGGATTCGGCGTTCCGAACGTGACTTCATTACAAGATTGTGCCAGACAGGTCAGTGTTCCTGTTATCGCGTGTGGTGGTATTCGGAATAGTGGAGACATTGCGAAAGCACTCGGAGTTGGAGCAAATTCCGTTATCCTTGGTTCACTTATCGCAGGAACGAAGGAAGCTCCGGGTCCAATGATTGAGAAGGCAAATGGGTTATATAAGCGGTATCGTGGTGCGGCATCGTTGGAAACCAAGAGTGTCCACGGTCAAGCAACACGGAATGTCGAAGGTGAATCAACTATCGTACCGTTCAAGGGTAAAGTAAAGTTTGTGGTGGATGGACTTCTTGATGGATTACGCTCTGCACTATCGTATGCTGGTGCAAGTAATCTTCGGGAGTATTTCCCAGAATATGTGGTGGTGACCAATGCTGGTGTTCGTGAGGCACAACCACATTTACTCTAATAGGAGGATATATGAAGTACCTTTCTATTCTTACAGTAGCACTGATGGTTTTGTTGGTAGGGACAGCAAAGAAAGTTTATATTCCAAATGGTATCGTGCGGTCAGAACCAACAGAGTTGGAAAAGTTCCTTGACCATATGGCACATCGTGAAAGCGATAATACTCCACACGTGGTCAATCGTTTTGGAATGATGGGGAAGTATCAATTCGACCCACGCACCGTTAAGGTGTTGGGGTTCAAGGTATCAAAGAATCAATTTCTGCGTAATCCTGAATTACAGGACAGCGTAATGGTGAAGTATATGAGAGAGAATAACTCTCTATTGGACCGTATTATCGAAAATTACGAAGGTAAAAAGTTTAAGGGTGTCCGTATTACCCGTTCTGGTGTTCTCGCCGCCGCCCATCTGGCTGGGGCTGGAAATGTAAAGAAGTATTTTTCAAATGGAGATATGCACGGTCGAACGGATGCAAACGGTACCTCAATTCGTGATTATTTAGAAGAATTTAACAAGTACAAATTACGGGAAAATTTCTAATGCTAATATTTTTAGTTGCACTCTTGACAAGTCTTGTTGCAGCGTTATCTTTCGCAACATATAACCTGTTAAGAAAAAATGAAGAATTGGAAGATGCCATTAATCAGTTTTATGGTCGAACAAATGCGACTGTAAGACTGATGCGGGCATTAGATAATCGTCAAATCTTTGAACAAGATGACGAAGTAGGGTCGGTTTTTAAACAATTGGTTGAATGCACAGATTTACTTTATGCATTCGTTACGGAGATACGTGATGGTAACAACGAGGAAGAAGAATGATAAGGTCTACTTTACAGAGGAAACCGAAAAAGCGATAATCGCATACAATAAATCACTCGATATAGACGAACGAGAACAATTATTCAGAAGTAAAATTCAAGGACCGCTTGATAAGCTAGCAGAGAACGTTATCAATCGGTTCAAATTTCCGTATATGGAGGGTACCTTCGACGAAATCAAGGCGCAGGTAGTCTCCTTTCTGGTTATCAATTTACACAAATTTACAGAAGATAAGGGGAAGGCATTCTCTTACTTTAGCGTAATAGCTAAAAATTACCTTATATTACATAACAATAACTCATATAAGGAAGAAAAGCGTGTACTTTACTTTTCAGATCAAACGGAAGATTCGTTTACACTGGAAGAAATGTTAATCGTGGAACCAGAAACTAAAGATTCTACCGTAGACATGCGAGAATTTTTGAAATTATTGGTAGAATATTGGGAATTCAATCTTGACCGATTTTTTAAGAAGAAGCGAGACAAGGAAATTGCAGCAGCCATAGTGAAGCTTATCGAACGAATTGACAATATAGATAATTTTAACAAAAAGGCTCTATACCTTATGGTAAGGGAAATGACCAGTTATAAGACTGCTCATATCACTAAGGTCATCAACAAGATGCGACCCCAGATTTTGAAGATGCTTAGTGAATTTAGACGCAACGGACATCTTTCGGACCCAACCACATATTTCTCGTATAAAAAATAAATCCTATCTATTTATAATATAGGAATTTAGGGGGTCTTTATGGATATTAATTCGGAACTGTATGATGGAAAAAGTCTAGCCGACATTTTCACCGAAATACACAAAAATACAGACAGTAAACGGGCTCAAATCAACTCGTTTATTATGAAAATGGTCCAACTCATCCGTACTCCAGAAGATGCGGCTGTGATTGGACCAATTGTGCAGGGATTCATTGAAGTGAACGTTAAGAACGACGAGCACTTAGTCCGTGTTGCTCAAATTGCTCAACGTATCGTATCCGTAGGCACCAAATCTAACGCTTCATTAGATGGACTACTATCAGAATCCGAAAAGGAAGCATTACTTAAGGACATAACTACAGAAATCCAAGACCTTCAAGAAGATGTGAAGGACTTGGATGATGTTTTTGCTGAGAAAGCTTAATGTCGGGATTATATGGTGCAGTACCGATTGGATTGGATGTAAACCAGTTAGGTGCTGGTGCTACTCCACGATTATCCATAACACAACCTTCGCCATATCTTAGTGCGCTTGTAGAGGATGTTATTTTAAACGAAGAGCATCCAAATTATAACGATGAAGGGAGTAATTGTGGAGATGTAAGGGTTAGAGTTTTACCAAGAGACAGAAATGTACCAGTTGAACAATTAAACTGGGCATCTCCAATTGATTCTAGTGTTGAAGATTATCCATTAAAACATGAAACGGTATTAGTATATTTTGCGTTAGGACGATTATTCTATACCAGAAGAATTAATTCTACTAAAAAAGTAGGAGATTCCACTTGGCCTGGATTAAGTTCTGTAATGGGACCACAAATCTCTGGAAAACAGCAAAGTGAAGCAATGTTATTAGCTGCGGAAGGTATAACTCCGTATGAATTAAATAACGCAACTGGTAATCAAATAGTAACAAATGTACCTAATCAAAATCCGAATGCTATAAGACTTCGTGCATGTGAGGGAGATACCATAATATATGGTAGATATGGAAATACCATTCGCATGGGGTCAAACCTATTTACACAAAATGAAGAGGAAAGTCAATATCCAGAACCAAATATAATATTAACCGCTGGGGCACATACACCAACAGAAGTATCTACTGATGTAAAGAATATGCCACGGTCTATCTATTCGACGATGTATGAAAACATTAATGCGGATAGTAGTTGTATCTGGATGGTAGCTAATCAAAACGTCAAGTTTGTACCGGCTACCGCGGGAAGTCAATCTCATTTGGTGTCATCAATAGTAGAAAATGCTGAATATACTGGAGCACAAATATTCATTAACTCAAATAGAGTAGTATTGAACAGTAAAGTTAATGAAATTGCCTTATTTTCCAGACAAGAAATCAACTTAAGTTCAATAAAATCAATAACATTGGACACCGAAGATTCAGTAGTTATGACGGCAAATAATGCAATTACGCTAGATACTGCTGGAGATATATTCATACAGGGTGATACGATATCCTTTAAAGCTAATAAAGATTTAGCGTATAAGACCTCAGGAAACTACTCAATTACTGGACAAAAGATATTTATAGGTTCATACGGCGACACAACACAACCAATGGTTTTGGGTACGAAATTAGCGGTATTTCTACAGCAACTAATTTCAGCATTAGCTACTAATATACCTGGGTTTTCTAATGTTGGTACAGCTCCCGCAGCTGCCGCTGCATTAACTCCAATTTTGGTAGATTTACAAACGTCTTTGGCTAACCCGTTTGCTGCACCGTTCAATAGTAAGGATAATTTTACTTCTGAAAAAAATACTGTATGACCAATATACCTCCAAATTTATTAAGTTCAGTAAACCAAGTGAATCAAATTACAGGGCAAGCCCAGTCTGTTATTTCACAAGTACAAAATATATCCGCCGGAGCGCAACTTAGATTATCACTTATAGAAAATGCAATTCCAGATAGTTTGTTTACAGTTCCAACAGCGTCACTTAATATTCCAGATGCACCAACTTTGGAAGAAATAGAATTAAAAGTTAGAACTACGGTTGATTCTTTCGCAGAACGTATAAATGAAGGAATTCCAGAAATACCCGACGTAACATTTAGTGGATTACTTGGTACAGCATTAAATCAACTTCCACAGAAAATAGAATTACCTAATTTAGCAGAAATAAAAGAAGTAGTTTATAATAAGTTAAAAGCGTTACGACAACAAAAACGAGCAGCGGTTGTTCAATCACAAATAGAAACAGCAAGATTAGAACAAACTCCGTTTACAGCAAGACAAAATGCAAAAAACGCTAAGAATCAACAGTTACTTAACCAAGTAAGAGGATTGTATGGATAAAACATTATTGAAAGCGTACATTCGCACAATTGTGGAAGAAGAAGTTAAGAGACTTCTCCCAGAAATGCTAGCAGAAGCTGTGGCTGAAGTTAAGTCACTACAAGAAACTACACAAAAACCAGCGACTGCTACCAAGCCAAAGTTTTCAAGAGCCCAATTAGCTGAAATGATGGGATTGGAACGTCACGGTGATACTGTAGTAGCTACTACTAAGAACATAGGACCAGTAATGCCGAAAATTCCAGCGGGATATACTGAAGATAATCCTGCGGTTCAAGCTATCAATAAAGATTATTCCGCATTAATGAAGGCAATGAAGTTGGTCTAATTGGAGATTTAAATGGCTCAAAAGTATATCGGTATCACCCTTCCACTTCAATTAGGCAATACGGGATATTTTGCTCAATCAATTTCTATATTTGAGCAAGTCAAGTCAAATTTTAAAAATTTGATGATGACCCGTAAAGGGGAAAGACTGATGCAACCAGAATTCGGAACAGATCTTCATAATATCGTGTTCAATCAAATAACTGAGGAAACACTGGATAATATGAAATTATCAGTTTCGGCAGCAGTAGAACGATGGATGCCATTTTTAGAAGTTGTAGAAATAACAGCAAATTCTCCAACGGACAGTGATTATAATAAAGTTCTTCTAAAAGTAGATTATAGGTTTCGAAGTAACCCTAATGTAACAGATTCTATAACGGTTCCTGTATAATAACTTGGAGTAATTAATGGCAACGAACCAACGATTGGTAATACAACCACGACCAAATGTTAAGCAGATAAATTATTCAGCTAAGACATTTGGTGACTTCAGACAAAATTTTATAGATTTTGCTAAAGCATATTTTCCTAATACGTACTCTGACTTCAATGAGGCGTCTCCTGGTATGATGTTCATTGAAATGGCATCATATCTTGGAGATGTGTTGTCATTTTATATTGATAATTCGTTTAAAGAAAATCTGTTAGCATATACTGAACAAGAACAAAATATTATAACTATATCCCAATTTTTAGGATATAAGCCAAAGTTAATATCACCAGCTACAGTGTCGGCTAAATTATATCAAGTAGCACCGGCTGTATTGAAGGGGTCACAATATGTACCTGACCCATTACATCTCTTAAAGATAGGGCGAGGATCTACGTTCTCAACAAATTCTAGAGTCTCTGTGACATTTAGACTTTTAGACGATGTGGATTTTTCCGACATCACAGAAGCAAACTACATCGTCAATCGGTCTGATGGAGTGAATCCTATAGACTTTTTAATTACTAAGGATGTCACATTAATAGCGGCAGAAGAAAAGACCACCACGTTTACATTCGGGTCAGCTGAAAAGTTTTCTACGATTACTTTACCTGATGAAAATATTATCGGAGTAGAAAGTGTAACCGATTCTAGTGGTAACACTTGGTACGAAGTTGACTATCTTGCACAAGATGTTATTATGGATGATGTACAGGTTACACCAAATATTGAATCTGGTGTAGTTCCTCCTGCTGGATTAAGACTTAGAAAAGTTCCAAGAAGATTTATTACTAGAATCACCAGAGATTTAAGAACACAATTAGTATTTGGCTCTGGATTGGGTGATGCTGACGTAGATGTTACCTTAGATTCTAGACAAATAGCAAACGCTCAATATGGTACAAATATTAAAAATATTTTAGGGAATGTAGCAATTAATAATGTTAACTTCCTAAACAGTAATGCGTTCGGAGTAGCTCCAGCGAACACCACATTAACTGTAAATTATTTGACTGGTGGTGGTGTAAATACAAACACCCCATCAAACACTTTGGTTAATATTTCTAACTTAATTATTAAAAACGACACCACATCATATACTAGTGGACAATCTTCCACATTTACCACAGCATTACGTTCACTTACGATTAATAATACAGAACCAGCTGTAGGTGGTGGTGACGGGGAAACTACAGACGAAATCAAACAAAATGCGTTGGGATATTTCAACGCACAGAATCGTGTAGTAACTGCCGAAGATTACACAATTCGTGCATACTCATTACCGAGTAAGTATGGTACGGTAGCAAAGGCATTTGCTTTACGAGATGAACAATTAAATAAAATTATGTCTTTGTCGGAAATGAATTATGTGAACAATCCGGCACAACCTAACTCAGTAAATTTATACACACTAGGGTATGATTCATTTGGTAAACTTACAACTTTAAACTCTATTGTAAAAGACAATTTAGCAAGATATCTTGGTCAATATAGAATGTTGACAGACGATATTAATATTTTGGACGCATTTATCATAAACATCGGAGTAGAGTTTGAAATCTCTGTATTCAAGGGATATAATATCAATGATGTAACTGCTAGAGTTATCGGCAGCATTCAAGATTTCTTCGACATTAGTAAGTGGAGCATAAATCAACCAATTATTCTATCAGATTTAAATTATATCGTAGGTTCAGTTGATGGTGTGAAAACAATAAAAACTTTAAAGATTATCAACAAGTATCAATTTAAAGATGGTTCTGGATACCAAAATTACAGATATGATATTGAGCAAGCTACGTTGGATGATGTAATCTATCCAAGCTTAGACCCAAGTATTTTTGAACTAAAATATCCACAAAACGATATTATTGGAAGTGCCACACAATGAGAAAATTCATAACTCCGTCAAAAGACACAACCATCTACCAAGCATATCCAACAAATAATGCTGGATTGGATGAAATATTAGAAATTGGAAAGGTAGTAGATACGGCACTTGTAGAACCAAGTTACGTATCAGCCTCAGCCAGAAGTTTACTATATTTTGATTTACCAACAACGGCGAGTGTGTCAAGCGCCGCAAATTATTTTCTTAGTTTAAAACTAGCTAACGCATCTGATGTTCAACGAAATCAAAAATTAGTTGTATATCAAGTATCTCGTTCGTGGGATGAAGGTAGTGGATATTTTTATCAAAACGTTCAAAATGTAAATGATGGTGCAACTTGGAGACAATGCGCATTAAATACATCTTGGAGTATGTTTGGTGCAGATATTCTAACGTCATCAACCTCAGCCAGTATTACACTATCTGAATATCCTTTACAAGATATCAAAATAGACGTAACAAACATTATTCGTCCAATTGTAAGTCAATCATTACAAAATACATTCTATGGATTGGTAGTGCAGTTCCCAACCACAGACGAAGTAAATTTATATAATCAAGGAAATATTAAAGTATTTTCTGCACAAACACATACCATACACCAACCAACTTTGGAAGTGGCATGGGATGACCAAGCATTTTCAACGGGAAGTTTAGTAGCAATACCGTCTACAACTGTTAAGATTGTAGCAAGTAATCTACAAGAATCATATGCCAAGGGCGATGTAGCAAAAATTAGTTTCGTGGTACGTGACCAGTACCCATTACGGTCATTTGATAGCACATTAAGATATAAGAACAAATATTATTTACCAACTTCTTCATATTATTCTATAGTTGATACACAATCTAACGTAACCATTGTTCCGTTTGATAGTTATTCTAAGGTAAGTTGTGATAGTAATGGTTCTTACATCGTACTGGATACCGCACCATTATATTCTGGAAGGTTCTATACACTAAAATTAAAGATTGATACGGGTTCATATTCCAAAACTATATCAACCGATACACTATTTAGAATTGTATGAGTATAATATCGCTAAACATCCCAAATCCAGATAGTGCTAGTGTCGCTAGTAAACAAACGATAGATATATCGTTTTCTGAAACCGACGTTACTGCTTCAATGATTACGGGATCAATTAAATCAAATTACAATAACACAGGAATCACAATAGTATCACCAAGATATGAAGAAATTCCAGTAACAGACGGTAGAGTATACTATACGCCAGCATATACAGAACAATTTAGTTATCAACAATGGTTAACTACCATTAATAAAACCTTTGTAGAGTTAAATTAACCAATGGCCAATCAAACTAATTTTCAAACCGATTTGTCTTTGCCGGAAACAGATAATACTAGATTTACTGTTTCACGTATAGTCGAAAATCTTTCAGATAATATCCTTACCGCAGAACTTCCTACGGTGTTTCCTTCTGTACTTGATTCCATTACTGTAGAAATTAGTATCTATAGTTTGTTTGATAATGCATTGGTCTATTATGGAGTTGCTAAAAACACGGATGAATTTACTCCAGTAACAGTAAACACATTTAAATATTCCGATAACACTATTCGTACATTATTGTATATTAACTTTGCTGAACTACCGAATTTTTTTCTACCAACCGGAAAGTATCAAGTAACATTTAATATTTTTAGTGACGAAATTGGATCTACAAACGATAGAGTGTTGAAAGTAACACGTATTTCTCCATCAAGAAGAGAAATTGAATTAGAACACACTAATCCAACGATAAATAATTTAAATGTAGTAAAAAATTACATAACTCCAGCGATTACAAGTCAATGGATTCATCAAGTAATTAAACAAATATTTAATCAACCAACGCAGAACGATAATCAAGTTCCTGTATTCCCAAGTAGAGTTACTAGCGCTTCAGTGAAGGACAATATGTCTGGTTCTCTTAAAGCAAACTTGGAACGATATGGATTCGATATTAATAATGGATCATATGTTGGGACGAATGAAATTACAAAAAACGTATTAGATAAAGCATATTTAACAGTTTCCGCTTCAGTAGCAACACAATTAACATCTGGGTCACTCAGATTTGATGCAGAAACATTACGCAATTCTATATCATCATCACTAAATGTTGCATACCAATCGGCTCTACAGGACCAGATAGAGAACAGTCAAAAATATAGATACAAACTCCTATGACATATCAAATTAGTCAAGTTTTCTCATATTCTTTCCCTACCAGTAGTTTAGAATATGTAAAAAATTATAATTTCAGTGATAACACAGTTAGCATATTGCCGTTAACTGCAAGTAATTTGGATTCTTCTATCCCGATTACTATCGTAGTGTCATCCAGTAAACCGTGGATTCAAGCAACTGTATTAAATTCAACCACTCCTGGATTTTCTCAAGCGTACCCGCTCACAGGAGAATACAGTCGTCCAGCTGTCATTCCACCAAATGGTTCGTTAAACATAGCTATCAGAGTAGATACACCTAGAGAAATAGATGAATTATCAAATGCACAAATATTTGAAAGTATACAAATTCGTATGCTCTCTGGTAGTGGAAGTTCAGAAACTATAAATCGATTTGTTACGCAAACTAATGTAAATGACAGAATCGAAGTAAACTTTACACATCTTATAAACGCATACTATCCTCGTCCAAACATACCTCAGGCTATCACTGGTGTTGATGAGTTTGCTGTACTAGGAACATTTACTGAGATAGATAGAGTAGCTAGTAAAATAGTATATACCCGTGGTCAATTACTAGAAAAGAAAAGAAAAATAGAAATTATATTAGATAACTTCAGCCAACCAATCTGCGGATATCAATCAGTTTACTCAAGAGATTTTTATGGTGTGTGTGCTGATAAAAATTTTGGTGATGATGCAGAACGTGCTAATGATAAAGTAATGTTATCTAACAAGTGGAATTTCCCACAACAAGATTTTCCAAATATTGCATCAAATATACGCAATAACTGGGCACCGGAATACATCTACACGGGTGGTTCTACATACGGTGATACCGTTAAAATATTAAAACAAACATTACGTGATGCCTTGTGTATTTATGAAGGACAAGATTCCGATGTAATACCAAAAGGCAATAATGTATATAATTTCTTTAACTTTAGTGTAAATGATTTAGACACAAAAAGTTTCGAAGAAATTTTAAAGTACGTTAAGAATATTTTACAAGATTATTTAAATATTATAAATAATCTTCTTTTAGCAAGCGGAACTTCATTTGGATTGGGTAATACTGCTCAAACTAATTCAAATCAAAACTATTACATCGCAACAAAATTAAACGAACCATATGAAAATACGGTAACCGTCCCTCTTAGAATTAACATCACAACACTAGAGGTACCGTTATTGGCAGCTATAATGACATCTTCTATGCAAGTATTGGCAGAAAAGATGATAACATTTATGGATGTAAGTAAAGAATATAAAACTTTACTTAACTTTGGTGATGATACACAATACGTTGCAGAATCTTGGAGAATATCACCAAGTTCTACGTCATCTATCCAACTTAAATTATTCACACCAGTAAATGAAAATGTTCAATTATATGACAGAGCATTTATCAGTAGAGAAGTAGCAAAAACTGTTGTTGATAATATAGAATTCGAATTAAGTGAAGAAATAGATTTTTCTCCATTATTACGACCAAGAAATACAGCAGTAGATAAGTACATACCAAATAAAAAGTCCATAAATAGAGTAACACTAAACTCATTAAATCTTACTGGGTCAGTGGGTACCTCTGCGGCAACTGCCGGGGTACCTATATCATATGAAGATACAGTATTCCGTAAGTGGTATACATCTAATTTCAATTCATCTGAGTTAAACATAGATTTTAGTGATTACGCTAACTTTGTAAGCTTCGGTTCAGCAAAAAGTCGTATCGACGCATTCGTAAATAAATTAACTGAGATAGAAGATTTAACCCGTAGTATTACTGGGAGTGTGGTCGGTGATGCATTAAAAGCGCAAGAAAAAGAATCAATTATACGTGCATTCGACCCATATGAACAATATCTATACTATTCAACTGCGTCAATATATTCGGCAAGTGTATATTACACTGAAACTGGAATAGAATATAATCCAACAGGATCATGGCCAAAATCTGGTAGTATTTTATTACCAGTAACTAGTTCTGTTGCCGTTGCATGGTATGCTACCCAAAGTGTTATAGCTGAACGTTTCGATGAAAATAATCAAAATAATTTAACACGACACTT
>Ga0222714_10005761_pt1 | contig 11678 bp, 18 predicted proteins | sample C33_3DmetaG_FD_165048 | JGI IMG/M metagenome (GOLD analysis project Ga0222714, IMG submission 165048) | Estuarine water microbial communities from San Francisco Bay, California, United States - C33_3D | ecosystem: Environmental > Aquatic > Marine > Unclassified | place: USA: California... | reverse complement strand
AATGAGTTATCTTTAGAAGTACAACAAATGATGGATTGGTTAAAAGCATGAGTGAAGATTGGGTAAGAGACATTAATGGTATGCATCGTTATTACGGTGTCAATGAGAAGGTTCAAGAGTTTGATGCCGAGAAGCTCAAGCAGTACCTTCGGTTTCGCATGACGTTTCTCGACGAAGAACTGACTGAAACAAAGAATGCGGTGAACGCCAATGATGCCGAGGAAATCGTTGATGGTCTGATCGACCTCTGCGTGGTAGCCATTGGCACACTCGATTCGATGGGTATCGATTCGTACGAGGCATGGAATCGTGTTCTACGCGCCAACCTCCAAAAACAAGTCGGAGTAAAGCCAGAACGGCCGAATCCTCTCGGTCTTCCAGATCTGATCAAGCCTGCTGGTTGGAAAGCGCCATCCCATATTAATAACCATGGGTTGTTGGCAAAGTTGAAATAATGTGGATCATTGACAACTTTTTACCTGACTCTTTGTATCAAGATCTTAAATCCTTAATATTAGGAGATAACATCGAATGGAACTATTGTCCAGGAGCTACATACAAAGATCAGCACGATGAATTTTATTTTGTGCACAGTGTGATAGCCGAAAATTATACATCACCTCACTTTAAAGATATTAAACCGATACTTTATTTCATGGATGATAAACTTGGTTTTGTCATTAATAAAATTATAAGAATTAACTGTACGCTTACTACTAATCAAGGTGTACGTAAGCGTACAGCTATGCATATTGATTTTGACGAACCCCATTACACAGGCATATATTATATCAATGACAACAATGGGCCTACGGTAGTGGAAGATACCGAGGTTGAATGTGTAGCCAATCGATTTTTACTATTTGAAGGATCTAAGATGCATTCTGGCACTCTGCAAGACGACTGTCATGCCAGAGTCAACATTGTTTTCAATATGCAAGGTTTTTTTCGAAAATAAACATGTACAATTAATCCAATTCTTGGTATAGTGGAACTATAATCAAGAAGGAAATGATAATGACTAATTTCGTGAAAAGCAATTTTGAATACAGCGGTGGATACCTCCATTATAATACCGCCGATGGCGAACGTAAGTTTGTCGCCCGCTTCAAACGTGGCCCAATTACCAAAGCCAAGTTTCAAGCCGCGCTGATTAAGCATTACGATGTAGATGCCTACTTCGCCCGTCTCGCTGGTCCTTACAACGCCTACGGTGAAGTTCCTTTTCAGATCATGATGAATGACGGTATTATTTGCCGCCATTACAAAACTCGTGAGTTCATCATTGACGGAAAGACAGTATAATGCGCTTAGCTGAAATTGCAGAACTATTCAAAACAATTGACATTGATGCAGAATGGGAAGCTTCTCAAAACTTTAAAACTGTTTGTCTTACCACTAACGGTGTCGAGCATGAAATTACTCACTTGCAAAAAACCCCAACTATTGCTCATCATCAACGCGGAGTATATCGCCATACTGCTATAATTGGTGGCGAATCGATGCTTTTGTATATTGGTAAGTCTGAAGCTAGAACTTCATCGATTGCAAGTCGACAAAACAAACATCTTCGGGCTTATGAAAAGCCTGAAGTCACCAGCGAATCTTCTGGTAAAAAGTATCGGCAATTTATGAAAGAGCAAGCGCTTACTGAATTGGTAATAACTATTGATTATGTTGATATGACCAGCATGCCAATGGCCATGATTCCAATGTTCGAACGCGCATCGATCGATTATCTTATGCCAGCACTAAATCAATAGTGTACAATTAACTCAAACTGTGGTAATCTTATATAATGACTAAAAATGAACAACTCGACGTTCTCAACGTCCTCGACAAGCTTTCTCTCAATGAAGCTAAATCTAAAGCGCTAGAAATCATTTCTACGTTTCCAACAAAAAACGTTCGTCAGATTGCATCAGTCAATCGATTGAAATATGATATCGAAACATCTAACACTTCGAAATATGTTTGTGAGTCGATGTGGCGTTCTTATCTAGCATCTCAAGGCATGCGAGTCACTGGCTCCGCTTGGGACAAACATTACAGGAGTATTTGATTATGAGATATGGGCTTTGTACTGGCATCGCGTCAGCTGAATTTATTGAGAAGCGTGATGTACATGTTAAGCGTGTAATGCGTGAAGAGCGTGTTAAGGAAGAAGATGCCATTCGCCGCTGGGACTGTGAGTTTCCAGAACAGCATCAGTCTCTTATCGACCCTTTGCAAACTTTGTTTGAAGGCAACGAAGAGTATACTCATCATTGTTTCGATACGATCGACGAAGAGCTTGATAACTGTGACTATAAGCAAAACTCTCAGAAGGGAGTTCATATCAGTTCGTTTATTTACGACCGTTGTAAAGATGGGACCATTGATCATATCATAGTATGGGAGTGGGCCGACGGTAATCGTCACAAAAGATTGTACATAAATGATGAAGTGTCGTATATTGTACTTGGAGCGGTGCCTGCTCAACAAGTAATTGAAACTGCAGAAATCGCCGGGTATGATCACAGGGGTCGTCCTAAGTATCGTTTTCCATTTAAGAAGGTGTAAATATGTCTAAAGAACGCGAATCAATTAAAGTCCTCCAAGAGTGCGCTGAAATCCAACTGAAGAAGTCGAAAGACTATCAGAACGAAGCATCACGCATTCGCCAAGCTGACTACTATCCTCGTGGTGTAGCTACCATTACCGATCTCATCTATGCCAAGACTTTGCGTATGCAGTCTGTCATCGAAGCAATGGAAAAAGATCCTACTTACACACCTAACTTCGAATCCATCGTAGACTCTGCAATGGATCTGATCAACTATGCGTCGTTCGTAGTGGCTTATTCTCGTGGCAAGATGGACGGCCAAGATCCTAAGCGCGACTTCCTCAATCGTCCCGTGAAGATCGATGGTGCTAACGTTGGAGGTAATCTAAATGACTAAGTGGCAATATTCATATAAGAACCAACAATTTGGCATTTATCCGAAAGGAACTAAAGTCAAGTCTTTCGGCGGAGGTTCAACTATTAAAAACCAAATTCAATGCGGTGTATGGACTCTTCGCGCTAATGTATCTGATTATATTCCTAATGGAAAACAACATCCACAACGTACAGTAAAAACAGGCAAAAACCCTGATGAGCTTTATGAGCTGATGATTAAAATCATTAATAAACTTGCTCCTAATGAAATCGGCAAAGTTAACTCTATTATGAATGCAAAGAAGACTGCTAATGCTTAAGGTTGAAGATATCCGTAATCACTTTATTGGTGAACTGATGGACAGCAACTTTGTCACTGACAAGACTGGTGTCAAGACCATCGAGATGATCGGTGCCACATTCGAAGCTGATGAGCCAACCATCTTCGGTGATGTAAATGATGATTACATTCAACGTGAGCTTGAATGGTACGAGTCAATGTCATTGTATGTCGATGATATTCCTGGCGTTACTCCTGCTATTTGGCAGCAAGTAGCTGATCGTGCTGGTAAGATCAACTCGAATTATGGTTGGGCTATCTATCACAAAGATAACGGTTTGCAATATGTTCGTGTCTTCAATGAATTATTACATTTGCCAAATAGTCGTCGCGCAGTCATGATCTACACTCGACCTACTATGTGGGAAGATTACAAGCGTGATGGTATGAGCGACTTCATGTGCACTAATACTGTACAGTACATGATTCGTAATGAGCAGCTTGTTGCAATCGTTCAGATGCGTTCGAATGATGTTGTCTTCGGTTATCGTAACGACTATGCATGGCAAAAGCATGTTGCTGATACTTTGACAGCAGACTTAGGACTAACAAAAGAACCAAAAATTATTTGGCATGTTGGTAGTCTTCACGTATACGAAAGACACTTTGATAAGGTAAAGTAATGAAAGACGTTTTATATTATTCGACTTTGACAGGCCACGAGATCAGTGATGATGTCGTGGTCGTTGGTCTGTGCCCTTCGAGCAACGATGTTCGTTCGAGATCTGATACGTATTGGCGTCTCAAGAACTGGATGAACATCGTAGGTCAATACGCATACGACTTCTACAACGTCATTCCTGATATTGTCGACGCAGATCCGAAGATGGCGAACGTCAATCTTGAGGATATAAATACTAAGCTAAGCAAGTTTAGAGATAAGAAGGTGATTGCTCTCGGCAACTTTCCTTCGAAGGTACTCGACAAGCTTGGCATAGATCACCTCAAGATCGGTCATCCTTCAATGCGTAATAGAAAGTGGAATGACTTTCATAACGTAACGATGACTCTTGAAAATATGAAAGATTATCTGCGTGGAACTCACTGAATATTATGACGAGTATATCCGCTATTTCCATCTAGCAAAAGATCAGCAAGCTAAGTGTAATCTTGGCTCTGTTCCTTATCTCGAATCGAATATGAACGACGACCTCTTAGAGAACGTAGAGCTCTATGACGTCGTCGAACGTAAGTATGCAGGCTTCTCACAGATTGTCAATGACGTCTTCTATGGTTGGACTCCTGAACATCCGTACTGGGACAAGATGGAAAAAGGCCATCATACATACCAAAGGAAAACGATTGCCACTGACTGGACTGGTAAGCAAGCAGACTTTCAACTTGCTGAATGGCTCTACGTGTTCCTTCTACACCGTGTCACAGGTTCTGGTATCAATTACTCTGTGAAACCATCAGGCTACTCAAACACGGTTCTTCCACATCTCTATAAGTTTAACACTATCGAAGAGATGACGAGGTTCATCAACGTTTATCCATATCCATTCTACACCTCGGTAGGTTATCAGTTTCCTTCCTTTCCAAAACCAAAACCCGGTTACAAGAGAGGTGGAGACTATTACCTTTCTGAGTATGCACCTCGTCTTTGTCGAGAAATGGCAGAGTGGCTTGAAGGTAATAATTCCAAGAAAGATCTCCGTGAAATCGGAGAGTGGATGTTTGATTGGAACACCAAGAATGGACTTCGCGTTTATCGATTCCAATATGCAGCATTCGTAGCAGATATCGCCGATTGGTTTCCACAATATGTCAATCTCGAAAGTCCATTTTATTATGGCACGAATGCGGTCGAGTGTATCTCATATCTTGCCAATAATACAGATAAGTTGCAAAAAGAAAAGTTCCTCGACAAAGTAATGGAGAAGATCTACACAGACACAGGTGCATTCCCTTATAATGCGGAAGATGTATGCTGTGACTTTATCCGATGGGTCGAGAACTATGTAAAACCAGGTGGAGCTTACAATCATCTCGATTTCGATTCGATTTGGTCGTCATGTAAAATTAAGGATCACCCGTACGGACGTCAAAAGGCAATGCTTGATTTAGGCCTTGTTCGTACCTTTAATGGTATGACAAACCATCCATCTGATGATACTATTCTCAAGCAAGTTGGCATGAGCGTAGCAGACTATAAGGCAAAAGTAAATGAACATGTTAACACAGCTCCTTGGTGAGCATGAATTTGATATTGAATATCCGAATATTGCCGAAGTCGAGTATGACGACAAAGGAAAGCCGAAGCAATCATGGATGAAAGATTGGACTCAAGAAGAGAGGACTGAAAAGTTCTTCGAGTTCTGTCGCGAGTATGACTTACGCCGTGACTCGCTTCTTCGTGACAACTATCAGCAGTTTAGCCATCGCATGCATTGGCATGAATGTCCGTTTGTCGATGAGATCAAGGAAGTCGACGACTTTAAGACAGTACTCGAAGCATGTCTTATCTTCTCCTTTAGCAATGAACACTGGAAAACTTTTAAGGCATGGCAATCAGGTGGTCCGGAAGCCATGCGTACTCGTTTTATATCTGAACGTCATGCTCGCTCAGATCTTTTTCAAATCTATTATCCAAAAGATACGAGTGTAAAAGACTGGCTTTGCGAAGTTCCTACATCATTTGCAGAGAAGCATGCTGAGAGCTTGTTTGAGAAACGCAATCGTCCTTATACGATGATGGAGTTTGCCAAGAAGTTGAACACGATCTTCGTCGAGGAATTTGGCTTTCGTAATGCCATGTATCCTTGCAAGAATGCTGCTCGACATGTGGCGATGACTCATCCCGATTGGGTGGATCCTGATTCGTTTCTTCATGGTGGTACAGGTTACTTCGATGGTCTGAGTCAGGTATTCGACTGTCCGAATCTGATGAGTAAGAGTAAGTATGATATCAACGAGTTTGGTGAGTACATTCCTCTGAACGATGCTGCGAAGATGCAAGTCGAACATATGGATTACCTCAAAGCCCATCCATCAAATCCGATTCATACTCATAACTATCTCAACCTTGAAGACAAGCTGTGTATGCATTATAAGTATATGGCAGTCAAACTTGGCGTGAAGTCACAGACGATGCAAATCCCTTATGATTGGGTATATCCCATCGAATGGTCTCTTCGGACCAATAATTATGATAGGCTAACGAATGTCGCATAACAAACACGTCATTGACGGAGTGAACAAAGACGTAGGCATTTACGGTTGGGAAAAAGCCAGAGAATACTATCTCAGCCTTGCAGAAACATGGACTGATCCTTATCCAGATCCAGTAGTTACAGTTCATGACGGTGTTCGATGTGTACGAGACGACCTCATTACTGGGACGAAGGTTCGAGGCGGCGACTGTCTATTGTCGAGAATCAATCAGTCGACTATCGTTTATGTTCAGCCTCGTACTGGACTCGCAGGAGTTTCTCTTCTTGATGTAGCTAAGCGCCACAATAAGAAGGTGAAGTTGTTCATGCCTTCATCGCAAACAATCTCTCATCATCAGGCATGCTGTATCGAACAAGGCGCTGAAGCCTCGTTCCATCGCATCGCTGCCATGCCGAATCTGAACAAGATTGCAAAAGATTGGGCAGATTCTCAAGAAGATGCTTTCTTCGTTCCTCTTGGTTTAAAGCACGAACTTGTGACTGCCGGTATTGTGAAGGCTGCATCGAAGATCGAAGCACCCGATGAGGTGTACGTAGCCATCTCGACTGGTGTTCTTTCACGTGCAATGCAGATCGCATGGCCAAATGCCAAGTTCCACTCGGTTGCAGTGTCACGCAACCTCAAAGCTGGCGAACTTGGTCGAGCAGAGGTTATCTCAGAACCAATGCCATTTCAACAGAGTGAGAAGGCAGAGAATCTTCCGCCGTTTCCTTGTATCGATACGTATGATGGTAAAGTTTGGAAGTACATTCCCAAAAATACTGGCAAGAACATCTTGTTTTGGAATGTCGGTAAAGAACCAGTGCTAAATGATCCTACGATCTATGAGCGCGTAAATAGTTACCGCGACTGGCTAAAAAATGATGTACAATATAGGCAACTTGATATATAAGGGATAATATGAACATCTTAGTTACATCCCCATTCACTCCCGTCTCTTCGAATATTCACTCACATAGAGCAGCACAAGCTGCCATCTATGCTGAGCAGTTAAGCGTTGAGTTCGGTAACGTTCACCTCGATCGTACTGGTGATATTCATCCAGATCCAGAATCGTTTAATCTAGTCTATGCCTATCATGGCAATGATTGGTTTGGTTCTTTGAATCTTTTCGGAGGGATGAAGAATTATGGAAACATCGATAAGCTGATTCGATACTCGAAACTAAAAGCTCCTATCTACTCGTTGTGGATCGATCATCCGAAATACAGCGAGATGTTAAAGCCTCGACTCGATGGTGATATCCATTCTGATTGGCATCTCGTTGATTGGGAAAATCTAAAGAAGCTTGAAGATACTGCCATTACAGTAAAGGAGATAGAAGTTGTCAATAGAGTTGTTGCAGGTGATAGCCATGCTATTTGCATGTATCGCCCCGGTTGGTTTGTCAATTCTGTTCCTTTTAAAACTCTCCACGGAGCACTCAAAGAAGGATTGAGTTCTTTCATTAATCCTGAACATGAGATCGCAGAGTTCTATTTCGGCAACATCGACGTCCGTCATCATCTTTGCCGCCAGCCAAATCCTGAACAAGCAACACGAGATTTGGCGAATAGATACTATGAACAACTCTCTCAGCTCGATCTTGCAAAGGTCTCTGCATACGAATTGCTTCCTATCGAACATGAATCGCGAGTCCTTCCAAAGACTGGATACTATAAAGGCACTCCATTCTACGGATCATGGGATCAACGCAACACAGCAAGGCTTGTCTTTAAGGATGAGATGAGAAAGCTATGTGCTCAAGGCAGTGTCAACCTCATTGAATGGGTTGATCCGCTTCTCAATGAGAGAGGTGAGCTCGACTTTGAATGCATGGAAAAGCCAAAGTCGGTCCACCTCTCTCGAAATTCTTATCCGCATTGGCAAGGCCGCAAGTGGTCTGGTCTATCTGAAAACAAACCCGCAACTCTAGAGGATTTCTTTGCATGAAGAATAGTAAGTATATAATGAATGAAAATGATGATAATACAGTATCCATCACCGAAAAAGGTCCAGTTGGTGGACCGCAAATTGAAAGTATGGCAGGATTAAATGGTCCACCAGGCATGTACGTTGAGAATCTTTCGGGAACACACACAAATTTTATTCCAGGAATTACAGCGAAGCATCTCAGTGTGTATAAATACAATGAAGGCGAATCAATCAAAGAAATTCAGTCTTACATCGATGCTACTTACGAACAGCATTATTCCCGAAATAAATTTCAAGCAACAGAATTCATCATTGATGCTGGTCACGGTACTGGTTTCAATGTCGGGAATATGATGAAGTACACTCAACGATACGGTCGTAAGGGTGATCCCGCCGAATGGCGAAAGGACCTTCTGAAGGTTATCCACTATGCAATTATGCAACTCCACGTCCATGACACTGAAAATAAGGATTAATTATGGGTATTGAAATTAATGTTCCAATGGAAGAGCTACGCAAGCGCAAGCTCTTTATTGCCGCACCAATGTATGGCGGCCAATGCGCAGGTATGTTTACACGTTCGATCGCAGATCTCTCGGCACTCTGCACACACTACGGAATCCAGGTCAGATTCTACTTCCTCTTCAACGAATCACTGATTACTCGAGCACGTAACTACTGCGCTGACGAGTTCATGCGTTCAGGTGATACTCACTTGATGTTTATCGACTCGGACATTGGATTCAATCCTAACGACGTGATCGCTCTGCTTGCATTGCAGAATCCAGATCATACGCAAGACAACTACGACATCATCGCTGGCCCATATCCAAAGAAGTGCATCAGCTGGGAAAAGATCAAGGTAGCTGTCGACAAGGGTATGGCTGACGAGAATCCGAACGAACTTGAAAAGTTTGTAGGCGACTACGTCTTCAATCCGACTGGCAACACCGCTGAGATTCCACTCGGTGAACCAGTCGAAGTTCTCGAATCTGGTACTGGATTCATGATGATCCGCCGTAACACTTTCGAGAAATTCCAAGAAGCATATCCTCATCAGTTCTACAAGCCAGATCACGTTCGTACAGAACACTTTGATGGTAGCCGCGAGATCATGGCTTACTTCGATACTCCTATCGATCACAAGCGTACGAACCTCGACGCTGAACTCAAGGAATTCCTTGAAAAGAATCCAAAAGCAAAGGCTGACGAGATCTTGGCATTCGTCAAAGATCCGAACAATGGCTTGCTAAAAGATTACTCGAAGCGCTATCTCTCTGAGGACTACATGTTCTGTCAGTGGGTTCGCAACGCTGGTATGCATGTATGGCTATGCCCATGGATGGAACTGAAGCACGTTGGTTCGTATGTATTTGGTGGTTCTCTGCCAGATATCGCACGTATCGGTGCTGCAGCAACTGCAGATCCTTCTGCACTTGGTAAAAACAAATAAGTGTACAATTAATACTAACCTTGGTATATTGAATATTCCGAACATATGGAGATTTATTATGAAATTAGATAATGATACGTTGCAAGTACTCAAGAACTTCTCGGCTATTAACAAGAACATTATGTTCAAGCCCGGAAATGTGATCCGTACTATTTCGAGTACAAAGTCTGTTCTTGCAAAGGCAACAATTAAACAAGAATTCGACAAGGGTTTTGCCGTATACGACCTCTCAAGGTTTATCGGCACTCTTTCCTTGTTTAATGATCCTGAGATTGAAATCAAGGATTCGTACGTCGAACTCATCGAAGGCAACAACAAGTTTCAGTATGCCGTCACTGATCCTTCGCTGATCATCGTTCCGCCAGATCGTGAGATTGAATTGCCCAATCCTGAAGTCAACTGCTTGATTTCAGAAGAAGCACTCAATCGAGTGATGAAGGCTCTGGCAGTTTCTCAGTTGCCTGAAATCGCCATCGTCGGTAAGAACGGTAAGATCCTACTTCAGGCTGTCGATACTCGTGGTACTAGCAACGACTCGTTCAGCGTCGAAGTTGGTGAAACTGAAGCTCGCTTCCGCATGGTATTCCGTTCGGACTGTATGAAGCTGATTCCAGGTTCTTATGACGTTTCGATCTCTTCGAAGGGTCTCAGCCACTGGAAGGGTGCAACAGTAGAATATTGGATTGCTGTTGAATCCAACTCCTCGTTCGAGGCTTAATTGTGAATGCTGGTCACTAAGCCAGAGTCCGTGGATGCACTAACTTCGCGACGGACATTTTTTTGTGACGGAGATATATTATGCTTGAAGATTTTTTGTGGGTAGAGAAGTATCGCCCAAAGACCGTGTCCGACACTATCCTGACTGACGAACTCAAAAAGACATTCCAACAGTTCGTAGATCAGAAGAACATTCCTAACCTCATTCTCTCTGGTACCGCAGGTGTTGGTAAGACGACTGTGGCCAAAGCCATGTGTGAAGAGCTTGGATGTGACTACATCGTTATCAACGGTTCGATGAATGGTAACATCGATATGCTGCGTAATGACATCTCGCAGTTTGCTAGCTCTGTGTCCCTGATGGGTGGAAGAAAGATGGTAATCCTCGATGAGGCCGACTATCTCAATCCTCAGTCTACTCAGCCAGCTCTGCGTAACTTTATGGAGGAATTCAGTGCAAATTGTGGATTCATTCTTACTTGTAATTTTGTCGATCGGATTATTGAGCCACTACATTCTCGATGCTCGGTTATCAAGTTTAAGATTCCTAAGTCAGAACTCCCTTCTCTCGCAAAGCAGTTTATGCAGAGGGTATGTGGAATCCTCGACAATGAATCGGTTTCTTATGAAAAAGCGGTCGTTGCTGAAGTCATCAAGACACACTTTCCAGATTGGCGCCGTGTTATCAACGAGCTTCAGAGGTATAGTGCTACTGGCAGCATTGACACTGGGATTCTTAGGAATTTCTCGGATACTGCTCTCGCTAAGCTGATTGGTTACATGAAGGATAAGAACTTCACAGCCGTTCGTAAGTGGCTTGGAGAGTCTGACATTGAACCTACCGAATTCTTCCGTGCCTTCTTCGATAAGGCCGAAGATCATATTGCCAAAGGTAGTATGCCTCAGCTGGTACTGCATCTCGCAAAGTACCAGTATCAAAATGCCTTCGCTGCGGATCCTGAAATCAATCTCATGGCATGTCTGACCGAGATCATGGCTGACTGTGAGTTTCTGTGATCTGGAAAAAGAAAACCTGCCCAGTCTGTGAGGATAAGTATCCTAAGACTGCTCGATTTCATGAGCTCCGTTTAGAAACTTTAGACGGAACTCATGAACTTGAGATATGTGAAAAATGTGCAGACTTCTTTGACAAGTCTGCC
>Ga0222714_10005760_pt1 | contig 11678 bp, 19 predicted proteins | sample C33_3DmetaG_FD_165048 | JGI IMG/M metagenome (GOLD analysis project Ga0222714, IMG submission 165048) | Estuarine water microbial communities from San Francisco Bay, California, United States - C33_3D | ecosystem: Environmental > Aquatic > Marine > Unclassified | place: USA: California... | reverse complement strand
AGGTTACTAAACCGAAAAACTTGAACCACAACCACATTTTGATTGTGCGTTTGGATTTGAAATTTGAAATTGTTCAGCCATAAGTGTTTTTGAATATTTAATTGTAGACCCCTGTAGATACTGTCCTGACATGGAATCAACAATAACTTTTAATTCTGTTCCTTCTAAATCAAAAGTAAAATCATCTTCATTTATTTCTGTTTCCCAAGTAAATCCATATTGAAAACCAGAACAGCCGCCACCTTCAACAAACATTCGTAGCCCTTTGATGTTGCCATCACTTTCGTCTGCAAATAGTTCTATAATTTTATCAGTGGCGGATTGTTCAATGGTTATCATTTACTTTTTCTTTTTAGTTGTTTCTTCTTTCCATAAAGTCCATGCGCCATATCCTATAGCACCCCATGCAGCTAGATGAACTAATGGATGAGCAATTAAAGCAAGAACGCCAACAGCAATAAGAGCTGCGCCGTCCCAAGATGTTCTTTCAGCCCAACGAGCAAGAACCCATGATTTAAGTGTTTCTAAATCTAACATATTTTCTCCTTGTTATGCAGCCTGACCCCATACATCTTGCCAAGAACCTTTAAGAGCTCCTTTTGCATAATCAGTAGCTCGATTCTCAAAAAAGTTTGTATGTGTAGGTGCGTTTATCATTTCTTCGACCCATAGAAGTGGATTTTTCTTAACTTTGTACACTCCTTTTAGGCCTAAAGAAATTAACCGTCTGTCACAAATGTAACGAATATATTGTTTAACTTGGTCAGCAGTCAAATCAGGCATATCACCCATCTCAAATGCTAAATCAATAAATTTATCCTCAAGTTCAACCATTTTCTCAGCAATAGTATATATGCGAGATTTTAGTGTATCATTCCAGATAGATTTATTTTCTTCAATATATGTTCTAAACAGCTTAATCATAGATTCGGTGTGCATTGTTTCATCTACGATTGACCAAGTAACTATTTGTCCCATACCTTTCATCATGCCATGTCTTGGAAAATTTAATAGCATAATAAAAGAACTAAACAATTGCATACCCTCTGTAAAGGCTGAGAATACTGCAATATGTGTAGCGGTTGATTGTTTGTCGCCATTACGATTACTAATGTCCATTATATAATCGTGTTTATTTTTCATGGCTTCATATTCTAAGAATTCGTTGTATGTTGACTCGGGCATACCTAATGTTTCAATTAAATGTGAATAGGCAGCCACATGAAGAGCTTCACGAGCGGCAAACCCCATTAGCATCATACGAACTTCTGGTTGTGGAAAGTAAGGTAAATAATTTCTTACATAACCACCAGCGACATCAACATCGCCTTGTGTGAAGAAACGAAATATATTTGTTAGAAAATGTTTTTGTGGTTGTGTAAGTTTATTCTTCCAATCTTTTACATCTTCCGCCATTGGCACTTCAGTGTGTAACCAATGTGACTGCTCATGTTTTAACCAAGCATTATACGCCCATGGATAATTAAAAGGTTTAAAACTGTTTCGTTCTTTAAGTAGATTGGAATCATCTTTAGTCATTTAGCCAAGCCTCCAGTTGTGTTGATGTTTGCATACCTGATATTCTTTTTACTTCATTATCACCATCTAACATAACCAGAGTTGGAACTGAACGAATTTGATACTTAATAGCTAATTCTTCATTTTCATCTATGTCAATTTCTTCAATTGGTGTTTCAATATCCATACCTTCAAATGTTTTACTTAACATCTTGCATGGTTGGCACCAAGAAGCCGCAAATTTCAATACCTTTTTATTCATTACTTCATTATCCTTTCAATTTTTATTATATTATTCAGCCTTCACATGCAATACAAACATTATCATCATGTGCTAATTGAGTTAAGTCAATCTCTTTAATTACATCTCTTTCAATCTTTCTGGCAACTTTATCTGCCTTACCAATTTTTTCTGAACGGCAATAATACATCGTTTTTAAATTAACTTTCCATGCCAAAAAATGAATCACATGTATATATTTTATGTCAGCATCTGGTCTAAAGAATACATTTAGACTTTGTGCTTGGTCAATCCATTCTTGTCTATCAGCCGCATGTTGTATAATCCATCGTTGGTCTATTTCCATTGCTGTTTTAAACACATCTTTTTGCCAATCATCTAATATATCCATATGTTGAACTGAACCATCATTTGCAATAATTGATGACCAAATTTCATCATAATCTAGTTTACTATCTGCTTGACATTTATTTTTAATAATTTTATCTAAAAACTTATTTTTGTTTAGATGGGCACCAGACAAGGTGTCTTGCCTATAAGCATTTGCACGATAGGGTTCAATACTTGGTGATGTATTGCCCATAATAATACTTGATGAGGCATTTGGTGCAATGGCCATTAAATGTGAGAATCTTAAACCTGTGCCTTTGGCATCGGGTGCTGATCCTCGTTTACGACCAAGTTCTTTGTTTGCTACATCCAATGATGTTCTAATATGTTCGAATATTTTTTTGTTTCTGCTAACAGCTTGTGCTGATTCCCATGGTAGATTATTTTTTTGGAGATAAGCATGCCAACCCAAAGCTCCAACACCAATACTCCGTTCACGCATTGCTGAATATTTGGCTCGTGGCACTCCATCTGGTGCATTGTCTATAAAATATTGTAATACATTATCTAGCATTTCTGCTACATCTTTTAAAAACAATTCATCTTTTTTCCATTCATCATAATATTCTAAATTAACCGAAGACAAACAACAAACGGCAGTTCTTTCATGGTCTGTTGGTAAAATAATTTCTGAACATAAATTCGATTGTTTAATTGATAGACCTAAATCTTTTTGAAACTGAGGCATTTTTTTGTTTGAGGTATCAATGAAATGTAGATATGGTTCACCCGTTTGCATACGAATTTCTAATATCCTCTGCCAAAGGTCTTTTGCAGAAACAACTTCTTTGACTAAACCATTTGGGTCTTTAAGTTCCCACGAATCATCTGCTTCATTATCAATCATACATCTTTCAATAATCTGCATAAAATCATCAGTAATATTAATACCATGGTGAAGATTTAAACATCTCATGTTTTGGTCGCCTGTTGGCCTACGCAACTCTAAAAACATCATGATATCTGGATGAGATATATTCAAATAAGCTGCATAGGAACCTCTCCTTGTTCGTCCTTGACGATAGGCCAATGAAGAAGCATCATATGTTCTTAAATGTGGCATAACACCAACCGACTTATCATCAGCAGAACGAATGCCTACACCAATACCAACGCCCCCACCTAACATCGATAGCCAGTTTACTTCTGATAGTGTTGAAACTAAACCTTCCGCTGAGTCATCAAGATATGGTAAAAAACACGATATTGGCAATCCTTTCTTGGATCGTCCATATGACAGTATTGGAGTTGAGTATGATAACCAATGTTTGCTTGAGTATTCATACAATCGTTGTGCGTGGTCTTTGTTACTAGAAAAAGAACTTGATACATACGCAAATCTTTCTTGAGGACTATTTTCCTCTTCTTTCATGTAACTTTCTTTTAATCGTTTTAGACCTAGTTGGTCAAATAACGAATCTCGTGTATAATCAATCTTTATATCATGAACAAAATTGTCCATTCAACTACTCCAGTTCAGTAAATAATTTAAAAATAAAAAAAATTAAACGAAATCTTTAGCCATTGGAAAGACTTCGGTTATAACTTTAGCACAGGCTCGTGCAATGTCTTGGTGTTCTTTTTGTGTGCCATTTTCGGCTCGTAATTGTATATAGTGAATCCAACTTCTAAGGCTTCCATTCATATACATTTTTGATACGGTATTACCTTCGGGCAAAATTGCTCGCGCTTGTTCTTTAGCAATACCATTTTCTATAGCCCAATTGTAAGTCCCTTTTGCAAGTTCAATGATATATTTTTGTCTCTTTGTCCATTCATGTATTAATTCGTTATGTTTATCGTTATTTAAATTTGGTTCTATGCTATTTTGTCTGTTTTTTGTATCTTGCAACCTGGCTTCTCTTCTGACAAAATTTAATTCTTTTACAGGATCAGCATATCGCTGACTAAATTCTTGAAATGAAAAAGACCTATGTCGCAAAATTTGTCTTGCGATATCTCGGGTTGTCTCTATTTCAAGACACATATTTACCATCTCTAACGGAGACCAGTGTTGATGATTAATCAAGTAGCGAATTAACTTCTCGCTTGTCTCTTTATTGCTCTGATTACCGGGATTTGAAACCCTAGCACAGTAAGCTACCAAATCTGTAATATTGTCCGCATCTTGAATGGCCGGCTTAGAAAAACTCACTAATGTTATCTTCATATTATACTTTTTTCCAATATACTAAATTTGTCTTTGCCTCCAAACCAGAGAAGGTATTGCTACTTATAATATTTTCAATTTCAGAAACGGACATGCCCGACAAAATCATATTATTTATGTCTTTTTTGCCATATAGTGTTTTCGGCCATATGACAACATTTTGATTCGAACCGATTGCATCTTCGATTAACTTGACGACTTCTTTATTTCTTGGTTCATTATCAAAGATAAGCACTTTACTAGCACATTCAACGCTTTTCGATGCTAAAAATAAATTAGCATCTCCTGAGGCTAAACAGTTATTCAGAAATAAACTATCAAGTGGTCCTTCAACTATTTTTACAGTTTTTGATAATTCAATTCTATCTAAACCGTAAATAAGTTTTTTATCACTTTCAACAGTTCTTATGGTCACATATCGAATAAGTTTATCATTGGTTTCTAAAGCACGACCAGAAACAGCAATAATATTATTATATTCATCATAAAAAGGTATGACGAGTCTAGCGTCATCAACCAATTGTTTGTCATTATTAGGAACAAGATTATCTATGAACTTTTTATACTTTGGTGCAAATAGTAATTTATTCCAATGCTGTTTTGGTATTTTTCTACCATTTAGATAATCAATAACCCAATGGTTTTTTGGCAACATATGACACCACTCAGCATGTTCAAATATTTGTTGTTTATCTACTTTATCAAACTTTGGAGGGGGAATGTCTTTTATTGATTTCTTATATGTTTTTTTGTTTGTTCCAGTTTTATATCTTTCTAAGATATATTCTCTATGTAGAGATGGATCCACAAACTTTATAAGATTGCCAACAGTTGTGCCAGCACCACAATTGTGGCACCTATAGAATAAATTATTGCCTTTGTTATAAACATAACCTCTAGCTTTAGACATATTCTTTTGACTATCACCACAAAAGGGGCAAGAAAAATTATACAAATAGTCTTTCTTTTGCTTGAAGTTTCTCAAGCGATAAGAAATCATTTTAGTATATTTGGAATCTATAATTAGCGACATAGTAAAACCATATCACAAATGGACTTGAAAGTCAAGTTAAATCAGGGAAAAAATATCAATTTTACCTAAAGCAAAACCAAGGGCAAGAACGGAACCTATTAAGAACCACTTCACCTTATCAATATCTGCCCATTTTACAAAGGGGTTTTTATCATCTTGTTTATGTTTAATTAAATCAGACCTAAGTTCATCTATTCTTTGAGTGATGTGGTGTTCTACTTGGTCAATTCTTTCGTGTATTTCACGATTGATTGTTGAAATTCTAGAATGTAAATCTCTAATATCTTCATCTATGTGTTCTTCATTCTTTTCGTGTTGGTCATGGCGTTGTTCATGTAGTGAAATCATTTTTACAAGATTTTGATTAGCTTCTTGTAACTTTTCAATAGATGCTGTAATTCTATCACATATAATGTCAAACTGCTCAATGTCTTTTTTGAGCAGTCCAACATTTAATTTTATTTCGTTTATATCTCTATCTGACATTATTATTTTTCGTTGTTAACCTTACTTTCATAGGCTGTTTTGCCAAAGAATGCCATCACAATAGCTGCAACGGAAACAAAATATGTGGCTGCCATATCACCTAAAATCTTACTGGCTTGTTCCAATCCTAAAAACATTGCTAGAACAACAGCAAATGGATATAGCAACATACCAAATAGTGCAAACCATGTCATTTGTCTTTGAGCGTCACGCATATGGTCTTCATCTTCAAGACGTTTGCGCTTAAACTCCAAATACATTGCTTGTTCATCAAGTGATACTTTACCATCACCATTTATATCAGCAGGATGGTATCCTGCTTTTTTAATTTCTTCCGCCATGTTTTCTCCTAAATTAAACGACTAGAGAACCAACAGATATCATTGTTGAAATTAATTCATTTAATTTAGTTCTTACATTCAAATCACCGGCTGCTGCTTCTATAACTTTTGTATTTTCTAAATCTATTAACAACTCTTTATATTCATCAAAAGATATTTCTTTAGATTCAAAAAGTTCTTTGTAATTTTGTGCTTCTGTAACTAAATCAGTTACCTGTGTATTATCTGATTTAAATAATTCCTCAAACTGTTCTTCTAAACTCATCGTGGTTTACCTCCTACTACATTTTGAATGGTTACTGAATTTTTCTTAATTAATTCAAATTTTGCTTCACAATAAATTTTATTTACACTGTTAGTTTCTTCATACTTATCACTTAACCCTTTTGTGATTTGTAATAATGCAATAGACATTGTAATAGTTTCTTCATTGTTTGGTATAGCGGAAGCATAGTTTACAAACTCGTTTGATTTTGTCCAAACTTGTGTTACATAATATTTAGCTTTTGGTGTACCACATTCTTCTTTACCTAAAACCGCATTAGTATGAACCGAGTTAATTAAATAATATTCATTATTATCAAATTTAGACATATTGTAACTGTCCCATAAAGCACAGCTAGATAATAATAAAACTGATAGTGTTATAATTAAATTTTTCATTTACACCAACTCTCCTTTTTATCGCCATAATATTCTCTGGCATACCTTGTTGAATAAGTAGTTTTCTTAAACTATTACCTTCGATGAGAACATCACCCAAAACTCTACCACCATACTTATCCCACCCCATAATCACCACTTGGACCTTTGTTGCTTTCTTTAAAACCATTTTTGTAAACTTAGAGGCTTCTTCACCCATTTGTTTTTCTTTTTCACACTGACCTCTAAAACTTTTTTCTGGTGTATCTACACCATAGATACGAATACTCAATTCTTTTTTCAATGGTGCAGGTAAAAAGTCTGCTTGGAATGCTACTGTGTCGCCGTCAATTACTCGTGTAATTTTATAATCATATATCACACCTTCTTTATCTTTAGCAAAAGCTATGATTGGAAGTAACAATAATATTATTAACAAATTTTTCAATTTTTATCCTTTTTTTCTGGTTCGTAATATTCTTTATATTTGACTATGATAACTTTTTGAGCCTTAATGTAAGCTCGTATCTCTGCCATTGTAATGGCAAGTTCTTCATAGCCATCGTCTGTAACAGCAAACAAAACCAAGTCTGCATTTTTATCTTTTAATTTTGACCAAACCTCATCAATGTTATCTGGTGTGATAACATACCATGTTGGAGTTCTTGGTTTAATTGATGGCGGATCAGCCAGATTTAACGGTGTTCGCTCAACCGCTTTGGTCTGAACCTCAATTGGTTTAACATCATCACCAAAGAGACTAAATGTAGCACAACCCGTAATATTAATTAACAGGAAGGACAGGAATATAATTCGGATTTGCAATATCAGGACATTCACCATTTGTTTCACTCTTTATTTTAGCATTAAGTTCTTTTTCAGTATGTGGAGCACCAGTTAATAGTTCTAAACAACGAACCACATTTTTGGTTCCACGATTCACTAACTTTTCAATTAATTTTGGTTTAGCCGAAGCTATTGCACCAAAATCTCTTTTTTCACCTTTTGCATTAACACTAAACTTATCGGTCAATTCTTGTATTTGCTGACGATTTTTAATATTAACGTCTTGTAAGTCTTTATTGATATGTTGAATCTGTTCTATGTCTTGTTGCATTTGTTCAACAAGTTCTTTTTGCATCTGAATAGATTCTTCTAGTTTTGCATTATTAGCTTCTGATATTGCGAGGTTTGCTTTTAGATTTGAAATATGCCAAAACCCTCCTGCAACCACTAAAACAATAATTAAGATAGCAACAATTTTCACAGTACCAAACATTATTTTGTTTTTCTCCTCACAAAAGCGTAAAATGGTAACAACTCACCTTTTTGGTATCTTTTTCTTTTTTTAATTCCAGGTTCGCCTTGAGGTCCTACACCAAGACCAGCAACTTGACCGCCACCAACATTTACTGCTGGTGCATCTTCTTTTATTTTTCTATCAAACTTAGACATTCTTTTAGGCGCAACTTGATTAATAAAAGATTTACCCATGATTTTTTTGTATTTTTCCATTTCATTTTTATGATGCAACTGTTTTTGGCTTTGAGGCACAGCCTTCATAGCAGCCACAAAATGCTTGTGATACATTTTTCTTGGGTTTTCTTCTTCGTTCATTTTCTTTTTACGGCCTTGACAATGGGCTCGCTGTGAAAAGCCTTTAGGGTTATCACAATTGATACTCTTTTTGTATTTGTCTGACCAATCTTCGTTCATTTTATTTCCCGTAAACCTTTAATAATTATATCGTCTAATGGTATATCAGATGATATTATATCTTTGCCTTTTATACCTCTTACATAATCTGGCATAACATTTAAAAATGTCAAATATGTTTTAAGAGTTGGATAATCTTCTTTAGCCATTTTATAAAATAATAATCGTGTAGCAATTTCGGGAGTGAACACATTACAAAGAACTACTAGATGATTTAATACTAATCGTTCTCTTAATTCATTCAATACACGATATCTTCTAAACAATCGTTTAAGATAATTGAATCGCTTCATATCATCTTTAAATTCACTCATGACACAGTTTGGTTTATCATAAGCTTTGATTGCATATAACATCACATTTTCATTATTTAAATCATTAAATATCATATTATTCTAATTCTTCTTCATCTTCCTCATCGTCATCATCATTAAGAATGTTGTCTAAGCCTTCTTCTGTAACCACTTCTGCATGAAACTCGTAGTTACCGGCATCACCCATATAGTATATGATATAAACATAATGAATTTGTGGGTCTTTTGAAACCTCGTCAGTTTTACTAAACTCGTTGGTTTCATCATAATTAAAAACTGTTCCAAATTGATTAAGTTCTATAGCTATCTCATCTCCTTCTGGATCGATATCGTAAAGTGCTGGTAGGTCCAATGAGAACCTATGTAACACTTTACGAATCGCTTGTATACCAGATTGTGGAGTAAGATGGTTACCTAAAAAACTCAATTCATTTAACAGACGAAAATTAATCTCCGCTCTAATTTTTGGATTAGAGATTGATGAAGAACCTTCATTTGTTGGTTCGTGTTTAGTTTCCGCCTGTCCAATATCTATGTTATAGAGTTCGGACAAATATTGTCTGAACTTCATATTAACTGTCAGCGAAAATTACATCGTCATTAGCAACAGCACCGCCGTCACCTGTCATAGAGCCCATAGCTACCAAGGTTTCTACATGAACACGATTAGCACGACCGCCAGATCCTTCTGTTCTTAAAACCCAACCAGCGTGTCCGCCTTTTGGATTACCAGAAACTCCTTGTTCTGTTGTATCTACACCAAAAACGCCGATAGTTTCGCCTGTAACGAAAGCATCAGCCGTTGTATTAGCATACATTAAATTACTGTTATTTTGTGTGTTTTCAAGGTTCACGGTTGAAGGCGCAAACTTTGGCACACTGGTATTAGCATCGGTATTTGACCATAAAGCCATCTTATTTCTCCTAAATTAATTTTTTACTGTTTAATAATCTATTTATGTCATTCAATCAAAATTAATAATTATTGTGCATCTTTCTGAACATCTGATTTTAATTCAGGTTCAGGTTGAAATGTTTCGGGTTTTTCTTTTACTTTCTTTTTAGCATTTCTATGAATTTCTTTAATTGTGTTAATTTTAACACTTTCATTTGGACCATAACCCTTAGGTGTAACATTTCTTACTTTTGGAAGAGGATGTTTTTTATCCCATTCTCTTGCCTTTTTAAGTAATTCTGGATTCAAAGGTTTAAATCCGGATGAAGATTTTTTTTGTTTAGCTAAACGCTCATCTTCCATTTTATCAATTTGTTGAGATTTATAATATCCTTCTTCAACAGGTTTTTTCATTAAAGCTGGAATATTAGAATCCTCTGTTGATAATTTGTAAAGAGGTGTTCTACCCGCTTCACGTTCTTTTTTTACATATTCATCTCTAGCAGCAACAGACTTTTTAACATGGTCTGCATATGCTTTATCACTCACCGGTTTAATATTTTTTCTATCTTGGATTTTCTTTAATATATTTTGAATCTTTGTGTTGGGTGATACCTCGTGTAATTTTTCTACATCTTCTTTTTGAACCTTCTTCACATCATGAACTTTATATGGATTACCATAACTTAAAAACTTTGCTTGAGCGTGGCTTGCACTTTTTGCTTTTATTGTGTGTGTTCTAGGTTTGTTATACTGTGGATGCTTATAAGTTATTTCAAAATGTCCTTCTTCCAAATCAACTTCTTCGCCATGAATTTTATTAACACGAGCCTGATTATGTGCTTTAGACCAATCTAAATGCTCTTTTGAACCTCTAGGATGTGGATTCTCACCATATTTTTTACCAGATTTAGCCGCTGTATAACCAGCATCATAAGCTGAACTTGGACCTTTTACTTTTAAGAATGTTTTTGGATTCAATCTCACAACAGCTTCAGTATAGGCCTTTGGTTTATCTGTGTGTAAATGAACATCAATCCCTTGAGTGCCTTTTTTACCAGTATTCCATTGACTTGCAGCTTTCTTAGCTGCACCATATGTTGAATCAGCCTGAACTGTTGCTTTACCATGTTTAACATGAACAGCCGTATAGTTTGCTTCTTGCATTTCACCCATCATATAATCATGGGCTGTTGAGATGTAATCTTCAGCTTTAGTGATTTTAGATTGAACCCACTCAGGTAAGTTTTGGTCTTTGTCTTTTAACATATCATGAAAATGCTGAGCATGAGAAATGATTCGTTTGAGTTGATTTTTGGCCATATCAGCTTCACCATCATATTCATCTTTTTTCTCAGGTTCTACGGCTTCACTAACAGATTTCCATCCGCCGCCTTTTGATTTGTACCATTTAGAAGCCCAACCATTGGCATAGGCTGATGGATAAACATCAAACTTTTTCTTAGCCATAGACTTAGCACGAGCCCATAGTTCTGGATTGGTTGGTTTGTTTTCTTCTTCAACCACTTCGTATTTTTCCCAAATGGCCTTAGAAAATTGTTTGAAGTTCTTCGACATTTTTTTAGTCCTCGTCTTTCATTGCTTGTTTAGTAGCAGTAGCATACATTACACTTTTCGCTCTGTCACCATATCTATCTTTAAAACCTTTAAGGTTTTTCTTCATACCTTTAACATTATCCTCACGCTTTGCCATTTCAGCATCAGTCATAGGTCTTTCATTGATTTGCTCAACTTCTTCAACTTTAACTGATTGAACAGCAGCTTTTGCTACGCCTGCTTCTTCTTCAGGTGTTTTCTTTTGTGTAGCCTTCTTTTTAGCCTGTGCAAGTTCTTTTTCAAATTGTTCTTGATCAGGTTCTTCTTTGATTGTCATTTCTGATAAAGCTTTTAAACCTTTCTCAGCATATAATT
>Ga0222714_10005759_pt1 | contig 11681 bp, 11 predicted proteins | sample C33_3DmetaG_FD_165048 | JGI IMG/M metagenome (GOLD analysis project Ga0222714, IMG submission 165048) | Estuarine water microbial communities from San Francisco Bay, California, United States - C33_3D | ecosystem: Environmental > Aquatic > Marine > Unclassified | place: USA: California... | reverse complement strand
AGCAAGAGAAACTGCAAACTCACCGAAATTCGATGCAACATCAATAACCGTCGTCTCACCCTCTTGGTTTACGACAAGACCTTGATTCATTGCTGCTTCAACCCCGAATGCAAAACTGACTCGATGAAATCACGGCTGAGTTTCTTTTTGTTATGCGGTGTGTTGTAAACATTTTGAGCGCGACCCACATACAGATCACCGATCTCGCGACTGACATCACCAAACTTGCCAGCCAGTTCGTTTTTCACAAAGAAAGCGTTGTTTCCGGTCTGGGCGTTGCACGCAACCAAGAAATATCCTCGCCTGCTCAATAGGTTTACATAAGCCTGAAGTGATGCCCCATAGTTGAGACTTGGTGGCACCCAGATGTTTTCGGGGTTGTATTCCATCTTCCAATCAACTGGCGGTGGCAAGTACGAGTTATATTCGAGCACCAAAACACTCGGCTTCATCCCCCCGTCAAGTAAAGCCTCAGTGACGTAGAAATCATTTCCGTCGAGATCAACCATCAGAATGTCGACCATCGAGAAATCTGAATCAATATCTCGACAGCCTTGTTTAACTGTTGCAAAAATATTGTCTTTTGTTACCCATGACTTCGTGTATGAAATCGACTTGGCAAAATCACGCACCTCGAAGCCAAGATCTTCGTTTCCGACCCACACAGCACGCCAGCCGAGAGCGAGCAAGACCAGTGAATTATTTTCAATGCCATCGCCCACACCAATTTCAACTACCACGCCCTTACGGTCGAACAAACGCTGCACGATCTCAAGAGTGATGCCATCTTCATCTGATTGAGAAAATACTTGTTTGCCATACTTGCTCAGGCTTTTTTCGTTTCGATTGATGACTGAAATGACATCAGTGAGTTGATCGGTGTGTCTAACTAGTTCACCGACAGTCTCTTGTAGCAACATCGATTGCGGTGGCGAACCCAACATTGATCGCAATGAACTCAGTATCTTGCGTTTGGCTTTGCCGGCGATGCTCAATGTGCACCTACTTTGCCCGACAACATGTATAAATCGTACACTCGCCAAGAGGCTCGAACCGAACGACCTCGCACAGACAAAGTAGAGTTTTGCTAATCAACAACGCTTTGGAGACCAAATGACAAAGACTGTTTTAATCACTGGTGCTGGTTCGGGTTTTGGCAAAGCCACTGCGCTGGCACTCGCCGCCCGCGGGCATAAAGTAATCGCAACCACAGAGACGCAATCACAAGCCGACGCTCTGCGTGCAGAAGCACCTCAGTTGACTGTCGAGAAACTTGATATCACTTCGACAAGCGATGTCACTGCAGCCAGCAAGTTTGATGTCGATGTACTAATCAATAACGCGGGCGCCGGGCAAACTGGCCCAATGGCAGATGTACCAATCGCTCGAGTGCGACATTTGTTTGAAGTCAATGTCTTCGGCACGCTCGCCATCACCCAAGCGTTACTACCAAAAATGGCGGAACGCCGTTCAGGTCGCGTGATTATCGTTTCATCGATCGCGGGGGTTTTGCCCGGGCCGTCATTTGGTCCTTACGCAATGACGAAGCACTCACTTGAAGCAATGGGCAAGGCAATGCGTGCCGAACTTGCGCCTGCGGGCATTGACGTGACGCTGATTAATCCCGGGCCTTACAACACAGGTTTCAACGATCGCATGGCTGCTTCGATGTGGGAGTGGTTTGGTGCGGGCGCAATAAGCGCACCGGCAACCGATTTGCTACGCGCGATCGGCACAATGGTGACGACTAATCAACTTGACCCAGTAGACGTTGCCAACAAACTTGTGGAACTTGTCGAGGCCGAGACGACACAAGAAAACAACTTCATGCCACCAGAAATTCTAGATTTGATCAAAGCCCAACTCGGTTGAGTCAAAACCAAGTCGACCAACCCAAACTCTGATTAACTGACTGTATGCAAATTCAAAAACTAATTGCACCAGTCGTAGTAATCGCGGTGTCACTTGCGGTTTTCATCGCAAGTGTCACCCGACTTTAAAACTGACTAACTTTTAATTCGTTTTTAGAACGAACTAATTATTTGTTGTCCGACAAATTGTCGATGCCGTTACCGATCGCCATGAATGTTGGCGCCCAGAGACCGACGAAAATGCCAAAACGCTCGCCTGCTGCTCCAACCTCACCTGCGTCTGTTCCACCTTGTGTGAACCAAACGATGATGCTGCCAATTACTGATGCGAAGCCGAGTGCATACGAAAGATTCGCACTAAACCCGAGGGACTTGAGTTTTCGTAACATTGTTTCTCCTGTGTGATTTTTATGGGGACTATCTGGCTTTTGCCATTAATCCGACAGTATCAGTCATACCTCGCGAGCGTAGGCATGCCTTAAGATCTGCGTTGTGATCAAACAATTCGGGCGCGAAACCGCGTTATTGCTAATTGATGTGCAGGTCGGCGTCGATGTATTGAGTCATTGGGGCGGACCAACAGGACGGCGAAACAACCCCGACGCAGAAAGCAAAATGTTGCAGTTGCTGGCTACTTGGCGCGCAGCGAAACTTCAAGTTGCGTTCACGCGTCACGACTCACGCGAGGCTGCTTCACCGCTCAAGTTTTCGTTACCGACTGGCGCACAAAAGCCAGGGTTCGAACCAGTTGCCGGCGAAATTGTGGTCGAAAAAGATGTCAATTCGGGGTTCATCGGCACAGATCTTGAAGTGCAGTTGCGACGAGCAGGTATTTCACGGCTTGTGATTTTCGGCTTCTTTACGAACTTTTGTGTCGAGACAACAACCCGAATGGCCGGCAATCTTGGGTTTGATACTTACTTGGTCGAAGATTGTTGTTCGGCATCAAATCGTGTCGGGCCCGACGGAGTTGATCGCGACCCCGAACTTGTGCATGCGATGACGGTTGCCAACCTGCATGGCGAGTTTTGCACTGCAATCAAGTGCACTGACGCGCTTGGCCTGGTCGCCGCAGACAACAAGTCTCTTTCTCGCTGCCAAGGCAACGAATAATCGCGCCTAACTATTGAAGCGGCGAATCGGCCGAATGTTAAAGCCGTAAATCTTGTCATAGTTATCGTCGCCACCAGTGCTAAACGCGACGGTTCGTGCCCAAGTCGCACTATTCGTGTTGTTCTCGGTTGAAGACCAATAAGACTGCGTGTTGACGATTCCCGGCGATGGACAACATTGGCTCAACGTTGCCGGCATACTCAACGTTGCGCGTGCAACATACATTGCCTGCAACTCGTCATCAGATGGCAAGAACCAGTCGCTAAACGAACCGCCTGTGTATGCACGTGCGTCAACTGCTGCTCCACTTGAGCAAATTGCAACAATCGCCAACGTGTTCGAGTAGCCGTCGCCGATCGCCGTGCCTTGAGCACCCGAGCCAATGGCTAACGAAGTGTTATTGCACCAGTTGTTATTTTTGTCTGTGCCCGAGAACCAAGTTGACGCTGCGGCTTCGAACCAGTAGCCAGTTGAGTTACCAGATGACGACGGTGTCAAAAAGATCTTGCCGCCACCTGGGCCAGTGTCACCGACCGCGCAAACGCCACCATCTGCGCAAGTCTTTGAGAGTACGCCCGACGTTTCGGCTGAGTACGTACCTGTTGTCAAAGCATTGACTGCAGCGACGCGTACGTAATAGGTGCTGCCGGCAGTGAGACCGGTGATCGTGGCTGAAGTGGTCGTAGAAGTACCGTCACTAAACGTTGTGTACGCACCGCCAGAAGTAGTTGCATACTGCACTAAATAATCTGTTATTGCTGAGCCACCATTAGAAGATGGCGCTGTCCATGAAACACTCATGCCTGATCTTCCTGATGTTGCAACAACACTCGTCGGTACAGAAGCCGCACCAGGAACGCCCGATGCAGTGGTGCTCCAATCTGTCGTCGCGATTTGCGGAGTAACAGAATTATTCCAGCCCGCAACACGAAAATAGTAAGTAGTGCCGTTAGTCAAGCTTGAAACTGTGCGGGAAGTAAGCGTTGTGCCCGTGAAAGTGTAGGCGGTAGCGAACGTCGAATCCGTACCCCAGTAAATTCTGTAGTTATCACCACCGTGCGTGATCGCATTCCATGTGAAGGTCAGCGAGCCATCACCGGCCGTCACTGATGAGACAACGGGTGGCACCGATCTTGGCGTAACACTCGCCGAGACAGTTGAATACGAACCCGTACCCACATAGTTGACTGCCGCAACTTTAAAATAATAAATAGTGTTGTTGGTTAGACCCGTAACAGTTGCCGTGGTCAAAGTCGAAGTGCCATCACTGAACGTCGTATACGTGCCGCTAGATGAAGTCGAATATTGCACAACATAGTCAGTTATCGCTGCCCCGCCATTTGATGCTGGTGCTGACCAAGAAACTGATACCTGCGTGTCACCTGATGTACCGCTCACGGACGTCGGCGCCGAAGGAGCCGTCGCCGCAATCGTCGTAGTTGTGTCTGGCGGTGCGGTGGTTGTCGGAGTCGTAGTAGTTGTCGGAGTCGTTGTTGTGGTCGTAGATGTCGTCGTTGTTGTGGTCGTAGATGTTGTTGTGGTAGTCGATGATGTAGTTGTAGTTGGCGGCAGTGTCGTCGTCGTGGTCGTTGTGGTCGTGGTCGTTGTTCGTATCACAACCGGCTTTAGTGTCGTCGTGGTCGGTGGCAACGTAGTTGTAGTCGTGGTAGTTGGTGGCAATGTTGTCGACGTTGTCGTCGAAGGCAGGCTTGTCGGCCCGAAACTTGCAAGCGATTCAGGCCCAGCATTCTTGACTGCTGCGGTCGATGGCTCTGATAACACGACAGTCTCGGCGAGTTTCGTAACCAAAAGACCCTGCGTCGGCACGAATGCGGCATCGGCTTTATATTCAGGATTCTTAAGATCGCGATCTTCAATCGGCGACAAACCAGGCTTTACGTCAGCTGTTTTCAACTCAGCAGACAAGACAATTTTTGTCGAATTCAAATCGGTTTGTTCGGTTGCTGCTTTGGTCGTGGTTTTTTCACTGCCGTCTCGTGCAACTTCTCGAACTTGAACCTGATTGTCGTTAGTTTGAGTGGTGACAACAAAGTTTGTCGATGCATTTGACGTTCCGCTATCAACCGCACGAGCCGAAACAGCGGGTGTTTCTTGGTTGACAACCACATCAATTTTTTGACCAGTGCTCGACTCAACTGAGACATCAAGTTGAGTATCTGAGATATTTACAACCGTGTTGTTGCCTGATGCTTCTGCAACTAGATCGCCGCTTGCCACCGTGATGTTTACGGTTGGGTCATCTACGGCAATTGAACCCTCAGTGATCGTGATCTTTCGATCTTTCTTGGCTGCTGCCGCGATTTGCAAAACTGCGTTATCTTGCGTGACGAACGCGCTCGTTGTATTCGGCAGATCAAGCTCAAGAGCATTGCCTTCAACGACTACAAGATATTCAAGGGCTTGATAGTTTGTCGGGGCAACCGAGCCACGAATCGGTCGAGCGGTAATCCCTTCAACAGACTCATTTCGACTTGGCGAATAAGCGCCATTCTCATTTGACACAGACCAATTGGTGTCAACCGAAGAAATGACGATTAACGAGTTTTTGACTTTTGATTTGCTGGCACAAAATGGGCACGTCGAGTTGCCTCGTGTGTCGAGCGAAGTTAAGTCCATGTATCCCTTGCCGCCAGTCCAAGCGTTGGGGTCGTTTTCTGGGTCTGGCCCAGAGAATGAGAACGTCCATTGCTCGGTCTTCAAATCGACGTCAACAAATCTGTTTTTGCCCGGCCAATTCGAGTCATAAAGCTGAATTCGTGCTGATTCTGTCGACGGAAATTCAATTGCATAGGGCAACACTGCGTGCCCGCCTTGGTCGGTATACAAGCCCATCGAATATTTTGCTTTGCCGGTTTTGAAAGACTCGATAAGTTCACCGATGATTTTTTTTAACGATTGCTTTCCCCAATCGATTGTCTCTTTTTGTACCTCAGGCAAGAACTGTGTCGCAAAAGTGCGAATGATCTCGTGAGTCACTTCGCCTTCGTTGACTAGATCAACTGTTGGTGGCAACAGGCTCAAATCAAAACGCTGTGACGCCTTAACAACAATGCCCTCGCAATGACCAGAAGATCGAGCCTGGTTAACCATGCGTGCCCAAGCGGCCGCCTCAGCAATCGGCTCGCAAGGTGTTATTACGCCATCAACACAAGCTTCGGCGCCAAACATTTTGACCAAATCGTCGGTGACAAACTCTTCTGGTGATGCACTCGCCGCGAAATTCGCAAACGAATAGCCGTGCGGCGTTGGGCGCAACTCAGTTGCAACAGGAATCAGATCGACCTTTGCTCCACCGCCACCACTGCATGCAGCAACTAGCAAAGCGAGCGTGAGCGCCGAACGTTTGATCATTAGAAATTTACTTTCTTATAAACAAATTGGGTGGCGAGTCTTTCGACCCGCCACCCAACGGAATCTTCTTTCTCGATTTTTAGTTTTCGCAGGTCGCCTTAGTGATGTCTATACCCTTTTGCATTTGCGCAAGATATGCCTCTGTGACCTCTCCACCCAATGGACGTGAAAGTTGTTCGGTATATCCGTCAATCATTGCTTGCTTTACTTCAGGCTTCAAACATGCCCTAATATTTGCTGAACTGACCGACACTTCACCGTTGACTTCACCTGCTTCGACTCCTGCTGGACATGGAACACCATCTGTCAAGCCTGCCCACCAATTCGGATCGTTAGTCGGCATTAGACCAAGACTTGCGTCAGTCATCCGCTGCGCATATGCCGGATCAGCTGAGGAAACTATTTTCGAACTTCCCTGGTCCCAAATTAGATCTACGCCTGGAGCGCCCGATAGCCATTCACTCCAGAACTCCCACTGCATTTGATTCCACTGGTCATAGCTATCCCAGCAATATCCCGAAACTGTCAGTGCGTAGTTTTTTGTTTTTCCGGCGGCTGTTGCGTCGTCGGATGAGTCGCCTGCTTGGTTTTGGATGCCGCATGACGACATCACTATTGCGAGACCTACGGCAAGAGCCGCAATTCTCACTTTTGAGATATGACTTTTCATTGTTCCCCTTTGATTTGATCGGTTGAATGTTTTTAACTTCTTGGGGTCAACCCTAACGCAGACTAGAATAAAAGTCTAGTTAGTTAGACCAAATTTTTAAAGTGTTTTAGAAGTCCGCAGGTTTAACTAAAGGTGTACCAACTGTAAATATGACCAAACCAATTGAGCGCGAAACAAGCCGAAGAGGTCGAGCGACCATAGAAAAATTGCTCGAGGTGACGATCAACGAGTTAGACCGTGTCGGTTTGGCAGAAGTAGATATCGAATCGCTCTTACGTAAATCAAAGATTTCAAAGGGTTCGCTCTACCACCACTTCGGAAGCAAGAACGGTTTGTTGGCAGCTGCTGAAGCCCAACAGTTCATGAAATATTTAAAACGAGAAGGCGAAACATTTCGCAAACTCATTGAAGACTGTAAAAGTAAACAGAAATTTATCGACTTAGTTGCTGCCGTAATGAAGATCACAAGTCTTGAAGCGAATATCGACTTCAGAAAAAAACGCGTCCGCGCAATCGCGATGTCGTTCAACGATGAAAACCTGGCTCAAGTTTTGAAAAATGCACAAATCGAGGTCACCGAATATCTCGCCGCCAGTTTTCAAATCGCCAAAGACCGTGGCTGGGTTAAACCCGACACCGACTTAATGGCATTGTCATATTGGATTCAGGGCGTCTTCATTGGACACATCATGCTCGACATAACAGAGCAGACCGAGCACGAAGAGGCCTGGGGCCAAGTCGCATTTGAAGCGCTACGCCCGTTCTTGGCTACCGACTAGTGCTTCTTTTTTTCTTGCTTCTTTAAGCGCTTTTCTTTGAGCGAAAGTTTTGCGACTTTTTTATTGTTCGCATTGCCTTTTTGTTCTTTGTTAGCCATTTTGATTCTCCGTTTTTTGTAACCCCAATAAAGGATTAAGTAGTAACCGTTAGATTAGCCGATCAAACACGATCTGTTTTTTGACGCTCTGACAACGCCGCGAGTTCTTTACGCAGTTGTTCAGATGTCTGGTCGCTTGCGAGGGCCTGCCAAACAAAGTCAGCTTGCGATTGAGGAGCCAAACCTTTTAGCGGCGGATCGCGGTCAAGATTTGTCGGAAACGCGTAACCCTCTGCACATGCTGCAATGACTGTTTTAAGTTCGTGATCAGACCAACCTGCAGCCTTTCGCTCGCGCAACACTGGGTAAATCGCATTCGACATTTGCTCACGATCAACAGTCTCGAGAGTGCGCCCGAACGCAGAACCGATCTGCGTGAGGTTAGCCATCCGTTTGAAGTCTTTCGTTTGGTTCGTGCCAGCAGCATGTAACAGCGCAGGGTTAAAAAAGGCACCGTCACCTTTTTTAAGTGGCAACTGCGAATAGTTTTCGGCGAAGTATTTCTTGACAGCCTCATTGCGCCATGCGACGTAACCCGAAACCATTTTTTGAGAGTGCGGCAGATACATCGTCGGGCCAGACTCACGAGTCATATCTGTGTGCGCAACGGCACCTTGCAGAGTGATCAATGGCGAAACGCCATGAACATGCAACGGAAAATCCATCGCCTGCTCATCGGTCATGAAACCAAGGTGATAATCGCGATGCGGTTGTTGTGCGTCGCCACCAGGGTTAACGACATTGACTTGAGTCGTGACTTGATAGCCAGGCCCGAGCCAAGCGGTTGCAATTAGCGCGAGAAAATCGTTGCGGTAGTAGTCGACAAATGCCTCAGGGTCGCGGAGCGCGAGTTTTTCTTGTACGTTCCAAACTCGGTCGTTCGAGCCAGGCTTGGCATAGTGGTCGCCTTTGGCTTCACCGCGGGCGTGCTGCTCGTCAATAATTTGCCAAAGCGTCTCTGAGACGCGATCGACAATCGACGTGTCGGGGTACATATTTTTGAAAGCCAAAACGCCCGGGCCTATTAAAAGTGCCCGGCCGAGTTCGGCCAACACCTCTCGCCTACCGTCACGCGACGTAATAACCGGCGCAAGTTTTTCGCAGTCGTATACAAGAGCGTTTTGCTCGATATCCGACGCGAACTTGTAATCAGCGAGTTGAGTTTTTACTTCAACGTGACTCTTCAGTTCGGCGAGAAGGTCGCCTTGGTTCGAGACCCAACCCGTGGTCGTTGTCATATCCAAATATTAACGACTATTTCAGGCCCGCGGCTAACGCTGCTTCAAGCGCAATGATTGCCATGAGCCGTCGCTTGTCCAGCCGCCGTCAACGGGCAACGCAATGCCGTTCACGAAACCTGATTTTGTGTCGTCACACAACCATGCGATCGCCTCGGCAATATCGTGCGGGCGCGCGAATCGCCCCATTGGCACATGGTCGGTGATGTCTTGATCGGTGTACGAACCACCCGCTTGATCTTTGTGATCCATTTCGGTTTTCACCCAGCCCGGACAAACAGCGTTCACGCGAACACCGCGCCCACCCCATTCGACTGCGAGCGTGCGAGTTAAACCAATGAGGCCGTGTTTGCTCGCGTTGTATGCGGTGCGATGAGCGACACCCTGCAGGCCAGCGACCGATGCAACATTGACGATCGCACCCGCACCAGCATCGAGCATTATTTTGCCGAATTCTTTTGCAAGGATAAACGGCGCCACAAGATTGACTTCGAGCACTTGACGATATTTTTCAGTTGTCGTGTCGAGGGCTGGCGAGATGTTTGAGATGCCGGCGTTATTGATGAGGGCGTCAACGCGGTCGAATTTCTTTATCGTTTCGGCAGCCGCGGCACTGACGAATTTTTCATCGGTGATGTCGCCGGTTAGCGATATTGCACTTTTGTATTGCTGCGTGTCGACTGGCTGCAGATCAATTAGTGCGAGAGCCCAACCGAGTTCGTTTAGCAGTGTCGCAGTTTGTTTGCCGATGCCTTGCGCCGCACCGGTTATGACCGCAGTTTTCACTTAAGTTTTGTTTACGGGGCTGGTCGAGTAACCCAGATTGACTGTGGCGAACCCGCAAGTGTTGTCTGCACATTGCCATCAGTGTCTGAAATTGCGAAAGTTGACGCCGCTGCGAGAATTGTCTCGCGAGTGTCGCCGTCTGCCTCGGCAATTGACTGCGCATTGACTGTGCAGACTTTGGCGCTTGTCTGAGTTATCGAGTTGATGCGCGAGATGCGGGTAACTGAAAAATCTTCGCCAATGGTTGTCGAAAGAGTTGCACAATTCAAATCTTTGTCGCCAGTCACTGTGTAATTGACCGAAGACGAAGTTGAGGTGCCTTTTTCGCGAAGCAGTGTGACGACTGGTTTGGTTTTGCTTGCAACAAGTGTTGTCGAAGTCGTTGTAGTCGCCGCAACCGTTGTGGTCGGTGCAATTGTCGTCGTTGGCGCTATAACAACCCGAGCTGGAATAACCACCCATTTAAGTTTTTTAGAGATACGAGCGCAAACGAGCCGCTTTGATGCGACTTTAACTATTCGGCCAGGAGTCGTGCACTTTGCACCGTCTTTGTTGTGAGCGAGTGTTGGAGAACTGATGGCACCTAAAAGCGCCAAAGCAACTGCGACTGATATGAGTTTTTTGTTCATAGTTAGAGGCTACTTTAAATTTCCCAAGTGTTCTCGAAGAACCTACGGTGCTCGCGTTACCCAAATTGTCTGGGGCGAGCCGAGCAACTCGGTTTGAACGTTGCCACTAGTGTCCGAAATCGCAAAAGTCGTAGCTGCACGAAGCACGGTGTCATAAGTAGTGTTGTCTCGCTCGGCGCGCGACTGGGCGTTAACCGTGCATACTTTCGAAGAAGTCTGCACAATTGAATTGATCACCGAAATATATTTAGTCGTGAAGTCAACACCAATCGTGGTCGACAATGTTGTGCAATCGATATCTTTGTCACCCGTAACTGTGTAGTTGACAGAAGCCGAAGTTGAAGTGCCTTTTTCGCGAAGCAACGTGACTACTGGCTTTGTCTTGTTCGCCGCCACTGTGGTCGTAGTCGTTGGCGCAACCGTTGTAGTAGGTGCAACCGTTGTGGTCGGTGCGACAGTCGTTGTAGTTGCGGCACGCGCCGTGATGTTGATCCACTTAGTCTTTTTCGGAAATATCGCACACACGAGTCTCGTGCCCGACACATTGACAACTTTGCCAGGAACCTTACATTTGGCACCTTCTTTATTGGCTGCCAGGGCTGGGGCGCTAAATACCCCGACAAGACCAAGGGCCAGCGTCAAAGAAGCAACTTTTTTAATCATGACTATAGTTTACCCACTTTCGCGAACCCAAGAGGGCGATACCGACGCCGACGGCGACGATGAAGACTGCGAGCAATGACGCGTCACGTTCGACGTTAAAGCCCATCGAAAGGGTTGCAATAATACCCAGCACGGGCAAAACCGGCACACCTCGAATCGAACCCCGAACCGTAAATTGTCGCGGATGATTTGGCATCCGTTTTCGCAAAATAATCAGAACCAGATTGACAACTATGAACAAAACATAAATCAATACATCGGTTGCGCCGGCAAGCAGAGAGATATCTTCAAGCATGATCAACGCGACTGCGACACCGGTACTTGCTAACAGTGCCGGCAGCGGTGTGCGTCGTTGATACACCGAGGCAAAAATTTTTGGCAAGTTACCCGACGATGCAGTGCCATAAATCATTCTCGATGCCGATGTCAAAGCCAACAGATCAGTCGAAGCCGTGCTAATTA
>Ga0222714_10005757_pt1 | contig 11685 bp, 18 predicted proteins | sample C33_3DmetaG_FD_165048 | JGI IMG/M metagenome (GOLD analysis project Ga0222714, IMG submission 165048) | Estuarine water microbial communities from San Francisco Bay, California, United States - C33_3D | ecosystem: Environmental > Aquatic > Marine > Unclassified | place: USA: California... | reverse complement strand
TACCCACATTCTTTATGGTCATCCTTTAGTGGGGGGTTCATTAGTGGGAGTTATTCATGGTGGGGGAATATTTATTACATATGGATTATTCTATTACAGAGAAAAGACTTACTGAAGTTCTTCACAAATATCTTAGTAAAACAATTAAAGGGTTTGATAAATGTGATTATGATTGGGCTGAGTTTGGTTGTGGTATGGGTGTTTGTTGTGACCCATATGCTATTGGTTTTGTATTACCCGATAAGAATTACGATGACTATCTGTTTAAGTTGGTTGATGGTGAGTACTATGATGATGATGGTGATTACCCTGAAGAACTTAGAGGTGACTTACCTGAAGTTTGTCATAATCCACCTAACATTCAGTATGGTGAGTTTGATACAGTCATTATAAGAGAAGAGTTATATAGAACTATTAGAAAGGTTTTTGGTGACATTAATATATGGCGTAATTCTTTATTACACCTTTTGAATGAAGTATACGGTTTTAATGCCCGAACTTTAATGTCTGATAGCATTTACGATTGGTAGTTTGTAGTTGTTAGTTTACTATAAACCATCCACAAACAGAATAAAGTAAAAGTATGAACGAATGTGTGTAACGAAGTGGAACACCTTGAGTGAATAGTTTTACTTTATGATGTGTGATATGACTTATAAACATTACCCCATCTTCTTCCTTTTAATATACTGATTTCCCTATAACATATCTATAGGTTCCTGATTAGGAGAATAAATTTCTTTATTATAGATTATCTCCCCTATCTTGTTATAGACAGATATATGTAACGTTGTTGAAGATATATTTTTATTGGTACAGACATTGTCAAACCCTACGTGTTTATTTTCTCTGAATGAATTTATGATACAATCTTTTACGTTATCAGAATAATGTTTGACTAACGAATTAAATAAACTATTACCATATTGAGGTTTCCCTACTCTGTTTGCACATACAACTATATTGTTATTGAATTTGGTAAAGGCGTTTTTTACATTATCACCCGTGTATGTTTTGATAGTACCATTTTCGAAAAACACGTATTGTCTACTATGATGTAAAGTATCGTTATTATTTATATTATCGAATTCACCCCCATTTTGAAAATGGTGTTTTACTCTATGACAATTTGTTTCTGAGAATGATGCTTGTATGGACCCGAATATGTTTGGTGGAATAAATAATAAATTGTCTGATATTATTTTTGGTCCACAGCATATTGCACCAATTCCAAATTGGTCTTGTGTTTTGATTAAAACGGTAATGGTTGGCATCGTTTGTTATATTTTTAATAACTATGGAATCGTATCCAAATATAGTAAATCTTTCATATGCCGGGAACTGATTTTCCCCCTACCCCCGTTTTTTTTATTTAACATCTATTTATCATCATGGATATACACCAAACTAATAATATGCTAGATAAGTTCATCAGACGTGTCTATGGTGTGGATGTTTATTTAACCGAAAGCAAATACAAATATGATGATGGAAAATACCAAATTAATTTGCTTGTCTTTCCCTCGAAGTTTTTGAAAAATAGTCCTGAATTCGACGAGAAATATTATAACTTCTTGAATAGGAGAGAAATGGAAATTATGGATGATATTTTTAAGGCTTTCAGATATTTGGGTATCGACCGTAACGAAATACAAGGTGATTATATTAATTTTGAAATATCCTCCAATTTGCCCGAGTATCTAAAAAAATACAATGAAGAACTCATATCGAATATCAATAGTTTTATAAATGACAGTATGCTATCTGAGTATATTTCGAATGTTAGGATTTATAGAATTGAACCATCCATTCCTCATGGTTCTAGTTACCATGTACCTTACATGGATTTGAGATTATCTTATGATACCACCAATGAAAAGATGGATTTCCGCAATTATCTAAATGAAAATATTGTTAGGGGACCTATGATGGCTTATATTAAAACCAAAATGAAAGTAGACCCCCAAATTGAATTTTGGTTTGAATAATTATTATGAATAACTCCGATTTAATCAAAGCCGTCAATGTCGTTTTAACCCGTTTGATTTCCCCCAAATTAAATGGTTTGGTTAACTATGAGGTGACAACTGAGACTCATGATGATACAGGTGAACTATGGGTAATGGTTGATGTTTATGTGGACTATCACAATTATTGGAACATTTATGATATGGGTCATTATAACAACGGTGAGGGTTATAATAGTCCATCGGATTTTGATGATGATATTGTCTTGGATGTTAAACGAGCCCTGAAAAAATATTTGGGTATACAAAGAAGTATTGTTGAGGTTTACCTGATTGAATCTTAAGGGAATTCATACCTCTGTAAATCCAAACAAAATAAATTAAATGTCTGGTGCCGGGAACTGTTCCATCTCCCCCAACCCCCTCATATTTTTTTATCTCAAATATTTGGAGTATCTTTGCTCTTGGTGAAAAAATTCAAATACAAAAAAACCTCTATCCATTGTTGGAATATGGATATTATCGTCTATAGATTATATAGACGCTCTTGGTTTTGGTTTTATATTCCCTCCCATCTTACCTTCGAAACCGAGGAAGAAGCAATTACTTTTTGTAACAACATGAACTCAGGAGTTATTTGATTGTATCAAACCTAATTTTTATATTTAACTCATGTTGACATTACCTCTGAACAGACCTCCAATAGACTATGAGCCGAAGTCACTTACTTGGAATTCTGATGTCTTACCCTACCGAGATAAAGAAAAATTCTTGGTTGCTTTCAATATTGTTAAAAAAAAATTTCACAAAAAATACCCCGAATGCCAATTAACTCTAACGGAGTCAACTCATCAATACTTTGAATTTACTTGGGATGATACTCAACCACTTTATGAATACTCATACATCTCCTTTGAACTTGTGTTTTTTTGTAGTTCTAAAAATACAAACACTCCATTAAGTGACAAAACAAGTTATATCAAAGATTTGTTTCGCCGTATGGGAATTCATTTGGATTCCTTTTCAGTTGTTTTGTCGGGAACAACATATTTGCACCCGATTGAATTTGATGGTTTTTGCGCTTTGGGTTATGGTTTCCATCACACCATTTGCAGAAAATTAAATGAAAATCATCCTGACTTGCAAACCACCACAAAAAGTAAGTCCGTGGTCCAAATAAAAACTGAGAAAGGTTTCTTAAGTAAACTATTTCAGTTTTTTAATCGAAAGTAGTGTGACATTTTTTCCCTTTTTCTTGAGAGTAATTTCATTCTCATGAGGATATAGTATTCTATTGGACAAAGTCTCTTCTTTGTCTATTTGGTCTTTGGTTGTTCTGACGGTAATAAGAAAAGTTTTGTCACCCACGCCATCCGCAAAAGAGTGGGATTTCATTAGTTCTTCTTTGTCCATGGCATAGTGTGAACCAGGTTTGTCCATCTTGATGTCACCAAAACTATTTGCTTTGATGAGTCGGGATAGAGTAAGTTCATTGGGTAAGGACCTGAACCATGATAACAAGTCTTTTAATTCTCGGGTTGCATCTCCCAAAGAATAATCCATTGAAATGAGTTTCGATAACAATTCTTTTTTATCCATTCATGCTCAGGGCATGTTCTTGATGACTTGCTCCAAAGTATAAATATTTTGTTTGTCTTCTTTTGTCTTAACTCTTTTTGATTTGAGTTCCGATAAGGTATTTTCCAACTCCTCACGCTTTGACATTGGTTTGTCTTTGGGTTGACGAGCCTTAATGGATAAATCCAATTGCTTGGGAACATCCCCATATACTTGTTGAACCAGATTGACAGATTTATTGATGTCTTTGGTTATTGCGGTGAGAACAATCAGAGTGAGTAACCTTTCCATACCACAAAGATACGAAAAAACTTTGACCCCCACTATTTATGTCAAAACATATACAATGGCCAAATCACAAAAATCTCTTCCGAAACCAACCAACAAGAAAACAATCAACAAAAGAAATAAATTACAATTTTCAAACCAAGAAATTATCAACAGACTATTTTCTCAGTTCGATAAGTAACTTGTTCTCACCGGCATTTTCGATACCAAAATTATTTTGGTGACTGCCACTATATTGTATTGTGTGAAGTATTGATATTACAACCCCCACATTTCTTTTAACTTGATGTTCATTATTATGGTCATAATCATTTGACCAAACTACATTGTCTTGAACATCCAAAACTTTCAATTCAATCTTCATCTCCGTTAATTGTAACTTCGTCCCCCAAATCAAAATCATCATACTCTTGTTCTGATATTTTCTTGATGGTGTATCCATGGTCAAAGAATGAATCAACCAAATTCATGAAAGCTTCATAATCTTTAACCCAAACTTTCATTACCCCTTCAGGTTCTTCTTTTTTCCAAATACCGATAAAGGTGGGTGGAAAATCAGGATTTAGTGATTTCTTCATCTTTAATTGCTTCAAGTTCAAGTATATAATTCAAACATTCTTCCAAAACTAATTCTACCGAATCCATATTGTCATTTGATTTGACAATTGTCATTTCAGTCATGTAATTTAATAAATCGATTTGTAAATATACTTCAAATTTTTGTCTTATCATATGAACATCCAAACAATTTTTCTCTAAATTATGACTTGCTGTAAATTTAGGACAACCATTTGAGACGCACCAGTTGAAAACTCTTGTAAATGTGTGTAATTTTAATCCCATATAACAATTATAATACTCGTAAATAAAATATTGAAGGTGAAAAACAAAAATTTAACTTATTTGGTAATTGGAGTATTCTTTTGGATATTAGGAATGCTAACAAATAATCTTGTATGTTTTTTCATATTCGGAAGTTGTTTCGGTTTGATTTTTAGGAATATGTTTATTTCATCAAACAAAGACTAAGGGCAATTCATCCCACGAGGTAGTATATTTTTGTGAAATATATTCTTGTTTCATCTCCCACTTCTTTTGTTTATTTTGTGGAGCTTCAATTTTTTGAAGTGGTTCGGTAAACAAGGTAATCTGTTTTACGTTTTCAGGAGTAAGTTCGTTGAATACAATTCCACACTTTTTGTATTTTTTGTCCTGAGCATAAATTGACTTTAAGTGTGGATATACCTGTGACCAAATTTCTTCAATACTTTGTGTAGGTTCTTGGAATGTTAACGACTTTGATTTGTAGTGTCCTTGTCCTTTATGAACATTTCCACTTACAAAGATGGTACAGCGGGAAGCGATAATTTCATTCTCTAATAATTTCTTTACACCACTTTTGATGTAAGAATACATGGCTTCGGCAATTTGTTCAAACTGTTCCAAATCAGAACCAAATGAACGTGCTGAGGCGATGTTCTTTTTCATTTTGGTCTTTAGAAGAACAGGATAACAATACATTTCCAATAACTCATGTTTGGCTCTAAGTCCATTTACATTCATCATTTTTCTAACCACACCATCCGATAAGTTCATAAACTGACCAACTGAATCTACACCGTAATTTCGTAATTTCTTGGTCCATTTACGTCCAATCCCCCACACTTCACTAACATCAATCTGATACATCATATTTCTGAAATTGGGTAAATCCCAATAAGAACAAACCCCATCATAATTTTGAGATTGTTTTGCCATAAATGACGTTAACTTGGCAAGAGTTTTATTTGGTCCAACACCAATGGATACTGGTATTCCTGTTTGTCGTTTAACTTCATCTTTAATGTATCTTAAACGATTCATCAATTCATCGTCAGGAATGTTTGAGAAATCTACAAATGATTCATCAATTGAATAGACCTCTACTTCTTTTGCAAAGTTTTTGATGACTGACATAACACGGTCAGACATATCACCATACAAATTGTAATTTGATGAATAAACACAAAACTTATATTCATCCATAAACTCTCTTTTTTTGAAAAATGGTTCCCCCATTTTAATACCAAGTCCTTTAGCTTCTTGGGACCTGGCAATAACACATCCATCGTTATTGGATAATACAACAGTTGGTCGTCCAATTGATATTGGATTAAACACACGTTCACAACTTACATAAAAGTTGTTACAATCAATAATTCCTATCTTCCTGTTCATTTTTTATTGAGAACCCAAGTTACTTTACCCCACAAGTTGTCTTGACCTTTGTATTCTCTTAACTTAAAGAATGTCTTGTCCGTTAGTATAACTAAATCACCATTTTCAGGTTGAATTGATTTGTCAATTACCAACACATCTCCTTGTTTTACTCCAAACACTTCGGGTCCTGAATACCTAAAATAAAATGTTGAATACACATTATGGATTATCAATTCATTCAAATCCAATCTCTTGTCAACATAAGATTCGGCAGGTGAGGCAAATCCAGTTGTTTTAGTTTTGATATGTAATTCTTTGGTATTCATTACACCAAATATACGAATTATCAATCAAAAATCCTAATTCTAATAACGACTATAAACCCACATTTTTTGTTCGGTGTAAGCCAATTGTTCTTTCTTCCTAACAACGTCCTGAAGATTATTGGAGGAGTAAATTGATACTCGGTAGTAACCATCTTGCTCTGTTATAAAAGCATCATTAGATTCTTTCAAGAGTCTATCAACGTATTCCTGAGCAATTTGCTCATCGGTAAATGAACCTACGATTAAGAAGTGTTCTTCTTGGACTTCTTCTTCATAGTAATCTTCATCAATACTATTTTCAGGTTCAATTCTTTTTTCAACAATTTGTGTGGGAACAGGTTGAATTATCTCAGATTGGGCTTGTTCCCTACCACATTTGTATGTTCCTATCATCAATAAAATACTGATGGCACTTAGAACTAATATATCTCTTGTATGATTTGTCATTTCACCCACATTGAATTGTTTATAACAAGTATATCAACTTTCGAGTTATGAAACAAGTTCATGGCATCTTCGGGGGTTTCAACAATTGGTTCATGTGATAAGTTCAAAGAAGTGTTCAACAAAACAGGAACTCCACTGTATCTTTCAAAATGACGAATCAAATCATAATAGATTGGGTTGTCCTCCCTTTTCACGGTTTGAGGTCTTGCAGAGCCATCTATGTGGGTTACAGCAGGTATTTTATCACTCAAAACGTCACAAATTTTCAACATGAATGGTGATTCTCCATCGATATCAAAATATTCTTGAGCATTTTCAATACATACTGAAGGTGCAAAAGGTCTATACCATTCTCTATTTTTAATTTCAAAATTGATGTAGTCCCTCATTTCAGCAATACAAGGATTTGCCAAAAAACTCCTGTTACCAAGAGCTCTTGGTCCAAACTCAGAACCTCCCTGAAACCAAGCAATTACTTTCCCTTCGTTCAACTTAGAGGCTATGAAATCCAAACTAAGTTCCTTACCACCTTCAGGTGTAGAGTATTTTTTTCCTGTATAAACAACCTCTTCCACAGTTTTATGAACCCTTGGAATTCCGAGTAAGTGGTGAGTCACATAGAGAGCAGAACCAACAGATAAACCATCATCAGCCGCACCAGGATAAACGTGAATATTTTTGAATGGAGTGTTTTTGTGTATCTTTCCGTTTGTGGTGCAATTCAGAAAACTACCTCCGGCTAAACATAAGTTGTTACCATTATATTTTTTTGTTTCGTCCCATAATTCTCTGGCGAATTTGAAAACCGTTTCTTCGAATACAAATTGAATGGTTGCCGCTGCATCCATAGCCTCTTGGGAATCTGAATTTTCGAGGTTGAAGTGTTCTTCTATGATATAGTTATCTCCAATAGCGGGAGTTTCAGGAGCATACTTTGTTACCACTTTACCTGTAGTATCCATGAACAATCTATAAATCCATCTCCAATCATCTCCTCTCTCGTTTCTCTCCCAATAAGACTTGGTGTACTTGTTAATATTTTTAACAACATCCAAATTAGGTTTACCATAAGCCGCCAAACCCATCATGCTTCCTGCTTTGAAAATAGCGTGTCCGATACCCAACATTTCTGTAAATTGGGAATAAGCATGACCTATTTGGATACCAGGGTAGTATAATGTTTCGAGTTTGTTTTTATAACCATAGGAAAATAATGAACAAACCCATGGATTGTTATCCGTAGCATCCATAGTAAAGACCGCCGCTTCATCAAAATTAGATGTGTAATAGGTCGAAGCCGCATGTGCTTGGTGATGATTTACAAACCAACCAGGTATTACCCTCCCATAGATTTCAAAGTTAATTGGAACTGAATCATATGGTTTGTTGGTTGAAGGTGGACAAAGGTGTGACAAATCACCCCTTAGTCTGTAACCCAATCCTTCAACAAATTCAGGTTTTTCGTCAGACCATAACTCCTGATTGTTATTGGTGTGAGAAGGTGAAAAAATAAACGCAACATCTTTTGGAATATAAAGTTTAATGTCCTCGTTTTCGTTTCTCCAATCTTCTCTGTTTTCAAACCAATAACTAATTCCGACATAGTCTACATCATCAATAGTTATGTTCGCCTCTGCAAACAAGTAGTCCAACATTTTTTGAGATATGAAACGAGATTTTTTGTGACGAGACAAACGTTCTCGAGTGATTGCTGAAACAATCTTACCATCAATTATAACACACGCACTAGCGTCATGATTGGGTGTTAATCCTAAGACTACCATATTTTGTTCAATTACATTGCCAACAATCTGTTGACGTGCATCATAATTTGATTTTGCCTAGCCTGCAATTCTTTGATTTGTCTTTCTTGAGATTCGTTTAACTCAAAACTACTTCCTTTAATTCCGTTAATTTGATTTGAAAGCATGTTGTGGTCATGGAGTAATTGGTTATAAACTCTTGCCTTTTCTTCGTTATTCATTTGAATTTGTTTTTATAATACATCATATCATTTATTACCAATAAATCAACATCTGACTCCTCGAATAGTTTCAAAGCATCGTCAGGAGTTTCCACAATTGGTCGTCCCTTAACATTTAATGATGTGTTTAGTAGTATGGGAACATTGGTTATTTCTCTAAATTTATCTATTAGAGTATAGAATCTCAAATTATCTTCTTTCGTAATTGTTTGTACCCGTGCGGTGTTGTCAATGTGAACTCCTGAGGGAATGTCAAAAGGTTTTTTACATGGAACGGTAAACAACATAAAAGGGGACTCAAAGTCCATCCTGAACCAATCAGATTTATATTCGTTAAGAACAACTGGCGCAAAAGGTCTGAACCATTCTCTATACTTAACTCGTTTGTTAAGAATGTCTTTCATATTTTTTCTCCTTGGGTCACACAAGAAAGAACGGTGTCCGAGAGCTCTTGGTCCCATTTCACCCCCACCTTGATACCAACAAACTATTTTACCATCGGAAAGTTCTTTAGCTACATCGTCTAAATTTAATTCATAAGGATAAAAATTACTCTGCGGATAATAATCATAATGGTAACCCAAATACATCAAATCTTTTGGACTGTATTTTTGTCGAGGTTCTTGGTTAAGAACGTGGTTGACAAACAAAGCAGAACCAACAGAAAGTCCATCATCACCACAAGAGGGAAACATATGCATCCTCTCGAAATCTGTCTCAGTTAAAACCTTGTAGTTCGCATTACAATTCAGGAATGTCCCACCACCAACACAAAGATTACCATCATTTATTGCTTTGGTCTCTTCAAAAAGTTCTTGGGTATATTTTGATAAGGACCTTTCAGCCATAAATTGAACATCAGCGGCTATATTCATTACTTCTTGAGATGTAGATTCTTCTTTTGAAAAACATTGTTGATATTCTCTCGTATACATATGAATATTTCGGTCACCCTGTTTTTTTCTCCATGCGGGAATTGAGGAATCCAAATGAGGGTATTTTCCACTAATTTGAGAATACAACCAATCATCGTAAGTAGTATCTTCATTCTCAGTTCTATGTTTTTCAGGTTTTGTCCACTCCTCCCAATTTCTTTGTGTTTTACCACTGACATTACCATAAGCAGCTAGTCCCATAAGAACACCAGCTTTTTCCAATCCTGGACCCAATCCTGATAGTTCAGTTGCAGAATCATAAAAAGTACCATAGCTATAGTGAGGATTTTTGAATATATCCAATTGATTTCCATCTCCAATCATCATGAGACTCGTAGCAGTGGCATCCCTTCCCGTAGCATCCGCGGTGAAAATAGCCGCCTTCTCAAAATTGGAAGTGAAGAATGCCGCTGATGAATGTGCTACGTGATGGTCCACAAAACGACCTGAGAAAATCTTATCAACACCTTGAATTGTCACGTTTAAGGTATAACTCATCTTATGTCTAAAATTATAACCTAAGTATGGTGCTCTTGTTCTATCCCAAAAATCGGGTAAAGTAAAACCTAATCCAGGTATATATTGAGGTTTCCAATTGTCTCTTTTGTTTGGATAATTATCCAAGTGGTTGAGGATTGCCACATCCATATTGTATCTTCCAAAAACACTTAAAGGGTAATTTTCATTTTCAGGAGAATAAATCCTCATAAATGGAATACTACTTTGGTCCCAAAATCCCATAGAAATACAGTCAATATCTTCTATTTGGACGTTGCAATCCCAAAGAAATCTTTCCAAATATTCCATTTTGACTAAAGAACTTTTTTTTAACCCTGAGTATCTTTCCATCGAAACCGCAAGAACTAATCTCCCATCTTTAATCATGGCTAAAGACGCGTCATGACCTGTGTGAATTCCTAATATATTCATGGGAATAGTATAATGAAAAATAGATGAAAATCAAAGATTATAACCTGACTTTTCTTTTATCAATTTTTATATTTATAAGAAAAAAACAAATGAATATTATTATTTCAATTTTACTTTTGGGAGGCGCATTTTACCTATTATTTTTTGGTAAAAAAGAAAAAAAAGGTTGTGGATGTACCAATTGTCAATGTAATATAAATAAAAAACCCCTCTAATGAGGGGTTTTGTTTGAATCAATGATTCTGTGTAGAATAAATTATTCTACTTCAGGCTTTGCAACCTCTGAACCACCTTCAACAACTTCTTCAACAAGAGTTGTGTCAGCCTCAACTACAGTTGTATCAACTGTAACTTCTTCTACAACCACTTCTTCAGTGTTGTTACAAGCAACCAACAGAGTAGCTGCGAAAACGAGTGAAAGTACTTTTTTCATTTTTGAAATAAATTTGTTTATTAGATTGTTATAATTATACAACAATTTATTCGTCAGACAAGTGCTCAGGTCCACTTTTTTTTGAAAATCCCCAAATACTGTTAGGTGTTTGAGGTGTGGAGGCAACCTGTTTAGGTTTTTCTGTGTCAGTAATCCTGTCGTAATTGATTTGTGCAATCCTTATCAAATCTTCATCAGTATCTAACCCAATCAAGGCCTCAACAACTTTTGGGTCGGTATAGTTTTTCATGTATGATGGGTCAAGGTTATAATTACTAAATTTCTTGAAGTCAGTAGGGATTCTTTTCAGATTAAGAGCCTTCTCATTTTTATATAACCAATATGGTAATTCGAACTCGAAATAACCTTTTTTAGTTGGGTGTTCGTTCAGCTTATTAACAAACTTTTTTGGAACAAAAATTTTATCAAACAATAAAGTATAGCTAGCTTTACCGTTCGCCCATACTCCTTTACCAGGTATTTCTTTGATGTTCAAAATATGGAAAGAGTCAGGACTTTCTCCATATAAATAATAATAAGACTTTAACTTTTTTGTTTCAGGATTGTATTCAGTCGAATAAAAAAGATTGTCTTTTTC
>Ga0222714_10005755_pt1 | contig 11686 bp, 11 predicted proteins | sample C33_3DmetaG_FD_165048 | JGI IMG/M metagenome (GOLD analysis project Ga0222714, IMG submission 165048) | Estuarine water microbial communities from San Francisco Bay, California, United States - C33_3D | ecosystem: Environmental > Aquatic > Marine > Unclassified | place: USA: California... | reverse complement strand
TTGTGGAGATATTATAATCTGATACACCTACACCCTTAATCTTGATAGGTGTGCCAGCAGTCAATTCGTGCTCAGTTGAGGTTGTGACAGTAATAACTGCACCAGGAGTAGCACCATCACCAGAGATAACTGATGAGATATCTATAGCATCGGCAGCAAATGCACCAACGATTTCATATTCTGGACGCTGTGCAGCAAATCCAAGTGGATTCGTTGGCCATTTCTGGTCGATATTTCTACCAGTTTCAGTATTATATGCATTAGATAACTTGGCATAATACATACTGAGATCTGTCAAAGCATAACCAGAAGGTGTAGTAACACCATCTGCATATTCAAAGCAGGTCAGTTTGTGGTGTGAGAATGTTGGTTTTGACTGATTGTTTGCAGAGAAATCAGTATTATCAGTATAAACCAGTCCAGTTTCGTCACCATCAAAGATTGAGAATTGCCAGAAGTAGCAAGCACCAGTGACTCTGAAGATTGCGGAATTGTTTACTCCAGTGTCAGTTGGGTTTGGAACATACTTAGGACGAATCTTTGTTTTTCTCAGGTCGAGACCAACAATAGAAGTGCCTCTAGGTACAATGACACCACCATTGATACTGTTAAACTTATAGAGAATATTGTTTGATTGCGTTAAGTCGAATACTGAATCTGACTTGAGAGAAAACTCTGTAGAAGCAACTGTTTCACCACCAGCAGGAGAAACTGCCTTTGCGGTGCCGCTATCATCCTTGATTGCATATCCTGGTCTGTTATCAACAACGTGCTCACCAGGAAACAGCAGAATAGTTGTCTTTTCTGTAATATCGTTATCGCTACCCTTCAGATATGAAAATCTAGCAGACTCAACTAATGCCCTCTGAATAGTCTTAAAAGGTTTCGTTAATGAATTACCTTGATTCTCAACGGCATCAGTAGCATCAAGGTCATTAGGATTGACATAAAGAATACGACCTTCTGTATTCTTAATAAAATTTTCCAGCTTATTAAGAGGCATCGGAATATTGCGTCCAGGATATTTCTATGTTTTATTTATTAACCCATAAAATCTTCCTCATCATAATGATATTCTATTTCGTCTTGTGGCATATCTTCTGGATTTTCTAGTTCTACTGGAAATAGACAAGGATGCACTTCCTCATCTATAAGGTAGAATGAACTTCTGTATAAGTCTTCTGGTTCGAAAGAAGTATTCTTATCTGCTTCTCTACACAACTCTTGGTCATACAAATGCCCATCAGGTAACTCATCAAAGGTGAATGGAACCTGATTAATGAAATACATCTTTACTATCACACTGCTATTATCATACCAACAGTATGCAGTATCGATTCTATAAGACATAGTAGATGCTTTTGTCTTATTTATTTTTATAGGACGAGGGGGACTTGAACCCCCACGGGAATACTCCCAACAGATTTTAAGTCTGGTGCGTCTACCACTTCCGCCACCGTCCCTAGGTGCCCGTTGTCGGTTACGATCCGACCTGTGTCCGATTATGAGTCGGGTGCTTTCACCAGATAGCTAAACGGGCGATAGGAGTACTGGGAGTTGAACCCAGACTACCCCGTTATAAGCAGGGCGCTCTAACCATTAAGCTATACTCCCAGATGATGAACTACGATGCTTCGTTGTTATTTTCCGTGTATATTCGGACTAGTTCATCATCATAAGGCATCATAACCGCTGCTTTACCATCTTCTCCCATGATACCAAGTGTTTCTCCTTTCTCTACCCTTTCGAGAAGAGAATCAAAGTTCTCTTCCCATTCTTTAACTGAAAATACTTCCATCATTCATCTACAGCAAGATCAGCATACTCAATCTGATGTGGCTCAAGGTTAGCAGTTACCACTTCCAACACATTCATAAACTCCTGAACAGTATCGCATTGGACTTCTTTTTCATTGCCTTCATCGCTGATAAGAAGAAAGGAGCGAGTGCAGACATCAATAACAATGCCGAGGACGCTTTCTTGTGCGGTGCCCATTGGGTGCTTCCGTTGATTACCTGAGTATTATAGGGTGGATTGGGTCTGGTGTCAAGTGTGCCAACTGGTATTGTGGAAAGAATCTTGAGTCCCATAAGACCCAGTTGGGACAAGATTAAAGGCGATTGAATGTCTTCTATCCTCCCCATCATGTTTTGTTACACGGTGCTTCAAATAACTTGGAAAATATACAACTTTTCCTTTTTCTGGTGGTATAGACCAAGACAATGAAGAGGCGTCATTATATTCTCTTGGGACAATATTATAAGAAGAAAAATCTAGTAGAGGATTTAGAAACTCTAATCTTCCACTATCATTATCATAATCTTCAAAGTAATAGACACCACTATAAAAACAGTTTTTATGATTATGAAACTCTGTCTGAGTTCCTTGATCAACTCCTGTCATCCAAGAAGTAGTTATTACATAGTCTTGATCATATGTAAGATATTCTCTACTATATTCAGTGAAATTATCTAACAATGCTTGTTTTAAGATTGGATAATTTTCAAGAACTCTGAAATCTATTGTGACTAAAGATCCGTCGTCTGATCCTCCAGGTAGAAACTCAAAGTCTTCTGGATTTATATCTTCTATATCACCTTCTATCAAGGAAAAAGGAACACTTGTCGGAAACAGTGCTAGGACATGCTTATTCATTTTGCTCTAAAGAATCATAATAATCTTGATTAATGACCCAATTTACAACATCTTCGTCCCAAAGATAATATACCGTTGGATCTGGGTGAGGAATTGGTGCTTCCCATCTACAGGTTTCTTCATTCAAAACCCATGAAGGATAGTCTTTTGGTGGGATAAAAGCATCCCTATTTTCGTCATATGTAAACCCTATACTAGCATAGTTTTTGCGAAAAGGTTCTTTAGACGGGTGTTGATTACCCACAGTGTTGTAACTAGTTCTTTTGCATGTCATACCAACCACTTCAGAGTAATGTTGCTCCCAATCCATATCGCCGTCTTCGTCTTTCCCAACAAACACGTTAATAACGACGTTAGTTTCGTCTAAGATTACATAATGTGCCATAGTTATACATAAGTGAATGTTACTGTTCCTGTTCCTGAAGTTACTGAATATACTTTAAATCCAGAAACTGCAGTTGAAACAGAAGAAGTAAGTCCAGAAGAAAATGATGCTTGAAATGCTTCTGGTATTCTAATTATAACAATTCCAGAACCCCCTGCTCCACCAGATCTTCCACCACCACCCGTTGCTCCAACGTTTCCAGATCCTCCGCCGCCACCACCAGTATTTGGTGTTCCTGAAGGTGCCGACCCATTTGTTCCTCCATTTGCTCCACCACCAGCACCACCAGAACCAGCATAACAACCGCCACCACCAGCACGGGTTACGTTAGATCCTGTAATGTTTGACACTTCACCATCTCCACCATTAGAGCTAGTTCCAGGGTCTTCGCTGGCACCACCGCCACCGCCGCCTTGGTTACCAGATCCAGAATAGTTTGCACCGTCTTCACCTTGGTTGGCAGTACCAGAACCTCCACTGGACTTTTGACCAGCACCACCGCCACAACCACCATTGAGACCTGTCTGGAGTTCTCCGCCTCCACCACCTCCACCATTTGAGGTTATAGAAGCAAATACACTGTTTCCACCAGTGCCACCTCTACCATTACTACCACCACTTCCACCACCACCTACAGTCACAGTATAAGAAGTATTAGTATTCAAAGTCAATGCTGCTTCAGCAGTAGAGTTTCTACCTGAAGTTTGCCCAGAAACATTGGTGCGATAACCTCCACCGCCGCCTCCGCCGCCTCCTGGGTCCCATCCAGAGCGGTTAGTTCCGCCTCCACCACCTCCGCCGACTACAAGATATTCTACGGAAAGTTCATCAATTCCATAAAATCTTTCCCAACTTCCATTATGCTTAATCCAAGCAGTATCTACTCTTCTCCAACTTCCAGAATGCTTTACATAAATGTATCGGAAGTCTTGCCAACCCGATGAAGTTCTTACGTAGGAAGTATCAGACATATCAAATCACGTATACAATATCCCCATCATTTCCACCAGATGTTGGAACAGTTGTTTGAACTGTTCTTCTACCATAAGCATTACTTGCCGTACCAATAGTTATAGTACCTCCTGAAGTGGTCACTGGATTAGTACCAGTGTAGTCGGTTTGATTGACTGAAACGCCAGTTAGGTAAGTATTAGTGTCTACAGATCCATTTGCTTTCAAGAATTGTGATGAAGTTCCTCCACTTCTAACAAAACTACCCGCTGTTATTGAATTGCTATTAGCATTGTAAGTTAAATTGGTATCTACATTAATGTTATCGTTCCCTGTAGAATTACTAACGAAAGTTATAAAGAATGATGCGTCATCATTTGTTGCCGTTACACCAACCTGTGAGGCAGCTCCTGCTGTCAAAGATCCAGCATTTACCCAGTTTGTGTTGGTTCCGTCTGATGCTAAAACTTGTCCACTAGTTCCAAAATCTCCATCACCATCTTGCAGCTGACCATTGATTCTTACATTATTAAATGTAGATGTGCCAGAGTAATTGATACCTGACATTGTATTGGTTGATGGATTATATGTTAGATCACCATCAACACGAATTGGATTATTACCAGTGCTCGTTCCTGAGAATGTTAAAAACTGATTGGTATTATCCGAGTTTGCATTAATTCCAATACTAGTTGCAGATCCAACGTTTGCACTGCTAGTGTTAATCCACTGCAAATTTGTCCCGTCTGATGATAATACTTGCCCTGCAGATCCAAAGTTTCCATCACCATCTCTTAACTCACCATTTGCAGTTAAGTTTCCATTGACAATAAGATCATTGACTGTAGTTATTCCTGTGACATTAGCGGTTTTTACTGTTACTGTATCAGCAGTTATATCTCTAGTAAATGTCACATCGCCGTCAAAAGTTGCTCCACTCCCAAAGGTTACTGTTTGACTAGCTGTTATAGTTCCTTCGATTATTAGTTTTGATTTTATATTTACATCGCCATAAAAGAATACATCACTATTAAACCAATTTTCTTCTCCATTAATAGTTACTGGCATTTTTCTGTCCTATTTTCTAAACAAACCAAGGGCATTCATTAAAACATCGACACCAACTCCACCAATAGTAATTCCTTTAAAAACTCTCGTGAGGAGTTGCTTTTCAACTGGTACAAGATTACCAGTCAATCCTTGAACCTCTGCACCAACTTTTGGATTCAAGTTTATCTTTGAAGCATTCAGATTCATCTCATTAGATGCTTGCAGAGTTAAATCTCCAGCAGAATCTACAATAATATGTGCTCCACTTACACGAACAGTTCCATTTCTAGAAGTAGTAATGGTTACGTTACCTCTTCTACTATGAAGTAAAATATCTTCACCCTTATCTTGACCTTCTTCACCAGCAACAATCTCAATAGAAACATCGCTGTTTATCTTCAACTTGCCATTTTGATCTAACCCGATAGAAGATTTTTTGTTATCTTTGGTTACACCATACATTCTATAGACATCTGGTCCACCATAACCCATTTGTGGGTTATTAATGTCTATTCTATAAGTAGGTCCATAGGATTCTACAAATCTAGTAAACCAATCCTGATTCGGTCTTTCTGCCATTAGGTTACACAGTCGATAACTTGCTTAACTTCACCCTGGTACTCTTTTCTAGGTCCAAGATTTGCTGATAACAATGCTCCAGATCCTGTAGCAGTTTTCACTGATATTTCGGGGAAACCTGTTATATCTTTGCTATTTATTGGCGTGACCTTAATAATAGAACCAAGGTAAATATCTGCCTTGTATTCATTACCAAGATTGTCTGTCACAATATCGTCTTCCTCATACCCATTTCCAGGATTGATAATAGTTACATTATCGACAATGTAGGGGACCTCTTCATCCATTGGATAGTTTTCACCTTCAGATACAACATAAATCGTATCTATTTGACCGTCCTTTACAGTCGCTCTGGCAATACAACCATATCCTTGATTGCAACTATCAACAACCTCAACGAATGGTGGGAATGTATAACCGTTTCCAGGATTTGTGATTTGGACACTAATTACGCTACCAGTTCTACTGGATCCTTCACCAACTCCAAGACCCATAATTGCAGATGCTGCTCCACCTTCTCCACCGCCTCCGAAGATATTGATTTTTGGCGGACCACAAAGTGTTGGAATCCCACCGAAGCAAGAGTCAACATCTCCAAGAAACTCTGACTTAGGATCTTTGATTGTATCACTGAATACACCAAATCCACCAACAATATCCTGAACTCCGTCTAATGGGAATCCAGAAACATTAGCTGCCACAGATGCTGCCTTTGCCACATTTGCATTATCAAGAATTCCTTTAAGGTCTGGCATGTTTTGATTAACTGGACCTGCTCCAAGTTTATACTTACAGGCACCATACTTATCTTTCTTGGGACTCTTCGCACAACTACGAAGACCAATTAAACCAAGAAGAGCGTCAATACCATTCCTTACAAGATTTTCAAAACTAAAGTCTTCAAAGAATTGAAGAATTTTTGAAACTCCATTCAATACAGGTAAAATACCCTCAGTAACAAAGGATATAATTCCGTTGAGCATTGCACCAACAGTTTGGTCTGCAATACAATCAACAAAATTTAATACATTGTCTGCAACGGACTTCAATATATCTTTAATTGGTTCTAAAATTTTTCCAACAACCTGATTGACAATACATTCTAATATTTTCTGCACTGCTTTTACTGGTCCAATCATAGCAGTCTGTGCTGCAACACCTGCTGCATATGCAACGATAGCATTACCAGTTGCTGCGAGAACTTTTGCAAACACGGAGTTGAAAAGCATATCCAGCCCTTTACTAAGAATTGGTATCAACTTCTCCATGGCACCATTTAACATGCCAGATATAAGACCAGACAGAAGATTTGCTAGTTGATCTCCCCTATAATCAATCTCTTTCTTGATCCAATCTCTATAATATTCAATGCCTTCATCAAACTTTGCTTTCTGTCTTTGAATCCAATCAACAAACTCTTCAATAATAGTTTTTACTTTGTTGATTACTTTTTTAATACCAGTAGAATCCTTTGGTTCGTCATCACAAGGAAGATCAATTACATATCCGTCAGTGCTTGTGTAAGTAGAAGAATTATCCTTATTTACTTTCTTTGCATCAGTTTCCGATAAGTTTTTGGGAGACGCTTGAGAATCTGCTGTTGGTTGGTTTGATTCGTCAGCCGATAATACAGATTTGGAGGGTTTTTTAATTTTTTCACTATATCCAGAAATGACTCCAAAAGGACTTGGTGTATCGTCTAGTTTATAATTTGGTGTTCTGCCAAAATGCCCCATGATAACAGGGACTTGCCCGTCGTCTCCGTCAAGAAAGAAACCAACTACAACATCACCTTGAGTAAATTTAACCGTTTTAGAAATTCCTGCGCCACCTGATCCAACACCTGGTGGTAACATTACCAATGCCCAGGGAAGATCTTCGTCAGACAACTGTGCTGTGCTATATGGGTGATATCCCATAATGCGAACTTTATATCTGTTGCCCCATCCATTTTGCGTGGAGTTATCACTCCAAGCAGTTTCACTACATATCTGCCCTATCCACCAGACGAATCCGTCTTTACCAATAAAATTACTTTTTACTAAAAAATCTTCCATTTACTATTTTGTCCCGAATTCTCCGTAAGTATCTCTTATCAGTTTCATATAAGTAAGTGACAATTCTTTCGTAAAACTATGGCGTAGTTCTTTTATCATATATAGACCACTATCAAGACCAGGATTTGAACTGCTAGTCTTTGTAAATTTACATTCAATTACATCACCAACTTTAAGACTAGTATTTACGGGAATAGTGATATTCAAAGTTTGCATAAACAATAAGTTATATGTAAGTAATGCTTGTCTTTGATAAAATTCAACCGAAGCATTTTGAGTAGAAGAAGGATTCTTATCTATTGTACCAATATTAGCAACAGCAGTAATTATTCTAGTTGGCATATTTGCCAATGTTAGATTAGAATCATTAACAACTTTTGGAATCTCCGGAGAGTCTCCAAGATTTGTGGTTACATTTGCATAATCATTTAGATTAAATTTTCCTCTGCTTTCTTTTGAGAATTTACCAGTAAATGGATTGAACTGCATAAAGAAACTTGAGTATGTTCCCACTCTCATTTTTTTCAAGAGATCATGATTTCTTTCAATCGTATAGTTCATAATTTTAAAATCTTGTTCCCTACCCAATCCCTCTTGATAAACTGCTTTTGGAGCACTAACACCCTCAGTGATCAAAGACTGGATTGATCTAAAACTAAAACCGTCCTTTGTTTGATAAAAGAAGAATCCAGCAAAAGCATTTGTGGTAGCAGGAACTGCCTTTGATGCTAACCAAACTAAAAGTCTAAATGGTTTTCTGTAATTTCCAAAAAAACCAAATTTGTTTAGAGTTTCGTCTACTCTATCAATCTTATCTGCTTTAAGAAAGTTATTCAGTATATCTTTAACAGAATCACTTATTCTTTGATCAATAGGAAACTTTTTATGAACACAAACTGCCTCATTAGCAATTGCTTCTCTTGGAACAAGGTCAATGGCAAACATTTCCTTTTGTCCAGTTGATATTACATTGTAGATACTAGAAACATAAAAATAATCAGATGTTTTTGAAGCAAAATCTAGTGGAACATTTTTCTCACCCGCTGGAGAAATTTTTAAACTTACTCTTTCCCCACCCCTTAAAGGTAAACCACTGTAAATCGATTGATATTTTCCGTCTTCACCAACAATACTATCTCCAGTGTTTGCAATCACCATTTTAGCAGTAATAATTGGTGAGAACAAATCTTCAAAATAATCAAAACTCAATACACCAAGTCTTACATCAACAGACTTAGATCCGTCGTTAGACTCAATAATAATCTCGTCGTAATTTGCTGGGTCTATTGCTGGCATTTATATTATCCTAACCTTAACATTAGAATGTCATCACTATTTAATAGATTTTTCATATCGACTCTTGCAACATCAAATGAGGGAGATTTAGAACCTATTACTCTTTGTGCTACTGAACCTGAGGATTCATTAGAACCTGTGCGGATAATAATTGTATTTGTGGCAACTGGTTCTGGAACATTTATTGAAGACGAATTATTTTGAGGTGAAGTTTGTAACAGATTGAATAAACTTTCAATTAAACTTCCAGATACTTTTGGTTCTTGTTTTGCTGCTGGTTCTGGTGTTGGTGTTGGTGGTTCTGGTGTTTGTGGTTGTGTTTTTCCTGTAGGAAGATTGCCAAGAGGTGCTGCTCCACCAGGTCTAATTCTTACTGGAGTTGAACCTGCAGGGTTACTAATTATAAACTGGTTATCTTGACTTGTTCCTCTCCAAACAGTACCTTTAATAAATCCGTTTGCATCAGCTTCAATTCTTGGATCTCCCTTTACATTTTGTGGACTGCCTCTAAACTCTAAAGCACCCTTAACAAATGATGCTGCATTTGCTTGTCTTGCAGGGTCAGTCATAAGACTGATAATTTTTAACAAAGTTGCTTGACTTTGACCAGACCATGCAGAAGCTTCTCCAAGACTTCTTATTGACCTAAATGCTGCAGATCCTCTATTCTCTACACCTGCAAACTGACCAGTGGCGGAAAGAATTTCTGTATATGTTGCACCATACCCAGACGCTTTTCTATTTGCCAGAACCTGCATCATATCAGCATATCCTTGATCACTATTACCTTCAGTGCTGAGTGCTGCTGCAATACGATACATTTCAACAGACTTTGGATCAGGATATGGTCCTGCACTACCAGATTGTTGTCCAGCACCTTGTTGCTGAGGTTCTGGTAGTTCTTCTTCTTGTAATCCAGGAATATTGAACTCCCCAACATTAAATCCCATCATTGAGAGCATAGATCTAGCGTCAGTTGTTAACATATTGACGCCTTTCAGTGTTGAATCGGAAATTCTATCAATACCGTCTTGCATTCTTTTCAAACCAGTGGTCATTGAATTCTGGAAATTTCCAAAATTAAGTGTAGATACACTGGTATAAATTCCACCTATGATGTCACCAAAACCGAGTAATATTTCAGACACTCCCCCAACAAAGTCTTGGAGTATTGCAAAATACTTTTGCATTCTACCAATTAAGTCCTGAGCAAATTTCATAATCTTAGGAAGATTATTAACTGCCCAACCAACTAAAACGAGACCAAGATATTCCAAAATTCTACCAAAGAATCCTTTGGTACTATTCATTGCAACTTTTCCAACTCTCTTTACTGCTCCACCAACACTTCCAGCTTCAATAAGATCTTCTTTCTCTCTTCGCAATACTGCTTCTCTTCTTTTCCTAAAAATAGTTGAGGAACTGGATAATGAAGTTCTTTTTGATCGATTACTTTCCGTGAGAGATTTTCTCATATTTGAAGTAGAAGACCTTGCACTCCTAACACTTTCGGTCAAACCTGAAAGAGATCTATTGATATTTTTTAAGTTTATGGAAGAGGTAAGTGATATTGCCATTTTATCCTACCACATTGTATTGGAGTTTGGAATATAGCAAGAAGAAATTATTATCGGTATTGGAACTTGGTAATAATGGTATAGAAGTCGTTGATGGTGTTGAAGAAGGAACGTTCGTTTGTGAAGGAGTTGCTCCATTACCTCCACCAGCATCGATAACCGTAACATTTCCTCCCCTATTTGGTGGAGTGAGATCTCTAGTTCTTCCAGTGACCATATCAATGAATTGGTCTCTGTTCATACCAAGAGCAGGTAATGTTGATTCTATTTTCTCCCGATAAGTTTCATATGCCTGTGGACCTATGAAAGATCCGGTAAGGAACATAGCCATCCTCAACTGAGGAGGAACAAGCATAGATAAAAGTCCTCCGGCAACTGGACCAGAAACTGATTGACCTATACTTTGATTAAATCCAAAGAAATTGATCAATGATAAAATACTAGAAGCACCAATAGGGAATCCTCCCCCACTAGGTCTACCACCACCCTGGTTTCTTCCGCTGCCCTGATTTCTTCCGCTGCCCTGATTTCTTCCACTACCCTGATTTGTTCCGGCGCCAGGTCCGCTTCCAGCAGCAATTCTTGGAAGATTTCTAATCCCACTTGAAAGTGCTGATAAAGCACCCTTGGCAATATTAAACGCCAAGTTGATTGGTGCTAAAAGAAGTCCTTTAACAGCAATTCTTCCTAACAGTAATCCTAATCTAAGAATAGAAGAAAGACCAGTAGTAAATCCACCATTGATTAATAAGAATATTCCTCCAACAATACCAAGATCTTTTGCTATCTTATCTCCAAGATTTTTTAAAGTTAGTTTTCCGTTACTTGATAATTCTGATACGGAATCTAAGATTCTATTCAGTAAGAATCCACCTAATAAGATATTGAAGAATCTTCCAAGACTAAACAGAGCTCCTTGTGCCTTTGCACCAACTACTTGTAAAGGTGTAACAAGAGCAGATTGTATCTTTGTTTCTATAAGACTTTCTTTTCCTTCTCTTATCTGTCTCTCTGCTAATGTCTTTTCTTGTCTTTGTTTCTGCTGATCTCTTAAATTTTCAAGAGAAGAAGTTTCTTTTATTTGATTACTGATACCTTGAAGTGAAACTGAGAGAACATTAATCTGTTCAGTAATT
>Ga0222714_10005754_pt1 | contig 11687 bp, 9 predicted proteins | sample C33_3DmetaG_FD_165048 | JGI IMG/M metagenome (GOLD analysis project Ga0222714, IMG submission 165048) | Estuarine water microbial communities from San Francisco Bay, California, United States - C33_3D | ecosystem: Environmental > Aquatic > Marine > Unclassified | place: USA: California... | reverse complement strand
TCACCGCCCCCGCAACGCACGCCAATCGCATCACGCGCGCACGCGGTCGTCTCGCGACGACATCACCGCGTCGTCCAGACATCTTTGATGCGCGCGTCGGCGGGTCCGTGCGGTCGTCCGTCCTCGCTCGTGTGTGTTCGTGCGTCGCCTTGCGATGCGATGCGATGCGCCTCGTCACGTCGAGTCACGCGAATGCGATGCACAGGTATGTGTTCTCACACCTTTCGTTCGTCTTGGTCGTCGCGCGTCGTCGTCGTCGTCGTCGCGCGTCGTCGTGTGTCGACCCTCGAGCGCGCGCACACAAAGACACGCGCCGGCACACGCCACGCGCCATTATCATGTCCAACCGACCGATTCATTCATTCTTTACAGCAGGGGGTTCATGCGTGTGACAACCGAGGGCATCTATCTAGCGGTCTAGAAGGCTCCACTATGTATATCCTAGGATGGCATCATCATTATCATCATCATCGGACATTCGACACGCCATCTTTTTTTCGCACGGTACCACGCGCGCGCGTGGATTGGCGCGTGCCGCGTCGACGTCGAGGGCGTTGGTTGGTGCGCGTGCGTTGGGTGGGGGTTTTGGCGCGCGCGCGTGCGTGGGGCGCGCGCGTGGACGCGTGAGAGGGGCGTGCGTGTGGGATGGGGTATTATTACATCTATGGCGCGCGCGCTATGAGGATGGCGACGTCGAGACGCGACGGGCGGCGCGGACGCTACGACGCGTCTTCGTCGACGCCGTCGCTGTCGCTGTCGTCGTGTTGGTCGTGTTGGTCGTCGGTATGCCTTGCGCTCGCGCACCGAGGTTGGATGGAGGTGGGCGTTGAGGCGCCGAACGAGGCGACGAGGGCGGCGGGGCGGCGCCCAACGCGTTGAGCAGCATGTTCAACTCGCTCGATGTGAACGACGGCACGGACATCGCACCTGGCGATGATGGAACGGCGATGGAGTTGGCGGTTGTCATGCCTCTGGGGGTGTTTCCACTCGCTGCCGCGGCTTTGAGGGAGAGGAAATGTTTCAACGTCGCGCCGCGTTCGATGTTGGCGGCGGCGTTGCCATCCGCGGCGGGCGGTAAATTCACAGAGATGTCGCCCGCCTTACTACTGCCACGATTCGAGCGCTTGGCTTGCGAAGTCGTAGGTGCCTCAGAAGGTTCTCCCGCGGGCGCGGCCGAGAGCAACCAGTTCATGATGTGCTGCGCGTCGCCCGTCGTTTGCGACTGCGGCGGCGCGCCGCCGCCGCCGCCGCTTTTGTTCCCGTACCGCACGAATGCGCTTCCAATCGTCCCTTCTTGCGATCCTGCCATGGCGTGCGGGGAAATCATATCTTGAACTTCTCGCAAGATGTCCAATTCTGCGCACGACAAGCTGAGGCTACGCCCGAGCGACACGCCTTGTAGAAATGCTTCGCTCGCGCCCATCGACATCAACGACTGCGCACCAAACGCGCCACCACCACCACCGACGCTTCCACCTCCGCGTTTTGGGACGTTAATAGATAAACTAGGCCTCCACGCTCCACCCGCACTTTCACTGATGCCACCGTTCCCGAGAGACGACGTCGAAGGCGACTGCGGGACGGTGAAAAGCGTCGGTGAAATCGCGCTCGTCGTGCGTTCAGTCGACGCCCGCAGCGCCTCGCGAAGCGTCGATGGTCGCTCACCCGATCGCCTCCGTTTCAACGCATCTTCGTCATCGCTGTTATTCTCGGATTTGATGCCGCCATTCGTGGTGGTAGTTTTCCGTCGAACACGCTTCTTCGCCGACGTCGGCGTCGCCGGCGGCGACTTCGTCCCTATTCGAGCTCTCTTCTTCCCACGACCCGCCTTGGGCGTGGTCACCACGTCATCGGTTTTCGTGGCACCACCTAACGCTCCCGCGATCGCCCCTGCCCGTCGTTTCACCGCGCTCGCTCCACTCTTCGCAATCAACGCCGCATACCTATTCTTTGTCGCATTGTCCGTGCGCCCGCCGACGACGCGCGCAATCTCCGTCCACTTGTTCCCGATCCGTGCGTGCGTGGCGAGTAAAGTCTCATCCTCCTCTTTCGTCCATTCGTGTTCTTTGATGACGTTGGTGAGATGATTCCTCCACCGTCGCCGGCACTGCTTGCTGCATTTCGTGCCAATCGCGCGCGCAATGTCATTCCACTTTTTCGCCCCGCGCGCGCGAACGATGGCGCGCAGCGCGTCGTCTTCTTCCGCGCTCCACGGCATGGCGATCGCCGGCGCGCGTATCACGCCGGTGCGGTGCGCTGTTGCGTCGTCCCACGTCGTCGTCCTCGTGCACGCGCCTACGAGGTCGTCGTCAACTGTCGCGTCTCGCCGGTGTGTGTGTGTATGCGTGCATGTATGGGTAAACAGTAGTACACGATTGTGTACGCGAGAGGATGGGACGGTGTGTGTCGTGTGTGTGCGTGGGCGTTATCGACGGCAGAGGACGACGACGGCGTGAGGACGATGCTTCGGGGGATGGCGACGACGACGATGACGACGACGACGACGAACACGGTGGACGCGCGATGGGCGGGACGCGCGGTGCGCGCGCGGGCGAGCGCGAGACGGGTGACGACGATGTCGATGTCGATGTCGATGTCGATGTCGCGGACGAAGACATCGCCGATGCGCGGGGCGGTGCGGGCGATGAGTGGTGTTGATGAGTTTGCGTGGTGTACGACGACGGTGTACACGCTGGCGTGCGTCGTGGGGTGTAAAGTAGCGGCGACGCCGGGCTGGGGCGAGGCGAGCGCGCGAGCGCACGCGCGCGTCGCGTCGTTGTGGATGTTTGCGCCCGTGTGTGCGCTGTATGGGTTCTTATTGTATCGATCGTGGACCCCGGATACGTTGAGTTTGATGATGCCTGGGTCTTTAAGCGAAGGATTAGCCACTGGACGCGTGCAATTCGTGCCGACGTTGTCGAGCATCATGACGCTGCTGAGCGCGCGAGCGACGGCGACGAGCGCGTGGGCGCATCTTTTGTGCGTCAATATCTTCGTCGCGCGTCACGTGGCGTTGAAAACGCGAGAACGCATGCTGAGCGATGGATTTGCGCCGCCGATTGCGCACACATTGGTGCTCACCACGCTCGCCGGGCCGCTCGGATTGCTTTCATACGTCTTCACCGCCGCGTGCTGCGATTTTTGTCGCGCGGCGCTCTTTGCCGACGTCGAGGCGGCGGCACCAACTGAGGGGTGAACAGTGTGAGCGTGAATAGTATTTTAGCTCGTGTGTCGTGTGTGTAATTGTAGTTGCGATATGTACCATGTCGGTGTCCGTCGTATGGCTCGCGACGTCGCGCGCGCGCGCGCGTCGTCGGGGTTTAGGCCTCTCTACATCCCAACCGCTTCTGGCCTCACTCCTCGACGTCCACTCGCCGTCGTCGACGCCGTCGTCGCGCGCGTCGTAGGATGTCGTGCGCATCCGCGATGCACGCGCGCGCGCCTTTGTTATCGCACGTTGCGTCGTCGTCGTCGTCGTCAGCGCTTCGAGCGCGCGTCTCGGTCGTCGCGACGCGTGCCTCAGCCACTCGTGGTCGTCAGCAACCGACACCGCGCGGGGAAGATTGGCATCGCTCGCGGCGGTGTGCGACGACGGTGCCATTGGCATCGTCGTCGTCGTCTTCGTCGTCTTCGTCGTCTTCGTCTTCGTCTTCGTCGTCGTTCGTCGTGCCCGACCCGAGGCGAGAGCAGCAACGACAAGGCAAACGCTTGTTACACCACGGACACGGCGAGATGTTGATGAAGGAAGAGCTCATCGGTGCACTAATGCATGTGGATGAGAAGCAGATTGCACAAGTAGGACATGTGCAGCTCACGCGTGACCAGGTTAAGATTTTAGATGCGTTTTGGATTGGCGTCGGAGTGAAAACAAAGGCGCACCGCGAGCGTCTAATCGCTCAAGCATCAAAAGCTGGATTATACCGGGACCCAGTACGGTTACTAGAGCGATTAGCAGCGTTAGAAGATGCGTTATGGGTGGGGGGATCGATTTCAGGAGCTGACTTGGGCGTTATAGTTGGTAGATTTCCGCGCGCCATTTACTGCGATTTGGACTGGACGTCTGAAAAAATTGAACTGCTTCGAGAGCTCTTGCCTACGGTGGATCTTAAGCGATTGATTGAAAAAAACCCACAAATTTTATCAATGGACATGACAAGGACTCTTCCGGCGAAAATTCGTGAGCTGAGCAAGCTGCTACCGTACACAGACGTCTTTGCGCTCATCGATAGTAATCCAAAATTGCTTTCGATGAACATTTCATCGAGTGTGGCGCAAAACGTATCGCAAATTCGTGCCACACTCGCCGCGGAAGGTGTAAGTGAATTGGCATTAGAGTCAATGGTGATGTACGCGCCGAGACTGCTGTGTACAAATCCATCGATTTTTTCGGCTCGAATTCGTCAGCTGGCGCGCACGTCGCCCGGAGCAGTGCAACAGTACGCGTTGAAGCCCGCATCTTTGGCACGACTTCTGACGTCATCAGAGCGCGCGCTGAGTCGCATCCAGTTCCTTGCTGAGTCACATCCGGATGCGAATATGAGTGCGATAGTAGCGGTGAATACATCCGAAGCAAAATTTAGGCAGCGTTTCCCAGATTGGGAAAGCTTTGTCGCCATGCACAGCGATTAGTTAATAGTGTACACAGTAGCTTAGTTGTAACAACAGCACGCGCGATTATGCAATAGGTTCTCTAGAGTTGTCAAGCACAGCCAACGCATCCCAGGTTTCTTCTTCGTCTTCATCGTTGAGACGACGAGCTACTTTTTTCGTGTCCACATCTCGCGCTCTAACGTTATTCGGCCAATGCCCTCGGCCGCCGCCATATTTTTGTTTGTGTCGTGAACTCTTGCCGTGAACTGCTTGAAACACACTGTCGACATCCTCCATATCGAGTGTTGACTTGAGCGCATTTTCATCCGTGGAGTCATTGAGTGCGGTTTGTGAATTAAAACCATCTTTTGAATCGCCTCGCTTGAACACGGTTGGAATGTATTCCGAAACATCAAATATGGGTTTTTGCGGTTTATTAGCTTTACGGCGCTCCTCGCGAGCTTTCGCGACGTACTCTCGACGAAGACGTTCGTAGCCCTCTTCGTCGATGATTGGGATATCTTCATTGCCAGCGTCTCCTTGCTCTGATTGTGGCTTGAGGCTCATCAACACGCGGTCGCCGTCGAATCGACTACCTCCGAACTGGCTTCCGTGGATTGACAAAGTATCAACGTTTGATTGTGCAAGCGCATCAATGTGTGAGGTTGCGGCGCTATTTTGTCGCTCTTCAAACTCGTCGACAATCAGCATTCGCATCGCTTCCTTCTTTTCTGCGCCAGTCATTTTGGCCACCTTGGCCTCGCGTTCTTTTAGCGTACGGACCGACTCTTCTCCAGAAGACGTGGACTGCGCCGTATCATCATGGCGTGAATCTTGATCTGACAAACGTTCTAGCGACATGCGTATGTCCCCATTACCAGGTGCAAGTTCTGCAGAGACTTGTGGTGACACCACCGGGTCAGCGCCGATAACCCCGGTATTCGGCTCGCTAACGTTGGCATTCGATTCTATGAGATTGCTCACTTGTGGAGATTCTATTTCGAGCATGGCCACTGCATCCGTCGATGATAAAGGTTTTTCCGTTACTGCTGCTGGCGTTTCAACGACTTCCTGCTTCCAGAGTGCGCCTGCGGTTGTATTTCGACCTCGCTTTTTGACGCGCTTGACGGATTTCGCCGTCGCCACGCATGCTGGAGTCGCCACCTTATTGAATGTCGCCAACAAAACGAACATGTACAAGGTGATATACGGCGCTCGTGCATTCACCTTTTGATCGACTATAAACAGTTGGAAGCTCAGCAAGCTTTGAACCGCGAGTAACATGGCGAGCTGTTCGGCGACACTCGACGCAAGACGTATGCGTCGAGCGCCGGGAACCAAAAGAGGGTTGTAGAAAAACACCGCCTTGACCGTTGTCTGCGATTTCACGCTTTGCTTGACCTTGCGCTCGACGGCTAACCACTCGTAATACTTCCAAAGGTGCATTGGCGCTAGAAAGTAAAACATCGCTGCGAGGCCACTCGGACTTTCTCTTCCAACTTTCTCAAACGGATCGTAGACAGTGTCTTGCTTCGCGACGCGCTGTGGTTCTTCTGCATGTTTCTTCGGTTGGACCTCCTTTGCTTTGTTTTCGGTCGGGCGTTGACTTTGTACCACAGTTAGGTCACCTTTACTGGCAATCACAGGATTGGGTGCAACCATAGCCTTGCCTTCAAACTCATCTAAATCTTTGCGCAGTTGTCTTTCCTTAGCTGTTAAAGCGCTGCGTTCATCCAACATTTTCTGCAGGCGTTGCTCTGAAGTCTGCAGAATCTCCTTAATTTCTCTCGCTCGAGGATCGACGTTGACCATCTCGGGAGTGAAATCATTCTCTAAATGCCGCGCAAAACGCTTCATGTCTGTCCAGTGTTGTTGTACATTCAACTCGAGTCGTTCGAGAGAGAGCGATACACCCTTGAGCTCGTCTCGCGTAATTTGCTCTGTGTCGATAGTGACTTTGAGTTTATCATTACTTCTTGCTTGAGCAACTTGGACTTTGGGTGGAGGCGTCGGTTTACTCACGCTACTACTTCCACCACAACACCAACCACTCTGTTGTTCTGCTTCTTGTGGAACAACGACAGCTTCTGCAGGTGGTTGCTCTCGTTCTGGCTCTTCCTCTTCCTCCGATGAACTTTCAAAACCATCGCGTTGTGCGTATTCCTCTGCAAACACCCATGTAGCTGTACGAACCGCCTCGTGATTTATCGTGCCGTCTATATACTTGGTTCTCGGCGCGATTCGCTTTTCGTAATAGTCTAGATTAATGTACTTTGAAGTTACGTCGTTGTACGTGCGAACTTCAAACTTGGTATTTGCATCGTCAGTGATATACACTGGCGATTTCGAGGTTTGCTCATTGTCTTCGTCTCCTTCTACAGGCGCAGCGATCGGCGTTTGTAGACGAGTCCGCTGAGCCACGGCTTGCGCTTCCTCTGCGAAGCGCCTCGCAGCTTTCGTCACGCTCTCTCGGGCTTCAGCGGCAAACGTAGTTCCAGGAATTAGCACACCGAACTCTCCATCTACGTCATCGTCTACGCGCACGCCCCGGGTCGCGCTGGCGAGCGCTTTAGCTTGAGAAATCGCCACAACATTGGTGTTCGCCGCTTCGTCGAAAACTCCAATGCCTTTGGCGCGGTCGCGAGCGACAAGCGCACGCTTCACGTCCAAGCCGGATGTTTCCACCTCATCCGTGACATCTTCGCCGTCTTTGTCCACCACTACTGTGTCTTCTATCGCCTCGTCTGCGACACTCATCGTCGCCGTGTGACGTAGAGCGCCAGACAGTCAACTCGTCATTGTGTTGGAGCCAACACAAAGTTGGGCACGCCACACTTCGCGCGCGCGCGCGCGCGCTATGCAATGTCGAGCGTGGGGTATGCGGCGCGACTGAATCAAGACGCAGATGTGGGTGGAACTTTAGGCGAGCCCGAGATATGGGATGCGGAAGATAAAGTCGAACGCGGTGCGTTGGCTTTGGCGCTCATCATCAAGGATTCTGTTTCTGTTTCTTCTTCAACGCACACCGCGCGCTATGGTTGCGTGATTCATACCGGTGCTGGAATTTCTCGGGCGTGCGGTATTCCTGACTTTCGAGGGCCGGATGGCGTATGGACGAGAAAAGCTCGAGGTTTGCCTCCACCAGAGTGCTCGATTGCGCTTGACCGCGCGGCGCCGAGCGCGACGCATCAAATAATAGCAGAGCTTGTGCGACGAGGCTACGTTCGACAAGTGGTTTCATGTAACGTGGACTGCTTACACATTAAATCCGGCTTAGCGTCCGATAAGTTGTGCGAACTACACGGAAACTGTTTCGCCGAACGTTGTGAAACGTGCGGCAAAGAGTACGTGCGCGATTTTGAACAACTCACGGTTGGTTTTCAACTCACGGGTCGCCACTGTCTCGACGGCGCATGTGGAGGACGTTTACGCGACCAAGTGCTCGACTGGGATGATGCTTTGCCAGAGGTCGAACTCAAGCGTGCCGAGCGTGAGAGCACTCACGCGTACGCTTCGATTGTTCTCGGCTCATCGCTGCAAATAAAGCCGTCGTGCGACATTCCACTCAGAACGACACACCTTAAGCGTCGTCGTGGCGTGGATGACGGAAATCGCGGTAAATTGGTCATCGTAAATCTTCAAGCGACAGTGAAGGACAAAAAAGCTAGCCTCGTCATACATGCCGAAAGTGACAGAGTGATGCGCCGTGTCGCGCAACATTTGCGACTGCGAATTCCAGAATACGTCCGCGTCGATCGGCTTCGGGTAAAATATGAACCATCAGCTGCGTCATTTACGATACGGGTTGTGAACATCGACGATGAAGACGCACCGATTCCGTGGTTGGACAGGATTGGTTTGCGTTTTTCTAGTCCACAAGATGATGTCCTCCTATCATCAGAGACGGTGGCGTTGAAGTCGCCATTTGTTCACCACATGCAAAAACTACAGCTACCTGTTACGGACGCGCTGCCCGTCGTTCATATGACATTTCATTTCGCCGAAGGTTGCACTGAACGTCCGGTGAGCAAGCGTCATTCCATGTCGCTCGTTAAGACTGAAGAAGTGCGGTACGAGTTCACGACGATTGTCAAAAGGTACGAACAGGAAAACGAACAAGACGATGGACAGGTGTCGTGTTGAAATTTTAGCATTTAGCATTTACCATGTAGAGTACAAATACGTTAGAAATAGTGCTATAAAAATCCAATATTCTATCACGCGGCAAAGACTCCCCACTCTTGAGCGTGTTCGAAAAAGAACGAGGAGACGAAACACGTGATAAGCACGCCGGAAACGTCCATGACAACCTGTACAGTTGTTCCGGCATTCGCTTCGTCTTGATTCATGGCGCGCAACGCAAACGGTAAAACCGTGCCAACAACCGTCGAAGTAGTGACGATTGCAAATAAACTCGAAGCAATTGCGAAAGGCCCGATGAAATCACCCGAACCAGACGGATTCGTGAGCAACACGCGAACGAAACCGCCACACGCCAATCCCGTGCCGAGTAACAGACCCACGCGCACCTGCTCACCAAGAGTTTTGCGTAAACAGCTCATCGTGGGTGTCATTTCACCAGTAGCCAATCCGCGAATAACATGAATCGCGCTTTGATTGCCTGCGTTTCCGCCGGCGCCGACCAACATGGTGAGAAAAAGCGTCACGATGATGTTGTCGCGAATCAAATCCTCGTACCGTCCTAAAACCACACTGGATGTACTCTGAAGCACCAATAAACCCAACAGCCATCTTCCACGGGTATAAGCTTCTGAGAATATGCCCTCATTCACGTTCAACTCCACGGCGTTGAAATCGTCTTCATCCTGCGAGCTCTGGTGAGCGAATTCTGTTGAACCCACCCAGCGCGTCTGCGCGTCGAGCAAACGCCGCGCCAAGGCACGCTGTACTTCCACTGAAGACGCCGATCGCGATAACTTCTTTGATCCTCTTGGCGGCGGTGCGGCGACGATCTCTTGTTCATCGCTACGCGCGCTCGTACTCGCACCGTCGTCGCCAGCACTGGTCGTTGCCTCGTCACCACCACGCTGTGTTGGCGCAGCGTGACGGCGTGTGTGTGCGCGCGAGCGAGAAACTCTCGGCGATATCGATGCCGTCGACGTCAGTGCATGTACGTGCATCGCGCGCGTCATCACTATATGCATTCTCGCCGACGCCACGCGTCGCGGTATAAAGGTCGACCACGACTGGGGATGATTCCCCACGCTCGCTCGTCAGACGTTGACGCGACGTGCACCACACGCGCGCGTACCAAACGCTCGCGCATCGCACACGCGGGCAGCTAAAGCGCCATGGACGAAGAGTATGACGCCATCATTCTCGGCACGGGCTTGAAAGAGTGTCTCGTCGCTGGTTTGTTGAGCGCTGTGGACGGGATGAAGATCTTGCACGTCGATAGAAACGACTACTACGGTGGTGAAAGCGCGTCGTTGAATCTCAAGCAGCTGTTTGACAAGTTTGCCAGTGAAAGAGGACAAGACAAAGATGCGTTAGTGGCAAGATTTGGACGGTGGCAAGATTACAACATCGATCTGGTTCCCAAATTCATGATGGGGAACGGATTGCTCGTGCGCGCTCTCGTCAAAACGAAAGTGCACAACTACATGCAGTTCCGTGCGGTTGACGGTTCTTACGTCGTAGGTAAGGGATCTAAAGTCCATAAGGTACCGAGTAACGACAAGGAAGCTTTAAAGTCTTCGCTCATGGGTATGTTTGAAAAGTTGCGCGCGCGGTCGTTCTTCATCTTTGTTCAAAACTTTGTCGAAGACGACTCGTCGACGCATGGAGGTTACAATTTGCACCGCATGCCGGCGCGTGATTTATACGAAAAGTTTGGTCTCGCTGCTGAAACCGTTGAGTTTATTGGACATTCATTAGCTCTGAAAACAGATGATCGATACCTCGATGAGCCAGCCGTGAATCTCGTCAAAGCGGTACGGCTGTACTCGGACAGCATGGCGCGCTTCGATACTGGTTCGCCGTACATCTATCCGTTATACGGCTTGGGAGAGTTGCCTCAAAGCTTTGCGCGTCTCTCAGCAGTGCATGGCGGTACGTACATGCTCAATAAGCCGGATATTCAGGTTGCTTACGACGAAGAGACGGGTCGCGCGTGCGGCGCGACGTCGGAAGGCGTCACTGCCAAGGCGAAATTTGTGGTGGGTGACCCGAGTTATTTCCCAGGCAAGGTGCAAAAAGTAGGCCAAGTTGTTCGTGCGTTGTGTTTGTTGAATCATCCTATTCCGAATGTGAATAACGCGGAGAGCGTGCAAATCATCATCCCGGCGGCGCAATGTGGTCGACGCAACGATGTCTACGTACTCAGCACGAGCTTTACACACAATGTGTGCGCGAAGGGACGTTATTTCGCATCGGTGAGTACAACGGTGGAGTCTGCCGATCCTCAACGCGAAATTGAGGTCGGACTTCGCATGCTTGGCGCGATTGATGAGATGTTTGTCAACGTATGTGACGTCTTTGCGCCAGTTAGCGACGGCGTCAATGATAGAGCGTTCATCTCGACTGGATACGACGCGACGACGCACTTTGAAACGACTATGCGCGATGTCATGGACATTTACAAGCGCATCACGGGTAAAGATTTAGACTTGAGCAAAGACGACGCCGCGCAAGCGGATACGAGTGGCTAATTATAATGAATGAATGAATGAATGAATGCTTGAACAATTCGAAATAATGTTTCGCACAGGGACCCGTTTCGCACGGCGCGACCGGAGACGATTCCCGTACAGCATCAATCGATGCATGTCGTTGTGAAAAGGTCGCGATTGGTCAAGAAAGGTGCTGAAACTCACAGAAAATGTCGAAAAGATAATTTGAAACTCGATTTCGTGTCCGCACGTCGTATTGTAAGTGTGTCGACGTCGTTCTCCTCCACTTAAAAAAGACCTAATTTTTAGGGTATGTCGCGTTGTTACCTCTGCCGCATGCGTTGTTACTTTCGCGCTCGATTATTTCTACCCATAACTTTTGATAGGAAAGGAGAGTGGGAGTAAACAACGCAAAGGATGGAAACTGTCTTCGGTACATCGAATGTCCGCTTGTACACTGACTCT
>Ga0222714_10005751_pt1 | contig 11690 bp, 10 predicted proteins | sample C33_3DmetaG_FD_165048 | JGI IMG/M metagenome (GOLD analysis project Ga0222714, IMG submission 165048) | Estuarine water microbial communities from San Francisco Bay, California, United States - C33_3D | ecosystem: Environmental > Aquatic > Marine > Unclassified | place: USA: California... | reverse complement strand
TCACTGACTGGAGAGGGAAAGATCTAAATTTTCAATCCAATGGCGATGTGGTGGCTTGTATATCCCAAAAAGCCCACCAACAATTTCTTAAAATTTAATACTAGCAATATACGTTAATTAAAAATTTATATAGCTCTTTGGATTGCTTTACTTTATTTATATCTACGTATTCGTCAGTTTGATGGGCTTTAGTTATATCCCCCGGACCTAAAATGAGATTAAAAGGTTTATTAAAACCCTTTTGGAAAGGGGCTATATCTGTAAAATAATTAGCAAATGTTGGTACAAATTCTTTTTTAATAATACTGCATATCTGATTAATAGTTTTTAAATTTATATTTTTTTTCCAAGTTTCATTAAATACCATATCTAAATTTACAATATCCTTAATGCGAATATTTCTTTGATTTAATGTCTTGTTAATAATGTTCTTATATAAATAATTAGGGCCTATAGTTCTTATATCAATTGAAAAATTAGCTAGATCTGGAACGGTATTTATATTTTCTCCAGAGTTTAATCTTCCAATACTGATAGTTGATTTTGAGAAATATTTATTTTTAAATTTAAATTTAATATTTCTTAATTTATTTATAGCATCCATTGAGCAGTAAATTGAATTTAATCCTAATTCTGGCGAAGATCCGTGAGCAGATTTACCTTCAACTTTTACATCAAGCCATAATACGCCTTTATGTCCTAAAACTGGGTAGTTATTAGTTGGTTCGGCACAAACGATCATAGATATTTTCTCTTTTTTTAGTTTTTGTGATAGCAAGAGCGATCCTTCGCAGCCAGTCTCCTCACCTGAGACTATTGCCATTATTAGATTTCTTTTTTTAAAAGAATGATTCTTTTTTTCAATTACAGCTGAGAGCATAGAAGCAATTCCTGATTTCATATCAGTTGAACCTCTACCATAAATTTTATTATCAATACTTTTTGCAGATAATGGATCATATTTCCATTTTTTCTTTCCTAAAGGAACAGTATCTAAGTGACCAATAAATAAAATGTTATCTTTATTTTTGCTATTACCAATCTTAAATACAAGATTAGGTCTATCGATATGTAAGTTATAATTTTTAAAATTGATATTATTGTCTAATAATATTTTTTTTATTGGAGAAAAAACTTCTTTTTCATAACTACCGGGATTAGTCGATTCAATTTTTATAAGTTTTTTGGTTAAATCTATTTCGTTCATTATACCATCACTTCACCGCCATTGGGTGATAGTGTTGCACCGCAATAAAAGCTCCCCTCTTCAGAGGCTAATAAAAGGGCAGTCGGTGCAATTTCTTCAGGAGATGCAAATCTTTTCATTGGGATAATTTCTTTGGCATCATCAAGTACCTTTTGATCAATTCCCTCTAAAAGAGCGGTTTGAGCTACTCCTGGGGCAATATTATTTACAAGCACATTATGAACGACTGCCTCAAGTGCTAATGCTCTTGTAAAAGCAAATATTCCACCCTTTGCAGCGCAGTAATCGGTTCTATTGGGGCCACCTGAAAAAACTAATTGGGAAGCGATATTTATTATTCTTCCACTTTTTCTTATTTTCATCGATTTATAACAAAGCTGAGATAAAAAGAATGTACTTTTAAGGTGAACGTTTATAGTTTGATCAAACTCTTGCTCAGTGGCTTCTTCAAATGGTCTTGCAAAAATGATACCCGCATTATTGATAAGTATATCTGGTTCACCTATTTTTTTTAAAGATTTTTCATAAAATATTTCACAGTTCTTCTTTGATCCAATATCAATATTTATAGAGAAATTTTTTTCTGAATTTTCATTCAAAATTTTAATTACATCATTCGCTTTTTTATCATCGTTATAATGGCAAAAAGCTATATTAGCACCTTCCTTGGCAAATAATTTGGCAATGGCGGAACCAATTCCACTTGATCCACCAGTGATGTAGGCATTTTTATTTAATAACTTCATTTTTTATATTCTAGCTAGAGATTTACTCCATTCGCTATTAATAATAAAACTTCGAGCGCGTAAATATTTTAATGCTCCATATTTATAAAAATCAAAATCTAAATTAGATAATTTATCCTGAATAAAAGCCCAACTTGCCCATTTTATATCTGCAATTGCTTTATATATATAAATTTTAGATTTAATAATTTCATTAGTCTCTCCAAAATAATGCCTTAATAAAATATCCTCTGTATTTTCAGAAAAAAACATTTCTCCAAAGAAAACAGCTAAATCATAATATCTATCTCCTTGAAATGCATATTCAAAGTCAACCATTGTTAAATTGCCATCTTTGGAAAACAAGAAATTACCTGCAATAGGGTCGTGAAAGCATGGAACAAGATCAAGGCCAGCTTGAAGTAATTTATCTTTAGCAATTAAAAAATTATATTTAATAAAATCAAAATCTTCAGGGAAAGCGCAATTAAATTCTTTCATTTGATTAAAATGTTCGTCAACTAAATCTATTCCAGTTTTGACAGTTGATAACTGGCCTGCAGAATGAAATTTCTTGTAACCCTCTAGTACTTTTTTAGTAGTATCCAAATCTTCAAAAGAGGAATTAGTACATGTAACGTGATCTTTTAGAAAGTCATAAATTTCAACACCGAATTCAATTAGATAATCATATACCTTTGGGCCAAGGCCAATATTAGATGCCAATGAATTAGCTTCAAATGATGCCTTTCTATCAATAAAGATTTCAGTACCAAGACCAGGTATTTTTATAAAATATTCATGATTGTCATTTTTATCTAATACATGCCAGTTTAAATTTGTAATACCTCCTCCAACTGGCTCATAAAGAAGGTTATTACTATCCCATTTTTTTACTTTGCATAAAAGGTCTTCCAATTGTTTTTCAGACTCATTAGCAGAGGTTCCTATTTTTTTCATTTTAAATATTTTCTAATATTTCACCTATATCATAACTTAGTATTTTTTGATTAAAGCTTAAAAACCTCCAATTAGCATATTTCATAAATTCAACATTTTTTCTGCTAGAAATATTATTAAAAATTAAACTGAAAAGTGCCCATCGTAAGTCATCCAGTATTGAATATATAAAACATCTATTAGCCAAATTTTGGTTAAAAAAACCAAAATATTCTTCAATTAATTTATTAATTTCATTTTTAAATAAACAAACCTCAGCTGCAAAAGACCCTAAATCTGCTAAAGGGTCAACATTAGAACAAAAATCTAAATCTACAAATTTTATTTGATTAGTATCGTTAATCATAAAGTTTGAAACAGTATTATCCACATGGCAAGGATAAATATCCTTGTCTATATTTTCAAATTTGGATTTGATAAATTTATAATTATTTAAATATAAACTTAGATTAATTTTATTTGAAAAACTATTTTTTTGAATGTAGCTAAAATATGCATCAATGCAATTAAATACACTTAAGGAGTTATTTAGTGAAGTATGGTTTTTAAATTCTTTCTTAATTTTAATAATTTTTATTAGATTTTCTTCTTTACGAAGATTTTTTAAATTAGCAGTTTTATAACCTTCTAAAAAATTAATTATTATAGTTTTGAACTCAGGAATGGTCTTGAATAATTCTGGGGTATGCCCAATATTAATTTGATTATAATTATTATTAATAGTCTCAAAGTTAATTAGCTCCTCAGTTTCAGAGAGTAAATTTTTAATGAAATAAGACTTTATTTTTTGATCTTCACTAAATGTCATTTTAAAGTAATTATGTTCGATAGCCTTCCTAGAAGGCGATGCCACGGCAATATTTAGATCAAAGAATTCGACATCTTTGATGTTATTAAATTTATTTTTGATTTTTTCTTTGATATCTAACTTATTCATTATCAATACACTCATTATACAAATATTGATATAAAATATCCAAACAAGTTTCTAAATCTTCTGGTTTTGTATATTCCTTTGGGTCGTGAATTATACCTCCAACGCTTGGTGTCACAAATACTGTTGAAGGAGTAATTTTTGATAGTGGAACTGCATCATGTGCAGCGATAGTATCTAAACGCTCAAACTTAATATTATTATTTTTTAATACATTTTCTAATTTTGAATTTATTTCTTCACTAAACTTGCCAGCGTCTCTTTTTGAATGAGTATTAATTTTAATATCGATTCCAGTATCAAATGAGACTTTTTTAATAAAATTTTCAAAGTAATTTAAATTTTCTTCAAGAACGTCTTCAAAAGGTGATCGAATTTCTGAGAATAAACTTACAAAACCTGGAACAACATTTGGTGAATTTGGGTAAACATCAATCTTGCCAACTGATGTATGGAGCGTTTTTTTTGAAGAGTCGGCCATTTTACGTATTTCAGTGATAATTAAAGACGCTGCGTATAGTGCGTCTTTTCTTTGACTCATAGGAGTTGGGCCTGTGTGTGACTGCTCCCCAGTAAGGTGAATATTATGTTTATGACAGCCCCAATAGTTATCTATCAAACCAATTTGATTAGAGTTTTCCTCTAATATTTTCCCGCACTCAACATGGGTTTCAATATATTGCAATGGTATATCAAATTTATCACTTCCAAGATAATTGATCTCTTGCAAAGACTCTTTAACAGATATTTTATTACTATCTAAAATCTCATAAGCCTCATTTATATTCACCCTCCCCGTAAACACACTACTTCCTAAAACGCTAGGCTGAAATCTTGCGCCTTCCTCATTCGTCCATGATACTACGGCTAAATTATATTTACTTTTTAGGCCTTCTTTTTTAAAAACAGTTGCCAACTCTTTAATCGCAGTAAAAGCGTTTAGGACGCCAAAAATTCCATCATAGTTCCCTCCATTGGGTTGACTATCAATATGAGAACCAGAAAGTATAAACTTATTTTCACCATTAAAAGTAATCAGACCAAAAATATTTCCTATTTCATCAACTTTTACTTCAAAGTTATTTTCTTCAAGTAGTTTAATAAAATAATCCCTACCCTCTTTATCGCCTTTAGTAAGAGCAACTCTATCAATACCGTTATTTTTATTTCTACCAATTTTTGAGTAATCACTTAAAAGTTTATGTAAATCAATTTTCGATTGAGTGGAAATTCGATTTAATTCGTTATCTTTAGCCACAGTTTGCACAACATTTATCTACCCAGTGACCTGGTTCTAATTCAATTAAACCCATTTCTATGGAGCCCTCTTTACATTCGTGAGTGGGTTGAGGGCATCTTGACCTAAAAGAACAACCACTACCAATTTCAGTTGGGTCTGGTGGTTCACCATCCATTAAATAAATATTTTTATCAAAAGGATTTTTATCTAAAGTGGGGATAGTACATAAAAGCGTACGGGTATAAGGATGACCACAATGATTAAATAAAATTTCATTTTGAGCAATTTCTACTGTTCTCCCCATATACATCACCGCTATTCGATTACATGACTTCCGAACCATTGCCAGATCATGAGAGATAAAAATATATGTGAGCTTTCTTTTTTGTTGAATTTCATTAAATAATTTTAAAAGTTTTTCTTGTTCATTTTGATCTAACGAAGATAAAGTTTCATCCAAAATTATTACTCTTGGTTCTAAAATAAGAGCTCTTGCAATACTAACTCTTTGTCTAAAACTTCCACTTTTTCCAACAAGTAAATTATTATATTCATCTCTACTAATTCCAACTTCCTGCATTGCTGATAAAACTTTTTCTTTAACTTCTGACTTAGTTAAGTTAGCATGAATCAAAAGCCCTTCACTTATTATTCTTCCAATTGTTTGTCGTGAGGGTAAACTGTTATATGGGTCCTGAAGAATTAGCTGTAAAGATTGTCTAAAGCCTTTTAATTTATTCTTTTTTAAATTACTCAACTCCTCTCCGTTAAATGTAATGGAGCCACTGTCTGATTTTTCTAGCAGGGTAATTAACCTAGAAAGTGTTGATTTTCCACAGCCAGACTCACCAATTATTCCTAAATTTTCTCCTTCATATACATCTATTGAAAAATCTCTTACCGCCTTAACCTCATAAAATGAATTAAATTTATTTTTGTCTCGAACTTTGTACGATTTGCTAAAATTTTTAATACTTAAAATTATTTTACCATTAACGTTATTCAGATTTGTTTTTTCAGACCAAATTTTTGGAGTTTTAGAAATTAATTCTTTTGTATGGAAACTAAATGGGTTAGATAAAATATTTTTTGATGTATTTTTTTCTGCAACACTACCATTTTTTATAACTATTAGGTTATCTGCAATTTCATTAACAACAGGTAAAGAAGAGGAAGAAAAAATTATTGTTGTATTAAACTTATCTCTAAGTTTTTTGATAAGTTTAATAATTTGAGCTGCAACAGTAACGTCTAGAGGCATTGTGATGTTATCAGCGACTAATAATTTAGGTGAGCTTATAAGGGCATCAACTATCATTGCCCTTTGCATCATACCTCCACTAAATTGTGAGGGGTACTCGTGGAAACGTTTATTTGGGGAGGGGATCATAACATCATCAAGAAGTTCAATAACTTTTTCTTTAAGAATTTTTTTACTGGTATTTTTATTATCTACGCTTATTGCCTTTTCTAAAAGCTGGTAGCCCACAGGATAAGTGGGGTCTAAAGAGTTAATTGCATTTGGGCCAATATATGCAATCTGTCTTCCACGAAAATCTCTTTCGAAATCTGTTTCACTAAATTTATTTATATCCTTGCCAAGAAAATTGATTGACCCACTGCTTATTTTTAAATTATCAGGTAACCAACTTACGATTGCCTGAGAAAGAACTGTCTTACCAGATCCACTTTCGCCAACCACTCCTAAAATTTCTTTTTCTTGCAAATCGAAGGAAATTTCACTTAATATGAGGTTTGAAGTTAATATGTCTTTAAGAGTTAAATTTTCTACAGTCAATAAGCTATTACCCATTTAACTTCCCTCCCCGAAAATTTTGTTTTTAGATTTTTCTAAAGATGAGCCGATGAAATTTATTGTTACCAAGGTTATTGCTAAAAAAACGCCTGGCATAGTGGCTATCCACCAAGCATTAATAAGATATTTTCTAGCATCTGCAATAATGTTCCCAAAAGTTGGTGTGGGTGGTTGGACCCCAAGGCCTAAAAAACCAAGAATAGCCTCAAAAATCATCATTCTTGCAATATCTAATACAGAAACAAACGCAATCGGAGGAATGATAATGGGTATAACAAGAAAAAAAATAATACGTTTGTCACTTGCCCCCAGTATTCTAGCTCCTCTTACATACTCTTTGTCTCTTTCAATTAGTGCCATACTTCGAGAAACTCTGGCATACAATGGCCAACCTGATAAAGCTAAAACTAAAATTATTGAGGCTAAGTTGGGTCTTGTAACACCTAAAATACTGATTGCTAAAATAACCATTGGAATAGAAAGTTGAGCATCAGTAATCCTCATAATAACAATATCTACCCATGAAGATTTAAACCCTGAGATAATTCCAACTAAACAACCAAATAAAAGCATAATGAAGACTGAAGTAAACCCAATTATTAATGAAAACCTTAAGCCAACTAAACAGCGCATTAACATATCTCTTCCTAATTGATCAGTTCCAAGAATATGTTCCCATGAAAAACCCTCAAAAAATATTGGCGGTAAGAATTTAGACTTAATATTCATTTTCTCAGCTTTGATGGAGCTGATTTCGGGATAAATAAATGCTAATAGGCATATAAAAATAAAAAAAATTATAGAAAATTTAAAAAAATTATTATTCCATGAGTCGTTAAAAATTTTTCTGGAAATACTTAAATCTTTTTCCATTATGATTTTAACCTAGGGTCTATAGAATAGGTAATTAAATCAACAGCGATATTTAACATTACATACAAAGCGCTAGTAACCATTGCGATGCCCTGGATTAATGGAAAATCTCTTTGTAAAACTGCATAAATAGTTAATTGACCTAATCCTGGATAATCAAATATATATTCAACAACAATGACGCCACCTAATAAAGTACTCAATTGAATTCCTAATAAGTTAAGCAAAGGTATTGATGCATTTCTTAAAGTATGTCGATAAATGATTCCATTTCTAGACAAACCTCTTACTTTTCCTGACTTAATAAAATATTCCTGGGAAATTTCTGCAAAAGAGACAGATATGGTCCTTATTATAAAAGGAGAAGTTTCAACCGCTAATACTATAGCTGGTAATATTGTATATGCAAAATTTTGATAACCTATTGATGGTAATAAGCCTAGTTTTATAGTAATCAAAAGCGCCAGCACTATCCCTAACCAGAAGTTGGGTATTGATACAAATAAAGAACTAATAAAAAAAGATATCTTACTCATTATACCCCTAGGGTTTAGTCCGGCAGATATACCAAGGGGAAAAGATATAACCAAAGAAAAAATTAAAGCTAAACCTGCAAGCTGCAATGTAAACGGCAATCTTTCAAGTATTAAATCTGATACCTCTGCCATTTCCACATCCATATTAGCTGTAAAATCACCCCCTTGACCCATCATACCATTTTTAGGTCTTTGATAGGAGTTGCCCAAATCCCCTTTAAAAACCTCAGAGATATAACGACCAAATTGGATAGGTATTGGGTCTCTTAGACCCATTTTTTGAGCAATTTCTTCAACGAGATTGTCGGGGGCCATGCCCCCGACAATTAGTCTAACAGGATCTCCCGGAACAATTCTTAAGATAGAGAATATAAGAAATGTTGTAATTAGTACTACAATAACTCCTTGTAATAATCTTCTTATTAACTGGCCGGCTAAATGCATTAACCTACGCTTGCAGTTTCAGCGCTCATCATACCATTTGGATAAATGTAAAGATCTTTTACATCATTGGCCATAGCATGAATAAACACCGAACCAAAGAGAGGCACGGATGGCATTTTTTGAACCAAAAGAGGCATCACTTCATTTTTAAGTATTTGCTCTCTCTCAGATACACTAGGTGCATTTCTTTCTTTATCCAATGCAGCATCTATTTCAGCATCTACTATACCTGTGATCCTCTTTGAAGAAGAGTGGAAGTGAGTTCTAATAACTAAATCAGGCTCTGGAGATCCAGTACACCATCCACAATCTATCATATGACCAGGTCCACCGCCTTCTCTGTCATATAATTTATTACCCCACGCACCAAGCTCTAACACTGAAAGCTTCACAGGAATGCCCTGCTCGTTCAATGTTGCTGTGATATACTCACCGTACTCTTTTGTCTTTGGATAAAAGCCAACTGAAGTAATATATTCCAACTCAGGTAATCCCTTACCTCCAGGATAACCAGCTTTCGCTAGATATTCTTGGCATTTTTCAGGATTATACTCTGGAAAGCCCTCAACATCAGTGTAACCAAATTTAACAGGGGATACGTGACATCCGGTATAAGTTCCAGATATGCCTAAGATATCTAATAACCCCTCCCGATCAATGGCATGAGCGACTGCTAACCTCATATTAATATCGTTAAATGGAGGTTTGCTGCATCTAAACCAAAGATATTTATTTTCGGTTGATACGGCTTGGTTAAGTGCAAAACCATCATTGGCTAAGATAGTATCCACCTGTTCAGGCTCAAGTCTTTCTGTAACATTATACTCACCTGAAAGTAGGCCTAGAGTTCTGGTAGCTGTATCGCCAACATAGTTATACTGAACTCTTGGTATTTTTGGTTTTCCCATGAAAAAGTTTTCATTAGCTTCCATGATGGTGTTATCGCCATCTTGTTGAACAAACTTAAACGCTCCAGTGCCATTTGGTCTTGATGCTGCTTTATTTGGGTTAGCTACATCATCAGCAGACATTATAGGTAGGAAAGATGACAAGTAGTAAAACAAACCAGCTGGATAACCATACTTTTCTGTTTTAATTCTTACTGTAAGTCTATCTACCACCTCAACATCTACTTGACCCGGATACCACTGAGCAGGTCTATCCGGTTGTGATCCATACTCATAAGTTGCTTTAACATCTTCTGCTCCAAATGGCTTACCATCATGGAAAGTAACTCCATCTCTTAGTTTAAATTCCAGAGTGAATGGGTCAATCTCCTTAGCATCAGTTGCTAATTCAAAGTTTAATTGGGTAGGATTATCAGGCCTCATTGGACATCTTGTTAAATATCCAAAAACATAGCTTTCAAAAATTAGTTGTCCTAAATTTGTATGCGTAGTTGGATCCCAATTCCCCGTTAAAGCTTCTGCAGCAGCAAAAATCAGCGGTTTACCCGATGCAGCAAAAGCAGAATTAAATAAAAAATTATGATTTAACATTGGCGTTGAGGTAAATGCAGCAGTTGCAATACCTGTCTTTGCCATGTACTTCATAAATTTTCTTCTTGAAAATTTAATCTTTGACATAATTAAATTCCTCCTTACTTAGAGGTAATCTTATAGGAATTTTATTAAAAAAAATATTATTTAAAGATTTATTAAAAAAAAAGTTAAACTAATATATTATATATTAGTCTTTATAAAGCACGCACACTTTTCTATTTAGATTATTACAATTTAATATAAAATTTTAGGGAGTTTAGTATACTCCTAATATACAGTTATTTATTAGTTTTTTAAATTTATCCTCATTCATCTCAACCGGATTACCACCTGTACTAGGATCCTCTTGTGCTAATGGTGCTAATTTTAACTCATCACCAGGTTGTACGCCCATATCTTTTAATGTTTCTGGAATTTCCATTTCTTTTTTTAGATCTACTACCCACTGAACTACACCATCAAAGCCACCTTTGATATTTAAGAAATTTGCTAACCTTACAAATTTATCTTCAATCTTACTTCGATTAAAATTTAAAACAAAAGGCATCACTGTTCCGTTAGTTGTGCCATGGTGCGTATGATATAAAGAATTAACTGGGTGAGTAATAGAATGTATTGCTCCCAAACCTTTTTGAAAAGCTGCTGCGCCCATCATCGAAGCTACAAGCATATGAGCACGTGCCTCAATGTTCTTACCATTATGATAAACTTCTTGGATATTCTCTTTAACTAATCGAAGTCCCTCTAAAGCTGTTCCCTCTGCCATAGGGTGATAAAAAGGAGAGGAATACGCTTCTAAACAATGCGCCAGTGCATCCATACCTGTTCCAGCAGTTATACCTTTGGGTAAATTGACAGTAAGTGAGGGATCTAGTATTGCAATTTGCGGCAACATTTTAGGATGAAAGATTATTTTCTTCTTATGGTTTTCTTCATTTAAGAAAACACCTGCTCTACCTACTTCAGAGCCAGTTCCAGCTGTTGTAGGAATAGCAATTATAGGTTTTATTTTTGATGCATCAGCTCTTGTCCACCAATCACCTATATCTTCAAAATCCCAAAGCGGTCTAGATTGATGAGCGAGAAACGCAATACCCTTGCCAGCATCCATTCCCGACCCGCCTCCAATAGCAATAACACCATCGTGACTGCCTTCTAAAAAAACTTTTACACCGTTAGTAACATTTGAACCAGTTGGATTTCCTTGAACATCAGAATAAACACTTGTTTTTGCATTTAATGAACTATTGATTTGATCAATAATAGGTGTCTGAAGGAGACCCGGATCTGTAACAATCAATGGATTTTGTATTCCTAAAGCATTACAAGCCTTTTGTACTTCTGAAGATCGATCAACTCCAAACCAAACTGTAGTTGGATAATTCCAATTCATATTTTGCATTTTTTTTCCTTATTTAACCTCGCTCAAAGTAACGACGATGTTCCCAATCAT
>Ga0222714_10005750_pt1 | contig 11691 bp, 6 predicted proteins | sample C33_3DmetaG_FD_165048 | JGI IMG/M metagenome (GOLD analysis project Ga0222714, IMG submission 165048) | Estuarine water microbial communities from San Francisco Bay, California, United States - C33_3D | ecosystem: Environmental > Aquatic > Marine > Unclassified | place: USA: California... | reverse complement strand
GATATCCGACATCATTTTACAAGAAATTTAAAAAGACACCCAAAGATAAATATCTATCAACATGTTGCGGTAAAAAAAAAATGAAAATAGTATATGGTAGTCATAATGATCCTTAGAACCATTTAAAAATATATCACAGATATTTACATCAATGGAACGTATAACCGAAAAAACAATAGATTTTGTAAGGGAACGAGAAACAAAAAATACTATTCGGTATAAAGAAAATAGCAGTGCGAAAGAAACTATAATTGGAACAATTTATCTACAAAAGAGTTTTTTACCGAATATACCACCGGAACATGTTAAAATAACAGTCCATATTGAATCATAAACTATTTATAACATCCTTAATTTATTTTACGAACACATTCCTCAAAACTATATTCTTCTTTCTGAGGTATCTTAAAATTTTTACCTTTGTATTTCATATATTTCCCATAAGGACCCATATATATCTCCACTTTATGACCATCATGCTTCCCTAAACATAATGGATACCGAATAACATCTAAGACAGATTCTAAACATATATTTTCATATTCACAAGGATTCTTCTCTAACAGATACTGTAGTGTGAAATTCTTGGTCTTATAGGATATATATGGTCCATATCTACCATTTTTTAGAATAACTACTTCACCTTTGTATTCACCTAAATTTCTATCTTTTGTAATAGTCTTATTACTACTTTTAGTCGTTTTTAATGAACTTTGAATCGTTAAAATATCCTTAAATGAATCATACACTTTTCCTACGACTGTTTGCCATTCTAACTCTCCATTTGATACTCGGTCTAAATCTTGCTCAACAAGTGATGTAAATTCAATATTAATAATCATGGAGAAGTGATTCATTAAATATTCTAATACTTGTTTTCCTAAATCAGTTAAGACTATTCTAAATTTCTGATCAGGTAACTTCTTTTTAACCGATTTATTATGAATTTCATTTTTCGCATTTAATGAATAGGTTTGAATTTCTCTTGTTTCACCCTTAATATTTTTTACTTCGGTGTAATTTCTATTATAAAGGGTTGATATTAGTGATGCATAAGTGCTTGGTCTTCCTATACCTGAAGTCTCTAACTTTTTGACAATAGAGGATTCATTTAAATATCCTGGTGGGTTGCTGAATACTTGTTCGCAATGACACGATTTTAATTTGTAAACTTTATCTTCAAAATCTTTCACCTCAGTAACAATTTTTAATGAATCATTATTATATCGCAAATATCCATCAAACAATAGTGATTTTAGTTGACCCTGGAAATATCCCTTATCTTCTAGATTACTATTGTTTAGTATTATAACATGATTATCATAAATAGCATATTTCATATGTGAAATGATTGTATATTTCCTAATTAATTCATATAATTTACAGTCATCTTCACTATATTTATCGTTTGGTTTGTAGTCTAATCCGGTAACACGGATACATTCATGTGCCTCTTGTGCTCCTTTCACCTTCTTATTACTAGTCTTCGGTAAATAATATTCTTTACCATAATTCTCTTTAATGTAATTACAAAGACACCCTTGAAAATCACTACTAATATTTGTTGAATCAGTTCTCATATATGTAATTTTACCATTTTCATATAATTTTTGAGCTATGTCCATGGTCTTTTTCACTTTGAATCCTAATTCAGCTTGTGCTACTCTCTGTAACGTAGATGTAATTAATGGATTGGGTGAATATTTCTTTTCTTCGGTATGCTTTTGTTTAAATATCTTATAAGATTTATCCTTTTTGAGAATATTTAAAATATCTTCAGGTTTTTCTGATACATTTAAGATTAAATCGCATTTTAGTGAATCAGTAAAATTTCCTAAATATTCATATTTATCTTTTGATATATGATCATTGATACTGTCTTCATGTGTTTTTAGTATTAGCAATAGTGTGCTTTGAACTCTTCCAGCTGATAATCCTTTCTTATCTGTTTGAATATGTTTCCATAAGAGGGGTGATAAACTATAACCAACTAATCTATCAAGGATTCTTCGTCCTTGCTGAGCATTTACTGAATACATATTTAAATGATGAACATTTTCAATTGATTCATTAATTGCTCTTTTAGATATTTCATGAAAGATAATTCTATTTTTTTCATTAAAATCTAAATTCATTGTTCTACCACAATGCCATGCGATCGCATCGCCTTCTCTGTCATCATCAGCAGCCAATAATACACGATAACCTTTATTATAATTCCTAAGGGTATTGACAACTTTGCTTTTTCCTGGCATTGTTTTATAAGTTGGTTTAAAATTGTCTTTGATATCGATAGAAATCTGTTCCTTAGGAAGATCAATGATGTGTCCGAAAGATGAGGTAACAATAGTGCCATCCTTGAAAAACGAACTTATTTTACGCGCTTTTGCAGGGGATTCAACCACAATAACTGTTTTCATTATTTAGTGCTGTTTTTTAAGTAAGTTTTAAATCAAATTTTAAATATTGTATAATATTAATTATAATATGGATGATTGGGGTAAGTGGGTGGTGGGGTTTTTAATAGGTTTAGCAGTAGTCGCCTTGATCGTAAATGTGTGGGGAGGCAATTCTCCATCTCCATCACCAGTTCCTCCTGGACCTGGAACCGCACCGCCTTCTACAAATAATTGTATTTTCAAAGCTAACGGTGATAATAAAAACAATTTTACTATTTCTTCAAGTGAAAATATTGCTTTATTTCCAGATAATGATAATACAAAATTTACATTTCCAGAAAGTAAAGGGCCGATTTTAAATTGCAAACTAAATGCGAGTGGTTCGGAAATGTATGCTCCTTCAGGTCCAACATATTTAGGTTATAAATTAGATGATATGAATGGGACTCCTGATACACTATTACCTAAAGACGGTACAACGACAAAAAATGGAAATGAATGTTCTTGGGATCCAAATCCTAATATATGCAACACACCAATATGTAGTTTAAATTACACATACAATGTAGAAGTATCAAACAAAAATAAGGGTGTGAAACAATATCTAACACCTGACGAGTTCAATAGTTTCATAGAAAGGGTCTCTTGTAAACCAGGTGAAAAATATGGTAAGTGTTCACCTGCTCCGAGTAGTAGTGGAGGTAATTGTGATAATCTTAAAAAACAAAACAATAAAATAAATTGTTTAGGGTCTTGTAGTGACACAAGTAAATTAACTAAAGAAGAATGCGAAAGTGCTAGTGCAACATGGACTTATCAATCTGAAAATTCTCTATGTCATTATGAAATAGTAAATGATCCAAAATACAATCAAAATATTACACAAGAAGATGGTAAATATAAAATGTGCGATAATCCAGGCGATATTGTAGAATTAAACGAGTATTTTACTCCTTGTAGTGGCAATTGTTATCCAAATCCAATAGCTAAAAATCCAGATAATATACAAGAGATTCCAGTTTCTTGGACAAACCAATGTATGTTCACTAAAGATGATATAACAAAACCATTTACTACTTCAGGATCAAAAAGTGAAGATTGTAATACTAGTTATTTTTTAGGTGATGTGTTTCATAATATTTGCGATGGAACAACAACTGATTGTTCCAATACACAACAGAAAATAAGGGATATTATCAGTAGTCCAAGTCCCATTCCACCGCCTTGTGCGGGTGGCGGCGATACATTTGATACATATAATAATTGTAAACCAGTTTCTTGTGATGGTCATTTTTCGGGAGAATTTAGTAAAGGGTATGAATATACTAGTTGCGGGAGTGGAAAGATAGAAAAGAATATCAGTCCAAGTCCATCTACTCCATTATCTTTACCACCAGCATCATATTGTGATCCAAATAGTCCAAGCCCGAGCATTGTTGATTATATGCAAAGTATAGTTCAAAGGGATTGTTGTGAAGAAATAAAGTGCGACCCAAATTCTTGTCCACCGGATCTTTATAATCCCATCCAAAATTCTAATATCGAAGAGACAAAATGTCACGGGAGTGTATGTAATCAATCTGAATGTTGTGTGTTGAAAACATGCTCAGAGTATATGGGTGATAATAGTGATAATAAAAAAACATGTAAGACAGGTTATAAAAGAAAACCTGAATATAACGATTATTATATATTACCTACATGCTGTAATGGTATGTTACAAGTCACTGTAACTTTTCAAACTGGTGTTAGTATAATGTCAATTGTTGATGAAATAGGTACCCAAAATTCGACTATAAATAATGTATATCCGAGTCTCATATTAAAGACGTTATTAAAGAATCTCAGTAATTATGATATAAATACGATTGATTATTCGAAAATAAATAATAATACTGATAATTTATCTTTTATAAACAACTTGACTACTTTTATACTTCCACCAAAACCCAATATAGATTTAATGAATAATTATGAAAACAAGACAATTGATAGTCAAAAAAAAGATTTAATTCTAAAGACGGAAAACTCCGCTAATTTTTATATATTAATCAATCAACATAAAAATATAGAAGATGTCACACGATTTAATATACAAAGAGCATGGGATGATATTAGTAAAATAATAAAAGGTGTAACTTATGATACTAAAAAAATAGATACAATCTATGTTGTAATAAATGATTGTAGACAACAAGATATTAATGGAGCTTGTGAGGTTGCTCCTGGCGATACCAAGATACTAGGAGATAAATATTCTCACTGTTGCGTTAAAAATACATGTGATACTTTACCTAACTCAAGTACAATAAAATGTGGCGAAGGTAAACATTTTGAAGCCGATGTTGTTATTAATAGTCCTAGTCCAGTAACTTCAGATGTAGCAGCTGAAAATTGCTGTGTTGAAAATAATATCACAGCGAGTATTCCACCATTACCATCTGGTATGTCTAACACAGTTGATGCTGTTTATGGGCAATCATATATAAAGAGGAAGCAAAATAGTCCAGATACACAACCTATGGAATTGCCATCTACAATTAATTTTAAGTGGGATACCAATAGTAATAAATGGTTGGTTGACCCATCAAATACAAATTATAATACTGAACTTCAGGAAAATTACGAATGCGCTTATCCAGAACCGGTACCTGCAGGATCTCCCGCTAAAGAACCTGTATTCGGGGTTGACCCTGAAAATAAACAATATTATAAATTAGAGGGATGTGAAGATACTAAAAATATATTTTGTAGAATACCTAATGCTGATACCGATGGTGCTCGTAGTATACCAGATAGAATAGGAATACCCGTTACAGAGGACACATATGATTCTGATATATACAATTTAAATGGAACAGCATCGCACGCAAAAGGATCTTATATATCTATGTATAAAATATATGAAATTCAAAAAGATAACCCTTCTCTAAATCCAAATTATGGAGGAATTACTTGTCATCAAGACCAAGGAGGGATAGCTACTATTGAACCATGTGACGAACCATATGGTTATATTAAATTTTCTGGATGTAACACTTATCTAAATCGTAATGATTATCAATTTTATGAAAGAGAATATACTCAGAAAGATTGTGTTCATTTTAATAATGCTTCTTGCGAGGCCAATCAAAGTATTTGCGAACTAGATGGAAATAAATGTAAACCACGACCTTTCCCTATTAGTCAAGGAGATGATATGGGGAAGAGTTGTTCCGCGAATTTAGAAGCTTCAGAAACTTTTAGTGATGCTATTTGGTTAAAAGAAGGTTTTACAAATTATGATTATAAAAACCATATAGGTGGCGGGGGAAATAAGGGTTATTCATCCCGCATAATTAATAGTGATGGTTCGTCTGGTCCATCTACTAGAGAAGTTTCAAGGAGAACTAATTTGTGTGGATATAATTTTGATTCACCTACACTCACTTCTCCATCAAACCAACCATCTCCATCTCCATCAAGTAAGCAAATTCAACCTGATAGTATGCGCTATTATCATTCTCGTGTTTTAGATTCTACATGGTTATGTAAAGATAATACGTGTAGAGACAGTGATCCTGTCTCTATTAATATCCCTAATGGTGGACAGAATATTATAGAATTCACAAGTTTTTTTGATGGTGATCCGTTAGTTTACACTTGGGAACCTAAACCGGGTGAAGCTGGTGGTAATTGGACGGGGAAGTATTTTTATAGTGATTCAACCCTAACACCCAATGAAAATGGAAATGCGCTTATTTTTGATGATTACAGAGAATTACAAGGTGAAATAACCAATTCGCAAACTGGTATTACTCGGTCAAATGACCCTATGAATACTAATATAAAAGATAGAATAGATAGATTTACTAAAATACAAACCAGATATGATCATAAAGTAGGAAGTAATCCTACTGATCCGGACACTAAAGACGATGATATAAATGATTTTCCATATGATGATGATGATATGAATTACATTCATAACAATATTAAATATCATAATAATTATGCGACTATGTGTGGAGACAATAAATATTTAAGCTTCTTTGATTATGATAAAATGAGTCTAATAACATCAAAGGATGAAGAAGCAGTTCAATCGTCTTTAATAAAAAATTATCAAAAATGCACACCTTGTAGATATCAGCGAGATCAATTTAGTGGAACAACTAAATATTCCGATTTCTATAATGCGGAATTTAATAGATTATCTCCTAATGAGAAAAAATATATTGATTATTATAATTTCCCAAAATCCGATGGTAGTGAATTAGGACATGTATTTTTATCGGATGTAATTCAAGATACAAATTATATTCATAATAACACTAATTTATCCGCGGATAAACACGATATGACTAATTGTAGTATTTCAACACCAAAAAAAGAAATCAATGTTGGCGAATATTCAACTCATTTTGTGCCGTGGTGGAACGCTAGTTCTGCCACGGATTTAAAAGTAAATGATTTAGCTATAGTTTCTGATGCGACAAGCCAATTAACTATTCCAACTTGCGATTTACATAAAGATAGATGTGAAGGTAAAACTAATCAATTACAATGCTTGAATGCATCATCTTTTTCATCTTGGACTAGTACATCTAATACGTTAGTTAATGCCTCTATGTGCGAATGGTCTACTCAAGGGGGACAAGGTAAATGTATTACAAATGCTTCTTGGGTAAATGATCAAAATATGTGTGGTCACCCTTGTTTATCAAGGATGGATGCGAGACCTAGAGAATGTAAGTTTTCAGATGATTGTGAGATTAGAGATAGATATAATTTTAATATGATTGGACAGGGTAATAATGGACAAACAAGTTTAAAAATGTATTGTGACTCTAATGGAAGGAATCCGATATTGTATGGAGATAAAGGACTACAATCTAACTTAGATGAAGGAGATTCCCTTCAAATAAGTAAGACAGGTGAAATATGTAAACCAGGATATATATTATATGAAATTGGTTTTTCTGAAGCAAATAGCGGAAATACTCCTTCATCATCACAAACTCCTTCTACACATTCTAAAACAGCATATAAATGTCTTACATGCTCTGAATTAAATTCTTACTTAGATGACCAAGGCGCGTCGATAAATGCCTCTGATACAAATTTTCTTCAAGCATATGATTATTACGTTATGAATAATAAACGCGATGGGATGGATGATGATCTAAAGAAAGCTAGGATAAAACAGTATCAATTAAAAGGTGATTGGAAAGAAATCAACGGTGTATGTTTAAAAAAACCCACGTGTACTTCTATATTGTGGCCCAGTCCCGCCGTAGCCATCGCAGCCAAATATAATCCGCACAGTGTCCCCCAGTGGACAGGTAATATAAATTCGCCTGTTATATATACGCAAGACCCAGCGGTCGCGAATCAAATGGTGAAACATTATGATAATTATAAACAGGATTACGCAGAATGTGTTTCTAACACGGGTATAAATAATGCAACATTTAATATAAATGAAGGGAATACTTGGAGTGATATTTGGAATAATACCGGGTGTAAGAAAAGTTTCTCACATATGGACTTACTACTCGGGTTAAAAACTACCGCCAATGATCAAACTCTAATACAACAAGGGTTAATGTTAGATTGCGATTCTTGTCCCCCAATTACCCCAGGAAGTCCTCCTTGTAAGAAAACTTGGCAATATAAGGATATGGATGTTCCAATAGAAATTAAAGTGGGGGGTATGATACCAAGGAGTGATGTAAACACTTATGAATACGGAACAACAACGAGCACGACCCGCATGCGTGACATGTGCCCAGATTATATTAATAATTGGTTTTGGGACGGCAACGACCCCCACAGGTATTATTGTAGCCCACTTGTTGGTAAAGGTGATGATTGTTATGGTACCAGTGAGATTTGTGATAGTTCTGGTAGCGGGGGGTGCCTTAGAGATAACAAATGTCATGGAGATAAAGGTTGGAGAGATGATTGTAATTCAGATTATGATTGTGGTATGATGGATATAGGGGGGAATACAGAGATGACATTACCACAATGTAGTTGGTCTTTATTTTCATTCGGATCGACGCATACATGTCAGCGCACATAATGATAATGATAATGATAATGATAATGATAATGATAATATTAATACTTAAAAATATTTTTATACTAAATTTATATGTATAGATCAGATGAAATCATTCAATTATTCTCTGATAAAAAATTACCCAAAGATATTATTCATTATATTTTACAAATTGAAAGATATCTAACTTATGAATATAATATCAAACAATGGATATTATTTTCTAAAATATTTCATAGTCATCAAAAAGTCAAAATATTTTATGAAGACATAAAATATTCATTTTTAAACGAATTACACGAAATTAATGGAATTTTTGATAATTTAAAAAGATATAAATCTAAAATTTATAAAATTAAATACGATAATAAGATGTATTCACTATATTTGAATTCATTAAGATATTAATTCATCTTACTTAAAACTATTTTATAATGTAAATTTATAAAATGGATAACACGGTAATTCCTTATACAGATGTAGAAGGATCATCTGATGAAGATTTAGGAGATTCAGATGAAAATGATGAATATTCTCATATTCTGTCTAATAATATAGGTATTAATTATAATAAATTTATAACAGATGGGAATTTTATCAACATGGAAGATCATAATAAATATGAATCTATCCGTAATAAATATTTCACACCAGAAATAACCAAAATAAGATTAATGGTAGAAAGTAAAAATATAGCATATGTTCAAGAAAGAAATACTTCAAATTATATTGTAAGATTTGAAAACAATACGTCTAATTCAAATGGAGGTTATGGTAATTTTAATAATGTTATCGGATTTCGTTTAATCAAAGCTAATATATATAATTCTCGTTATACAGTAAATAAAAATAATAGAGATTTTAAAATTACAATTGGATCTACAACAACACCAATTGAACTAATTGATGGAATTTATACTTTTAGTGAATTAGGTCAACATTTGGAAGATGCATTAAAATCTCAACTACCTTCCGAAATATTCGTAGTTAGTAGTACCACTACTACTTATAAATATACTATTAAAAATACAACAACACCTACACCAAATAAATTTAGTTTAGATTGGACTAACGGCGGATATGCATATAGGCTATTTGGATTCAATAATACTACATATGAGGATTCTATAGAATATACTTCTGAAAATGTTGTTCAACAAAGTACTCAGTTTGTTGATCTTGTAATATCAGAAATACCTTATATAGCATGTAAACGCAATAGCATTGGAAAACATCTAATAGATAGAATACCACTTGATTGTCCACAAGGGAGTATTATGTATTATTCAAGTGATATTAATTTAGAAAATTATTTTACGCCAATTAATCTACATATGTTAAATATTCAATTATATGAAGATACTACCGATTTACTTTATGATTGTCAAAACAATGATAATTCATTTGAATTTGAATTAACTATCCTTAATAAACGCGTTCAATAATATCTCCTTCTGGTATGATGATAATTATTTATTAAATAACTAATTATAAATGATAATACCGATAATATCATTACAAGTCTAAATCCATTCTGTTCTTTTAAAACACCTTTATTTAAAGTATTAACACCCATTGAATTGAAATTCATTCCGAAATAACCTACAATAACACCTAACGGTAAAAAAAATAGGTTTAATAATGATATTAAATTTAAATTCACATGATTATTACTGTCTACTTTATGTTCTAAATATTCTTGAATATGGGATAATTTATTATAGTCCTTATCATTATCTATATTTTCAAATTTTAATCTTATAACTAATTCTAAATAAGCATTTATTTCATCTATTGATAGTGAGTTATTTGTAACTTCCCGTCTAATTTCTTCAATTCTATCCATATAAATATATATATATATTTAATTAACTTAATAATTCATCAATTTGTTTTATCATTAACCCAACTGATAGTAATTCTTCTAATTTCCATTTCATCTGGGGGGATGCTTTTTCTATTAATTTCCTTATATCTTGTAGAAGCGATTTCTGAATTATTATTTTATCATCTTTAATCTCATTTATAGTGATATCTTCAATTTTTTTATCTTCTATTTTCTTATTTATATTTTCTATATTTTTCTTTATTTCTTCTCTGTATTTATTGAATATATTTTTTAATATATTCATGCTTTCACCACTAATAGTTAAATTCACAGGATATTGTAAAAACATATCCTTGTTTACCGTGTTTTCATCCCAACAAACACAAATCATGCAATTCATTACATTGCTTATACCACATACACTTTCGTCCCCATAAACCGTTTTACCTTCACCTGTTTTTATGATGCTATATTTGTATTTTTCCCAATGCGACTTTTTCATACATAAGGGGGCTTCATGATATAGTTTATAATCTTTTACACATTTTATATAACTTGTTTTGAAATCCTTCAATGGATAAATAAACAACATATCTAAACAACTTGTGATATCTTTTTTATGATTCAGTAAAATATCTATGCTATAATTTATATATCCTGATAAATATATATCGTCATCATCCATATTTATTAAATAATCATGACTACTACTTTCACACAACATGTTCCGTTTCTCTCCTAGTGTTAACTTTTTATCTATGTAAACATATTTTATTTTAATACCTAATAATCTCTCTAATTTAGTTTTTAATTCATCATCTAATAATTTATCATTATAATTGTTTAGTTCTTTGTCATTACTCTCTAAAATATTCCATTCTATTTTTTCTTTTGGATATTTAAAATGTCTTATGTTTGAAATCATTAATTCTAAGAATCTTTTACGATTGAAAGTAGGTGTTAATAATGATACATAAGGTAAATTGCTATTGTGCGTTGGTATATTAAATAATTCCGCACATTGAACTAAATCTTTTTTTGTTATATCACTATAACCATCCTTTTGCGATATTAAAATGGGATATAAGGAATACCATTTATCTGAATTCTGTAATATATTCAAATATTTATCCATATTATAACTTGGATTATTCGGATTATCATATTTATTATTAAGACCATCATTGTAATTTTTTAATATTTTATCATAGTAATGCGATTTTATTATATAAGCATGATTACATTCGGCATTCCTTACATGAATTATTTCATCTGTTATAAATTCGTAATTGTTATCTATTATATCACAACCCAAATATAATACATCATAATCATACGATATATATTTATTTATCAATTCTCTACATTTATCAATATTTCTAATTACTATATCATCCTCAAAAATACACACAAAAGGG
>Ga0222714_10005748_pt1 | contig 11695 bp, 6 predicted proteins | sample C33_3DmetaG_FD_165048 | JGI IMG/M metagenome (GOLD analysis project Ga0222714, IMG submission 165048) | Estuarine water microbial communities from San Francisco Bay, California, United States - C33_3D | ecosystem: Environmental > Aquatic > Marine > Unclassified | place: USA: California... | reverse complement strand
GCCGATGCGTAATCCTCTGAACCAAGGTGGCGGAGTGAAACGCCTCAATCTGACCACTGCTCAAAAGGCGGCATTGGTGGCTTTCATGAAAACACTTACGGATACGACTCTGGCTGCGGATGAGCGGTTTGCCGATCCCTTCAACTACGGAGACTAGGATTCGATCAGGACCGCGTCATTCTCGATCAGAAATTTTTCCAGCGTGGCCTTGCCGGTGAGAGAGACCGGGGAACGGACAGTTGTGCCGCGGAAATGCTTATAATGAACTAGAGTTTTGCCGATGGTACCGATTTGGAGACGTGAGTTTTCCAATTGCCAGACTTGCCCAGTGGCAAATGGTGGCAAGGAAGTACGACTTTTCTGCTTAAGAGTCTTCAAAGTCACCTCTTATAGCATAATCACAGTCGTGCGCCATCATAGATTCGAAAAGAATGCAGAAAGTGACTGATAAATCGTATTCTCCCTAGGGTTACAAGCTGGTCGCGAAAAATTAGGCGGGAATGCTTTTCAGATACTGAAGGATGCTAACTGCCTTTGCTTGAAGAACCTGTATCTTTGGAAAATTGAGGTAAAGTTCCCGTTGCCAAAGTGGGTGGTGGTGCTTTAGGTTCTGCGGCGGTCGGGCGCTTGGCGCAGTGGCTAGCGCAGATGCCTTACACGCATTTGGTCGGGGGTTCGAGTCCCTCAGCGCCCACCATCTTCCTCTGAATTAAGGACTTTTGAATTCCTTGCCTTTCTCATACCCCACTCGGAAATCCCTTTGATGGTTCAGTGTGCCATCAAACCGGAGAGTGATACCGACGACGGAATTGCTTGGGGGTAATGCCGGTGTGCTTGCGAAATTGGAGGGTGAAGGCGCTTTGGTCGCAAAACCCGAACTCTACGGCGATCTGCACGATGGGGGCGTCGGAGCGGGCAAGGGCTTCGCTGGCGCCTTGGATGCGCGTGCGGGTGATAAATTCGTAGGGCGTCATGCCGAATGCCTCGTGGAATTTTCGGTTCAATTGGCGTTCGGATAGACCGGCGGCTTTGGCCAATCCGGTATTGGTCAGTTTGCTCTGATAGTTGTTACGGATGTGTTCCACGGCTTTGGACACATTTGAGAAGGGTGCGTAGGAGACACGGCGGCCTGCATAGCTATGCGTGATGCCCATGAGCCCGATGATGGAGCCATCCCTTCCATGGACTGGGAGTTTGGTGGTGATGAACCAGTCGAGGATACGCTGCTCATTGTACCAGATCTCCAGCCGGTTCAAGAGCGGCTGGCCGGATTTCAAAACACCCTGATCATCCCGGATAAAGCCATCGGCCACTTCGGGAGGAAAGTAGTCGTGATCCGTGGTGCCGATGAGTTCCGTCTCGTTCCTCAGTCCAAAACGCTCTAAAATCGAATGGCTGGAGGTGATGAGACGGCTTTTGTCATCCTTGACAAAGAAGTAAACCCCCGGCAGATGCTCGAAGAGCCGCCGGAACTCCTGCGGTTCGCCCATGCGGGCGAAGAACCGGGTTTGGAGATTGGTGGCGGACATGGCCGGATTTCAACAGACTTTGTCCGTTCGGCAACATAAAAAGAGTGACCACTTAACGTCTAATGATGAAACGCACCTGTGCCGCGGTCTGTCTGTGGCTAGGGGTATTTAATTATGTTGATCTTGGAAAAATATACTATCGGTGTTGGTGATCGTTTTGCCCATCAGGCCAAGGCGCAACTCAAGGCTTTTCAAATGATCGCGCCGGAAGGAGTTGAGGTCGCGCCGGTTTGGAACAAATCCAACCGCGAACACACCTTTATCGGCTCTGAACCCTCATCCGTGCTGGCCGCGGCCAAAGATGCGGTCGCTGCTTTGGGCTGGACGAAAGGCTGGCATGTGGATGCCGACCATATCGGATTGAAAACAGTCGGTCGCTTTCTGCCTTGCTCGGATTTCTTCACATTGGATGTGGCCGATTTCATCGGTAAACCCGCCGCGCTTGAAGCTGTTAAGGCGTTTGTGGATCGTCATCCTGAATTGGTTGGCACTGTATCCATCGCCGGTATCGAACGTCCGTTTGAGATTTCGCGTGAGGAAGTGGAACGGGTCGCGAGCAAGTTTTTGCTGGCGGTGCAAGAGGCGGGCAATATCTACCGGCATATCGCAGCGGAGAAGAATGGGGAGGAAAACTTCATCGCCGAGGTTTCGATGGATGAGACGGATTCGCCGCAGACTCCGCCGGAGTTACTGATCATCCTGGCCGCGCTGGCTGATGAGAAGCTGAAGGTGCAAACCATTGCGCCTAAATTCACCGGCCGCTTCAACAAGGGCGTGGATTACGTGGGGGACTTGGCGCAGTTTGAAAAAGAATTCAACGATGATCTGGCCGTGATCGCCCATGCGATTGCCAAGTACGGTTTGCCGGCAAATCTGAAGCTTAGTGTGCACAGCGGCAGCGATAAATTCAGCCTGTATCCTATCATCCGCCGGGCATTGCAGCGCACGTGGGCAGGGGTGCATCTCAAGACAGCTGGCACAACCTGGTTGGAAGAGTTGATCGGCCTGGCTGAAGCGGGTGGCGATGGCCTTGCCCTGACGAAAGAGATCTATGCCTACGCTTTGGCGCATGTGGATGAGTTATGCGCGCCCTACGCGAGTGTCATCGACATCGACCGTACGAAGTTGCCCAGGGCGGATGAAGTGGCGAAGTGGGATGGTGCCCAGATGGCAAATGCCATTCGCCATATCCCAAGCCATCCGGAGTTCAACGCTAACATCCGGCAGTTGCTGCATGTTTCATTCAAATTGGCGGCCAAGGCAGGCACACGTTACACGGACCTGCTGAAAGCCAATGAAGCGGTTGTCGCCAAGAACGTCACCGAGAATCTCTATGACCGGCACCTGAAGCCCTTGTTTGGTAAATAAAAGCCCGGGGCCATAGCAGCGTATCCAAGCCAGATTGATCCGAATGTAACAAATCATGAAATCGAAATCACTCGTCGCTGTAGTCGCTGTGCTGCTGACCCTCTTGCCGCTCCGCGCCGCAGAGACGCTTGATACGATCTGTGGCCCGGCGGCGCTCATCGCGCCGGTGGAGCTGCCGCTTACCCTGAAAAAGGGCGAGCATGTGGTGTTCATCGGCAATGGCCTCTTCGAGCAGATGCAGGAGCATGGCTCGTTTGAGGCCATGCTTTTCCAGCGGTTCCCGACCCATGAACTGGTGTTGCGGACGCTGGCATGGTCAGCCGATGAGGTGAACCTGATGCCGCGCCCGGATGAATTCGGCGATCTGCATACGCATCTGGAAGCACAGAAAGCGGATGTCATTCTCGCTGCGTTCGGATTCAACGAATCGTTCAAAGGGGTGGAGGCAGTGCCGGAGTTCGAGCGCAATCTGGCGCGCCTGATCACCTCGCTTAAGACCCATAAGTATAACGGCAAATCTGCACCACGGATCGTGCTCGTTTCCCCGGTGGCGTTTGAAAGCTTGGGAGCGCCATTGCCGGATGGCGTCGAGAGCAATGTGCGACTGGCGGCCTACACCAAGGCTATGGCCAAAGTGGCGAAGTCCTGCCGGGTGGGTTTTGTGGATGCCTTCACGCCGACACTCACTGCGATGCAGGCACCGAACAAGAAAACTAAGCTGACTTATAACGGCATCCATCTTACCGATGTCGGTTATCAAGTGTTTGCGGAGAATGTCTTTCGTGAAATGTTTCACGAGACGGCGCCGGAGCCGCAACCCGCAATCAAGGCGGCGGTGGAAGACAAGAACCGGCAGTTTTTCCGGCGCTATCGGGCGTTGAATGCCTTTTACATCTATGGTGGTCGGGCCAAACCCTATGGCGTCGTCAATTTTCCCGGTGAGTTGCAGAAGTTTGATGAGATTCTGGCCAATCGGGACCGGTATCTCTGGGCGTTGGCGCAGGGGAAGCCCGCCAAACTCGATGATAGCAATACCACCAAGCTGCCAGCCATCACAGGTGACCGGCCGATCAATGAATGGATGACGCCAGCGGATGAGCTGAAAGCGTTCAATGTGGACCCGCGATTTGAGGTTAATCTGTTCGCCTCGGAAGAACAGTTTCCTGATCTCGCCAATCCCATCCAGATGCGCTGGGATAATCGCGGTCGGCTTTGGGTGTCTTGCTCCACAACTTATCCGCAGGTCTATCCGGGGGAGGAGCCGAACGACAAGATCATCATCCTAGAAGATACCGATGGTGACGGGCGGGCCGACAAATGCAGTGTGTTCGCCACCGGGTTACAGATTCCGCTCTCATTTGAATTCGGCAACGGCGGGGTGTATGTCTCCGAGCAACCCAAGCTCAGCTTCATCAAAGATACGGATGGAGATGGAAAGGCGGACCTGCATCAGACAGTGATGACCGGCTTTGGCACGGAGGATTCGCACCATGCCTTGCACGATATGACGTGGAGTCCGGAGGGAGACCTGATTTTCCGGGAAAGTATCTTTCATCACAGCCAGGTGGAGACACCTCATGGACCGGTTCGGGCGCGGGAGAGTTCGTTCTTCCGCTATCAGCCGGATACGAGAAAGCTGACCGCTTTCGGTTCATATCGCAGCACGAATCCTTGGGGTATCGCGTTTGATAAATGGGGCTGGCATTTGGGGAGTCATCCAGTATTCGCCAGCGCGGTGCATGCGATGAATGCGCCATATCCGGATATCCATGTCTCCGCTGGACTCTACTTCCCAGCCTACAGCGGCACGTGCGGTCAGGACTTTATCGAGAGCCGGCATTTCCCTGACGATCTGCAGGACAGCTTCTTCCGCGTGCGTTACAAGCCCGTGAATACGGTGGAGATACATCGGTGGGTGGAGAAAGATACGCACTACGAAGAGGAGCGCACCGGCCATTTGCTACAATCTTCAAATCTGTCCTTCATCCCGGTCGATGCGCAGTTCGGTCCGCGGGGAGATTTCTATATCTGCGATTGGTATAATCCGGTGAAGGGCCATATGCAGTATTCCTTGCGGGATACGCGTCGTGACCGGACTTCGGGCCGCATCTGGCGAGTGACAGCGAAGGGACGACCGCTGTTAGATCCGCCCAAAATTGAAGGGGCGACGATTCCGGCGTTGCTTGACTTGCTCAAAGCGCATGAGTCACGGGTTCGCTACTGGGCGCGGCGGGAATTGCGGGAACGCGATCATGCGGAAGTGAAGACGGCGCTCGATAAGTGGGTGAAGGCGCTGGATACGAAGGACAAGAATTTTCGTGAGCAGCAGGTAGAGGCCTTGTGGGTTTATCAGGGGGTGCGAGGTGTTAACTATCCGCTGCTGAGAGAAGTGATCGCGTGTGAAAACCAGAATGCGCGCGCGGCGGCCACACGCCAGTTGCGCTGGTGGCATGCTGGAATGGCAGACGCAGAGGCGCTTTTGCGCAAGAGCGCCAATGATCCGAACGGACTGGTGCGGCTCGAAGCGGCGATGACGGCGAGTTATTTCGGAACGCCGACGGCATTGGAAGCAGCACTGGAGGTGCTCAAATATCCAATGGACAACTATCTCACCTATGCACTGCGCACCGCGATAGATTCGGCGCCTCTCAAACCGCATTGGAGCGAGGATGCGGCATACATCACGGCGCGTCCGTTGTTCGTCAATTTTCTCAGTGCATCCAGTCGGCCGCCGGGAAAAGGCAAAGCAGGGGTAACAAAAACCGTCAAAAAGACCGAGAAGCCCGATCCTTTTGACCAGTTGAACCCGCAAACGGTGATGATCGGCTGTGAACCGGAGCGGATGATGTTTACGGTGACGGAGTTCAAAGTGAAAGCGGGTGGACCGGTGAAATTGACCCTGAAGAATCCGGATGCCACACCGCATAATCTGGTCATCTGCAAACCGGGCACGGCAGATGACATCGGTGCGGCAGCGAACGAGATGGCGAAACTTCCAGATGCCTTTGAGAAGATGGATTTTCTGCCCAAATCACCAAACGTGCTTTTTGCTACCAAGATGGTGCTGGAGAACCGCTCGGAAACCTTGCGTTTCCATGCGCCGAAAGAGAAGGGGAGTTATCCGTTCATCTGCTCTTTCCCCGGGCACTATCTGGTGATGCGTGGGGTCATGATCGTGGAATAGAGAATGCATATGAAACGACTTCTTATCATCCTATCGTTGCTCGGCTGCCTGGCAGCTCAAGCTGCCAGCAACAAGCCGAACATCGTGGTCGTGCTGGCGGATGATCTGGGGTATGGCGATGTGCAATGTCTTAATCCGCAACGCGGCAAGATCAAGACGCCGAATCTGGACCGGTTGGCGTCGCAGGGGATGACCTTCACCGATGCGCATAGCGGCTCCTCGGTCTGTACGCCGACACGCTATGGTCTGCTCACCGGACGGTATGCCTGGCGGACACGCTTGCAGAATGGCGTGCTGGATGGCTACGTGGAACCGCTCATCGCAGCTCAAAGGCTTACGTTGCCAAGCATGCTCAAGCAGCAGGGATACCAGACGGCGTGCATCGGTAAGTGGCATCTGGGCTTCACCATCGAAGGCGCTGACAAGACGGGGAATAGCGGGAAAAAGGACGCTAAGGCCAAACAGGAAAACAAGCTGATGGGAGCGCCGCTGGGTGCCATCACCAAGGATGGTCCGACCACTCGTGGGTTTGACACATTTTACGGTTTTCATCATGCCCGCATGATGAAGTCCGTATTTGAAAATGACCGCGTCACTCAGATTGTCGAACCGGTGGATATGCTGCCTTCGTTGGTGAAGAACACTCGGGCATATCTTTTGAAGCAGGCTAACGCCAAAAAGCCTTTCTTCCTCTACATGCCGTTGAGCTCGCCCCACACACCCATCGTGCCCAGCAAAGAGTGGCAGGGTAAAAGCGGGCTCGGCGATTATGGCGATTTTGTGATGGAGACGGATTGGGCGGTGGGAGAAGTGATGGGAGCGTTGAAGGAGGCCGGGTTGGAGGACGATACCCTGATCATTTTCAGCAGTGATAACGGGTGCTCACCACAGGCGGGGACCCCCAAGCTCGAAGCGCAAGGGCATTTCGCCAGCGCCCAGTATCGCGGTTACAAGAGCGATATCTGGGATGGTGGGCATCGCGTGCCATTTCTCGTGCGCTGGCCGGGGAAAGTGAAGGCCGGAACAGAATGCGACAAATTGATCTGCCTGACCGATATCATGGCCACTTGCGCGGATATCTTGAGTGTAAAGCTCCCGGATAACGCTGGCGAGGATAGCGTCAGCATACTGCCGGCATTGCTGGGACGTGAGCAGGTGCCGTTACGTGAGGCTGTCGTGCATCATAGCATCTCTGGGCAGTTCGCTGTCCGGCAAAGTTCTTGGAAACTGGAGTTATGCCCAGGATCGGGTGGTTGGAGCAAACCCGGGGATAATGAGGCGAGGAAACAGGGGCTTCCGGCAGTCCAGCTTTATGATCTGAAATCGGATATCGCGGAGACTCGCAATGTGCAGGCGGAGAATCCGGAAGTTGTCGCACGGTTAACCAGATTGCTGGAAGATCAAGTTGCCAATGGCCGCAGCACTCCGGGAGCCAAACAGACGAATGATGCCAAAGTGCAGATCATCAAATCTCCGGGTGGGAAATCCAAATGATGAAATCATCACCCAGTCGTAATCTCATGAAACGAATTCCATCCTACTTCATCTTCGCCGCAGTTCTGGTTTCATCGCTGATGGCATTGGCGGCTCATGGAGCCACCAAGCCGAACGTGATCTTCATCATGTCGGACGACCACACTACGCAAGCTATCGGGGCGTATGGAAGCCGGTTGGCGAAGTTGAACCCGACGCCCACATTGGACAGTTTGGCACGGGAAGGGATGCGTTTTGACCGGGTCTTCTGTGTGAACTCCATCTGCACGCCAAGCCGGGCGAGTATCATCACCGGTCAGTATCCGCAGCGTAATGGGGTGTTGGATCTGAACGGCGTGTTGCCGACCGAGAGCCAATTGCTCCCTATCGAGATGAAAAAGGCGGGCTATCTCACCGCCATGATCGGCAAATGGCATCTGAAGAATGAGCCGCTGAATTTTGACTACTACTGTGTGCTTCCCGGTCAGGGGAAGTATTTTGACCCGGAATTCAGGGTGCGGGGAGACAAGCCATGGCCGAAGAATACCATCGAAACGAAAGGCCATAGCTCAGATGTCATCACGGACCTGACGCTCGACTGGCTGGAGAAGCGGGATAAGAGCAAGCCGTTCTTCCTGATGCATCACTACAAGGCACCGCATGACATGTTTGAGAATGCACCGCGTTATGATGATTATCTCAAAGATGTCGAGATTCCAGAGCCGGACAATCTCTACAACCAGCCAGCGCCGGGATTCGGTTCCATCGCTACACGGGGCGAGAACGACAGCTTGGTCCATCATATCGGCACATCGGTCTCCAAGCGGCATCCGATCCGTAACTACGGTCTTGATTTCGAGATTGACCAGAATCTTTCCGACAAAGAATACACGCATCAGGCCTATCAAGCTTATCTCAAGCGCTATCTGCGTTGTGTGAAAGGAGTGGATGACAATCTGGCGCGGTTGTTCGCTTACTTGAAGAAGAATGACCTTTTCGACAACACCATCATCATCTACACGGGTGACCAGGGGATGATGCTGGGCGAACATGACTATATCGACAAACGCTGGATGTATGATGAATCCATGCGCATGCCGTTCTTGGTGCGGTATCCTAAGCTGGTCAAGGCGGGTTCGAAGAACGACCTGCTGATCAATAATACGGATTTCGCGCCAACGATACTTACGCTGGCTGGAGCGCTCGTGCCTGCGAGCATGCAGGGGAAGAGCTTTGCGGCTGCCTTGGAGGGCAAGCACATCCCTGATTGGCGCACGGCGACTTATTACCGCTATTGGATGCACATGATGCATCATGACAATCCGGCGCACTTCGGTTTGCGGACAAAGGATTTTAAACTGATCTTCTATTATGGGCAGGCTTATGAGGAAAAGACGTTTGGTAAGCCCTCCATGTCCTGGAAGAAGAATTCTTATCTCATCGAACCGACGCCGGTGGCGTGGGAATTTTATGATCTGCGGACTGATCCGCAGGAGATGCGCAACGAGTATAAGAATCCCAAGTATGCCGGGACCATCGCTGAACTTAAGAAGCAGTTAAAGCAACTGCGCGTGGAACTGGATGAGACGGATGCGAAGTATCCGCACATCCAGAAAGTCATCGATGTGCATTGGAATGATTGAGCAATCCTATCACTGCTTCGGCTTCACAAGCGTCTGGTAAACTGATACATATTCCCATCATGCACTCCAAACTGACTGCCTTGGCTGTCCTCTGTTCGTTGCTGTTCGCCCAGTTCTTGCCAAACACCGCAGAAGCGGCGACGGGCAAGCGTCCGAATATTCTCTTCGTCATCGTGGATGACCAGTCGCCGTTTGACTTGAAGATGTATGACCCCAAGTCGCCGTTGAATGCGCCGAACATTGAGCGCTTGGCCCGGGAGGGGATGGTTTTTGACGGAGCCCGGCACATGGGGGCGTTTGTCGGTGCGGTCTGCACGCCCTCGCGGCACATGGTCATGACCGGGCGGACGGTGTGGCATCTGCCCATCGGCCCCACAGCCAAAGAACATTGCCCGCCGGGAATCGAGAACAACAGCATGGCGGCGGTCTTTAACCGTGCGGGATATGCTACGATGCGGACCTGCAAGACAGGGAACAGCTATGAGGCGGCGAACAAGCTCTTTACGGTGCGGCATGATGCCAGCAAACGTGGCGGCACGGATGAGTCGGGTAGCACCTGGCATGGGGATCAGGTGATGAATTATCTCAACGAACGGGAAGCGACCAAAGACGAGAAGCCGTTCCTTATCTATTTCGGTTTTTCCCATCCGCACGATACGCGAGATGGCAAGCCTGAGTTGTTGGCGAAATACGGAGCCGTGAACCATGAGGACAAGAACTCCCTTCCGCCCGCGAACCCGAAGCAGCCTAAGCTGCCGGTGAATTATCTGCCGGGTTACCCGTTTTTCCATGGCCAGCCGGGGCTGCGGGATGAGGTGGCGGTGAGCGGTGTCTGGACCAACCGGGACGAGCGTACTATCCGCAACGAGCTTGGCCGGGAATTCGCTTGTAGCGAGAATATCGATATCCAGCTCGGGCGTGTGTTGGAGAAGCTCAAGGCGATGGGGGAATTGGACAATACTTACATCTTTTACACCTCAGATCATGGCATCGCCATTGGGCGTCATGGTTTTCAAGGGAAGCAGAATCTTTATGAACATACTTGGCGCGTGCCTTTCATCGTGAAGGGACCGGGTATCAAGCCGGGCAGCCGGGCCTTGGGGAATATCTATTTGTTGGACGTGTTGGCCACACTTTGTGATGTGGCGGGTATCCCGGCTCCAGAAACGAATGAGGGAATCAGTTTCAAGCCCGTGCTGGAAGGGAAGAAGCAGACCGTGCGCGATGTGCAGTATGGAGTTTACTGCGGAGGCACCAAGCCGGGCATGCGGTGTGTCGTGCAGGGCGATTGGAAGCTGATCAAGTATGATGTGATGGGCGGGACTATCCGGGAGACACAGCTGTTCAATTTAGCGAAGAATCCCAATGAGTTTCTGACGGAACATCATGACCCCAAAGTCATGGCTTTGACCGGCATCAAGCCCACCAAGGAGCAGGTGAATCTCGCGGGCAATCCCAAGTATGAGGATAAGTTAAAGGAAATGGAGGATCTGCTGCTGGCGGAGATGCGCCGGGTGGATGATCCCTACCGGTTGTGGAACCAACCTGACGACGGTCTTACACCACCACCGGAGTCGGCTCCTAAAGCGAATAAGAACAAGAAGAAGGCGGCTAAATGATCGCACGCGAAACCTCGAGGTACATGATGATGAAAAACTTGAGCGGACACATTATTTCGGGCTTGGCCTGCTTGTTTTTTGCGATGGTGGCGCAGGCCGCACCGCCCAATGTGGTCTTCTTCTTGGTAGATGATTTGGGGCAGCGCGACTTGGGGTGCTACGGGAGCACCTACTATGAGACCCCAAACATAGACCGTCTGGCGCGCGAGGGAGCACGGTTTACGGATGCCTATGCGGCGTGTCCAGTGTGTTCGCCCACGCGGGCCAGCATCATGAGCGGTCAGTGGCCGCAGCGGACTGGTATCACCGATTACATCGGAGCCGCGGCTCCAGAGAAATGGAACCGCAATACCATTCTGAAGCCCGCCTCTTATGCGGACCGGTTGGCGTTGGACACACCCACCTTGGCCAAGGCGATGAAGAAAGCGGGTTATGCGACGTTTTTCGCCGGCAAGTGGCATCTCGGGCCGGAGGGATTCTGGCCGGAGAACCAAGGCTTTGACGTGAATATGGGCGGTATTGATCGGGGTGGTCCTTATGGTGGTAAGCGCTATTTTTCTCCTTACGGTAATCCACGACTGACCGATGGTCCGGAAGGAGAGCATTTGCCGGACCGGTTAGCGCAAGAGACGGTAAAGTTTATCGAGGCGAACAAGGACCGGCCGTTCTTCACTTATTTTTCCTTCTATTCAGTGCATACACCGCTGATGGCGCGTGAAGATCTGCGCAAGAAGTACGAGGAGAAGCGCGAGCGCTTAGGATTGCAAGAGAAGTGGGGGCGCGAGCATGAGCGGGATGTGCGATTGGTGCAGGAGCACGCGATCTATGCTAGCATGGTGGAGGCGATGGATCAGGCGGTGGGCAAGGTGCTCGCAAAAC